>Ga0208988_1000013_pt1 | contig 16310 bp, 15 predicted proteins | sample MedBloCARef_M1_FD_187850 | JGI IMG/M metagenome (GOLD analysis project Ga0208988, IMG submission 187850) | Forest soil microbial communities from El Dorado National Forest, California, USA - Mediterranean Blodgett CA Ref_M1 (SPAdes) (version 2) | ecosystem: Environmental > Terrestrial > Soil >... | reverse complement strand
CAGGGATTGCGCACCGGCCCGAAGTGCGAGGTCTCATTCGAGGAGCCCATCGCGAACTCGTCCATGTTGCACTTGCCGAGCAACACCGCGCCCGCGCGGTCGAACTGCTCGATGACGTGGGCGTTGTAGGGGCTGACGAAGTTGGCGAGCATGCGCGAGCCGCAGGTGGTGAGCAGGTCGCGGGTGCAGAAGATGTCCTTGTGCGCGATCGGGATGCCGGTCAGCGGCCCGGCCTCGCCCTTCGCCCGGCGCGCGTCGGCGCGGCGCGCGTCGGAGAGGCTGCGCGCCGCGTCTACCGTGATGAAGGCATTCAGATCGCCGTTGAGCTGCGCGATGCGCTCGAGATAGAGCTGAGTCAGCTCGACCGACGAAAGCTTCCTGGCGGCCAGCGCCGCCGAGAGCTCGGAAAGCGTCGCGTTCAGCAAACTACTCTATGACCTTGGGGACGAGGTACAGGCCGTCCTCGACCGCCGGGGCGACAGATTGATAAATCTGGTGCTGGTCGGTCTCGATGACCTCGTCGGGACGCAGCCGCTGCCCGCCGGGCAAATGGGCCTCGAGCGGGTGCGCCATCGGCTCGATGCCGCTGGTATCCACGGCGAGCATTTCGTCGATCAGGCCCAGCACCCGGTTCAGGCGCTCGAGCGCCGCCTCGGCTTCCTCCGGCCGGATGGCGATGCGGGCAAGCCGCGCGATGCGGCGGATTTGGTCGTGGGAAAGCGACATTCCGATCGGAGGGCCGGGCGGCGCGATGCGCCAAATGGCAGTTAGTACCTTATGACCCCCGCGCCTCGTTAGCGTATCATAGCGGCCATCGACGAAGGGTCTAGGATTGCAAGCCTAAGGCCCGGTTAAGAAACGGAAAAAGGTCTCATCTTGCCCATGTTTGGATTCCTGCGCAGCTACTTCTCGAACGATCTGGCGATCGACCTCGGAACCGCCAACACGCTCATTTACGTGCGCGGCAAGGGGATCGTCCTTGACGAACCGTCGGTGGTGGCGATCCGCCAGGAAGCAGGCCCCAACGGGAAGAAGACCATCCAGGCGGTCGGCAGGGAAGCGAAGCAGATGCTCGGAAAAACTCCCGGCAACATCATCGCCATCCGGCCGATGAAGGACGGCGTCATCGCCGACTTCACCGTCACCGAGCAGATGCTCAAGCAGTTCATCAAGAAAGTGCACGACAACAAACTGTTCTCGCCCTCGCCGCGCATCATCATCTGCGTGCCGTGCGGCTCGACGCAGGTCGAGCGCCGCGCGATCCGCGAAAGCGCAATCGGCGCCGGCGCCGGCCAGGTGTACTTGATTGAAGAACCGATGGCTGCCGCCATCGGTGCGGATCTCCCGGTGGCAGACGCCACCGGTTCGATGGTGGTGGACATCGGCGGCGGCACCACCGAGGTCGGCGTGATCTCGCTCGGCGGCATGGTGTACTCCGGCTCGGTGCGCGTCGGCGGCGACAAGTTCGACGAAGCCATCATCAATTACATCCGCCGCAACTACGGCATGCTGATCGGCGAAACCACCGCCGAGCTCATCAAGAAGGAAATCGGCTCTGCGTTCCCGGGCAGCGAGGTGCGCGAGATGGAGGTGAAGGGCCGCAACCTGGCAGAGGGCATTCCGCGCAGCTTCACCATCTCGTCGAACGAGATCCTCGAGGCGCTCACCGAACCGCTGAACCAGATCGTCTCCGCGGTGAAGTCGGCGCTGGAGCAGACGCCCCCCGAGCTCGGCGCGGACATCGCCGAGAAAGGCATGGTGCTCACCGGCGGGGGCGCGCTGCTGCGCGACATCGACCGGCTGCTGATGGAGGAGACCGGGCTGCCGGTGATCGTGGCCGACGACCCGCTCACCTGCGTCGTGCGCGGCTCGGGCAAGGCGCTCGAGCAGATGGAGCACTTCGGCCCGATCTTCACCAACGACTGAGCGCCGGGGGGATGGAACACAGCCCCCCTCCCTTCTTTAAAAGGGGTCCGGCGCCGCTCGTTCGGCTGTTTTTCTTCGCCTCCTTGTCGCTCGCCCTGCTGGTCCTCGACGCGCGCTTTCGCTACACCGAGACGGTGCGCAGCGCGCTCGCGCTCGTCGTCTATCCCATCCAGCGCATCGCCACCGCGCCGATCGACTTCCTCGAGGGCGTCGGCGGCTATTTCTCGAGCCAGGCCCAGCTGCTCGACGAGAACGTGGCGCTGCGCGCCCAGGCGCTCGCCAACTCGCAGGACGCGCTGCGCTTCCAGTCGGCACAGGCCGAGAGCGCGCAGCTGCGGCGCATGCTGGGCGCCGTGGAGAAACTGGAGGTGCGCGCCACGCCCGCCGAAATTCTCTATGCGGGGCGCGACCCTTATTCGCACAAGGTGTTCATCGACCGCGGCGGGAAGCACGGCGTGCGTCCGGGAAGCCCGGTGGCCGACGAAACCGGCGTGGTCGGCCAGGTGACGCGCGTACATACGCTGCTTTCCGAAGTGACGCTGCTGACCGACCCGGATCAGGCGATTCCAGTGCAAGTGGTGAGAAACGGTCTGCGCGCGGTGGCGTTCGGCGGCGGCAACTCGGGCATGCTCGAGCTGCGCTTCATGCCCGCCAACGCCGAGATCCAGGACGGCGATCACCTGGTGACCTCGGGCATCGACGGCACGTATCCGGCCGGCCTGCCGGTCGCCACTGTGGTGAACATCGAGCGCGACGCCGAGCACACCTTCGCGCGCGTCATCTGCAGGCCCGCCGCGGGCGTCGACCGCGGCCGCTTCGTGCTGGTGCTCTCCGAGGAGACCCACCGTCCGGCGCGCCCTGACGACGTGCAGCCGGGCAAGGAGCGCCGTCTGGACAAGACGCGACGCGCGCGGATCAAGGAAGCCGCGAAGGAGCCGGCGAAAGCCGAGGCCACCGATGTCGCAAGATAGATCGATCCTGGTTCCGGCGCGCGCGAGCACCATCATCGCCTCGTTCGCTTTGGCGCTGTTCCTCGACTTCCTTCCCTGGCGCGACCTGCGCCTGGTGCCCGATTTCGTCGCGCTCGTGCTCGCGTTCTGGTGCGTGCGCCAGCCGCGCCTCGTCGGCCTGGGCATCGCCTGGGCGCTCGGCCTGGTCAGCGACGCGGGGAACGGCGTGCTGCTCGGCCAGCACGCGCTCGCCTATTCGGTGCTCGCCTTCCTCGCAATCTGGATGTCGCGCCGCATCCTGTGGTTCGGCCCCGGGCAGCAGGCGCTGCACGTCGCCGTGATCCTTCTCGTCACCCAGGGCGTCGTATTGCTCGTGCGGCTGGCGGCAGGCGACCAGTTTCCAGGCTGGCCGATCATCGTCGGCCCGCTGGCGGGCGCGGCTCTCTGGCCGATGCTGTCTTGGCTGCTGCTGCTGCCGCAGCGGCGACCGCAGCGCGAGCAGACGATCTAGCCATGGGCGCCGCCGAGCTCAGAAACTACGAACGCGAGGTCCACCAGTTCCAGCTGCGCATCGGCGTCGCCGGCATCGCGGTGGTCATCGGCTTCCTGCTGCTCGCGGCGCGCTTCGTCTATCTGCAGGTCGTGCAGCACGACATCTACCGCGCCAAAGCCGAGGACAACCGCATCTCGATCGTGCCGGTGCCGCCGAACCGCGGCCTGATCGTCGATCGCAACGGGCTGGTGCTCGCCCGCAACTATTCCGGCTACACGCTCGAGATCTTCCCGCGCCGGGCGAAGAGCGTCGAGGGCACGATCGACGAGCTCTCCGAGCTGATCGAGATCACGCCGCGCGACCGCAGATTGTTCAAGAAGCTGGTGGCGGAGACGCGCAACGCCGAGAGCCTGCCGATCCGCACTCGCCTCAGCGACGAGGAGGTGGCCAAGTTCGCCGCGAACCGTTATCGCTTCGAAGGCGTGGAGATCAAAGGGCGGCTCTTCCGCCAGTATCCCTACGGCGATGTCGCCTCGCATGCCCTCGGCTACATGGGCCGCATCGACCAGGCCGACCAGGCGCGCCTCGAGGAAGACGGCGTCGACGCGAATTACCGCGGCACCGATTACATCGGCAAGGCAGGGGTCGAGGCGAGCTACCAGCACGAGCTGCACGGCACCACCGGCTTCGAGCACGTCGAGATCGACGCCGCGGGGCGCGGCATCCGCACGCTGTCGCGCACGCCCTCGCAGCCGGGCAATAACGTCGCGCTCACGCTCGACATGACGCTGCAGCAGGTCGCCGAAAATGCGTTCGGCGAGCGCCGCGGCGCGCTGGTGGCGATCGAGCCGGCGAGCGGCGGCGTGCTCGCCTTCGTCTCGAAGCCGGGGTTCGATCCGAACCTGTTCGTCGACGGCATCGATCCGCAGAACTGGGCCGAGCTCAACAACTCGCCCGACAAGCCCCTGAACAACCGCGCCATTGCCGGCATGTACCCGCCGGGCTCGACCTTCAAGCCGTTCATGGCGCTGGCCGCGCTCGAGCTCGGCAAGCGCACGCCGCGCAGCACGATCCACGACCCGGGCTACTTCGAGTTCGGCGGCCGGCGCTTCCGCGACTCCAAGGCCGGCGGCAACGGCGTGGTCGACCTCTACAAGTCGATCGTCGTGTCCTCGGACACCTACTACTACCAGGTGGCGAACGACCTCGGGATCGACGCCATCGCCGGCTTCATGAAGCATTTCGGCTTCGGCGAGCGCACCGGCATCGACCTGCAGGGCGAGGCCACCGGCGTGCTGCCCTCGCCGGAATGGAAGATGAAGCGCTTCAAGCGGCCCGAGCAGCAGAAGTGGTACGCCGGCGAGACCATCTCGATCGGCATCGGCCAGGGCTACAACGCGTACACGCCGATCCAGCTCGCGCAGGCGATGGCCACCCTCGCCAACGGCGGCTCGATGTACCGCCCGCATCTCATCGCCTACGTCGATGACCCGCGCACCGGCGAGCAGCGCCCCGTCGAGCCCGAGCTGGTGCACAAGGTGCCGGTGCGCCGCGATCACCTCGAGTTCGTGAAGCGCGCCATGGCAGGAGTCAACAAGGAAGGCACCGCGGCGCGCTCCTTCGCCAGTGCGCCCTACACCAGCGGCGGCAAGACCGGCACTGCGCAGCTCATCGGCATCAAGCAGAACGAGAAATACGACGAGTCGAAGGTCGCCGAGCGCTTGCGCGACCACTCGCTGTTCATCGTCTTCGCGCCGCTCGAGAATCCGAAGATCGCGCTGTCGGTGGTCGTCGAGAACGGCGGCTTCGGCGCGCGCGCCGCCGCGCCGATCGCGCGCACGGTGCTCGATTACTACCTGCTCGGCAAGCTGCCGCAGGGAATGCAGCAGCCGACGCCCGAGGAAGAGACCGACGAGGAAAGCGACTGATGGAGCTCGCGCGGCTCCCGCTTCGCCGCCTCGCCTTCCGGCTGACCGAAGGCATCGACAGCACCATGCTGGTGCTGATCGTGTCGCTGTCGATGCTTGGGCTCGCGGCGCTGTTTTCGGCCTCCTACGAGAATCCGGCGCGCGTCGTGAACCAGCTCGTCAGCCTCGGCGTCGCGCTGGTCGCGATGTGGATCGTGGCGCAGGTGCCGCCACAGACGCTGATGCGCTTCGCGCTGCCGGCGTACGTGATCGGCGTCGTGCTGCTAATCGCGGTCGCGCTCGCCGGCGACGTGGTGAACGGCGCGCGCCGCTGGTTGCACGTCGGCGTGACACGCTTCCAGCCTTCCGAGATGATGAAGCTCGCGCTACCGATGATGCTGGCGTGGTATTTCCACCGCAGGGAATCCGGCCTGGGGTTGAGCGACTTCGCGGTCGGCGCGCTGATCCTCATCGTGCCGGTCGCCTTCATCGCCCGTCAGCCCGACCTCGGCACCGCCGCTCTCATCGCCGCCGCGGGCTTCTATGTCCTCTTCTTTGCCGGCCTCAGCTGGAAAGTGCTCGGCGCCGTCGTCGGCCTCGCCGCCGCGAGCTTGTTCCCGCTGTGGAGCATGCTGCACGATTACCAGCGAAAACGCATTCTGACGCTGCTCGATCCGACGCAGGATCCGCTGGGCGCCGGCTACCACATCATCCAGTCGACGATCGCGGTGGGCTCGGGCGGCATCTCGGGCAAGGGCTGGCTCAACGGCACTCAGGCTCACCTCGAATTCATCCCGGAGCGCCACACCGACTTCATCTTTGCGGTGTACTCCGAGGAATTCGGTCTCATCGGCAACGGCGTGCTGCTCGTCCTTTATGCGCTCCTCGTCGCGCGCGGCCTGATGATCGCCGCCAACGCGGCGACGGTGTTCGCCCGGCTCGTCGCCGCCGCCATCGCCCTGATGTTCTTCACCTACGCCTTCGTCAACATGGGGATGGTGTCGGGGATCCTTCCCGTGGTCGGCGTGCCGCTGCCGTTTCTCTCCTATGGGGGCACGGCGTTGCTCACCCTGTTCATCGGCGCCGGCATCCTCATGAGCGTGCAACGGCATCGGAATCTCGTCCAAACCTGATTTGCCGCGAAGCAGCAATTTTTGAAAAGTTACACCGCATCGTGAAATGAGGGCGCCGTAAACTACTGTAAATGTTTGTTTTGTTACACGCTCTGTAGCCCGAATGGCGTGTTGCTCCGCGCCATGCGTATGCGCACACTTCGGTTCATCACTCTTCGACCGGAGGCACCGTGGATCAACGACAAGAACAAATCGAGCAACTCGAGCAGGACTGGACCAGCAACCCGCGCTGGAAAGGGGTGATCCGCGGCTACAGCGCGAAGGACGTAGTACGGCTGCGCGGCAGCGTGCACGTCGAGCACACTCTCGCGAAGCGCGGCGCCGAAAAGCTCTGGCGCATGGCGCAGGAGCGGCCGTTCGTGAACTCCCTCGGCGCGCTGACCGGCAACCAGGCGGTGCAGCAGGTGAAGGCTGGTGTTCCGGCGATCTATCTTTCCGGCTGGCAGGTCGCGGCCGATGCCAACGACTCGCTGCAGATGTATCCCGACCAGTCGCTGTACGCCGTGTCTTCCGTGCCGACAGTGGTGAAGCGCATCAACAATGCGCTCGCGCGCGCCGACCAGATCCAGTGGATGGAAGGCTCCGGCGAGGTGGATTATTACGCGCCGATCGTCGCCGACGCCGAGGCCGGCTTCGGCGGCGTGCTCAACGCCTATGAGCTGATGCGCGCGATGATCGACGCCGGCGCCGCAGGCGTGCATTTCGAGGACCAGCTCGCCGCCGTGAAGAAATGCGGCCACATGGGCGGCAAGGTGCTGGTGCCGACCCAGGAAGCGGTGCAGAAGCTGATCGCGGCGCGACTGGCGGCGGACGTGGCCGGCGTGCCGACCCTGCTGCTTGCGCGCACCGACGCGGAAGCGGCAAATCTGGTCACTTCGGATATCGACGAGAACGACAGGCCTTTTCTCACCGGCGAGCGCACGGCGGAAGGCTTCTACCGGGTCAGGAACGGCATCGAGCAGGCCATTGCGCGCGGCATCGCCTACGCGGAATACGCCGACATGGTGTGGTGCGAGACCGGCACGCCGGATCTTGACTTTGCCAGGAAATTTTCAGAAGCCATTCGCGAAAAGTTTCCGCAGAAAATGCTGGCCTACAACTGCTCGCCGTCCTTCAACTGGAAGCGCAACCTCGACGACGCCACCATCGCGAAATTCCAGCGCGAGCTGGGCGCGATGGGCTACAAGTTCCAGTTCGTCACCCTCGCCGGCTTCCATGCGCTGAACTACTCGATGTTCGAGCTGGCCTACGGCTACGCGCGCAACAACATGAGCGCCTTCGTCGAGCTGCAGCAGAAGGAATTCGCCGCCGCCGAGAAGGGCTTTACCGCGGTGAAGCACCAGCGCGAGGTCGGCACCAGCTACTTCGACGAGATCACGCAGGTCGTCACCGCAGGCAAGGCATCCACCACGGCGCTGCACGGCTCGACGGAGGATGAGCAATTCTTCGATGACAAGAAAAAAGCGAAGCTGGCCGCCGTGTGAGCGCGAGCGCCAAGGTCGTCCCGGTTCACGAGAGGCGCGCGTATCTCCCGCGGGACGTTGCCCGCGCGATTCTCGAAGGCTTCGACAAGCACTACCGCCTGTTCCGCGAGGCCTCCGCGCGAGCCCGCGCGCTGTTCGAGGGCGCCGCCTGGGCGCAGATGCGCGAACTCGCGCGCGAGCGCATCCAGATGTACGACCTGCGGGTGCAGGAGGCGGTCGAGGCCCTGCTCGACCGCTATCCGGAAGCCGAGCTCGACGAGTCGCTCTGGCCGGCCATCAAGCTCGCCTACATCGGCCTGCTGCATGACCACAGCCAGCCGGAGTGCGCCGAAACCTTCTACAACTCCGTGGCCTGCCAGGTGCTTCACCGGCGGCACTATCACAACGAGTTCATCTTCTGGCGCCCTGCGGTCGCCACCGAGCACCTGGAAGGCGAAGCGCCGACTTACCGCTGTTACTATCCTTTGCGCACCGGCTTGCGCGCGACGCTGCGCGAGATCGTGACCGGCTTCGGCCTGGTGAACCCCTGGGAAGACCTGCGCCGCGACTTGCTATCCGTAGCGCGCGCGCTGCGAGCGCATTTCCCGCGCCCGGTCCGCGTCCGCCCGGACCTGCAGATCCAGGTGCTGGGGTCGCTGTTCTTCCGCAACAAGGCCGCCTACATCGTCGGCCGGGTCATCAACGGGCAGCGCGAGCTGCCTTTCGCCGTGCCGATTCTGCAGAACGAGCGCGGCGCGCTGTACCTGGACGCGCTGCTGGTCGGGGAAAGCCAGCTCCTGGTGCTGTTCTCGTTCGCGCGCGCCTACTTCTTCGTCGACATGGAAGTGCCTGCGGCTTACGTGTCGTTCCTGCGCTGGCTGATGCCGAAGAAGCCGCGCGCCGAGATGTACATGGCGGTCGGCCTCGCCAAGCAGGGCAAGACCCTCTTTTACCGCGACCTCCACTACCACCTCAGGCACTCGAGCGACCGCTTCGTCGTCGCCCCCGGCATCAAGGGGCTGGTGATGCTCGTATTCACGCTGCCCTCGTTCCCGTACGTGTTCAAGGTGATCCGCGACCGCTTCGCGCCGCCCAAGGACATCGACCACCAGACGGTGAAGGACAAGTATCTGCTGGTCAAACTGCACGATCGGGTCGGGCGCATGGCCGATACGCTCGAGTACTCGCTCGTCGCGCTGCCGCTGGAGCGCTTCGAGCCGGCGCTGGTCGAGGAACTGAAGCGCGAGATCGGCTCGCAGCTCGAGTTCGACGGCGACAAGCTGGTGATCGGGCACGTCTACATCGAGCGCCGCATGCGGCCGCTCAACCTCCACGTCGAGGAGCTGCGCCGAGACGGCGACCGGGCGCGGCTGCGCCAGACGCTGCGCGACTACGGCGATGCGATCAAGGAGCTCGCCGGCGCAGGCATCTTTCCCGGCGACATGCTGCTCAAGAACTTCGGCGTCACCCGGCACGACCGCATCGTGTTCTACGACTACGACGAGATCGCGCCCATGACCGACGTGGTCTTTCGGCGCATACCGCCGCCGCGCGACTACGCAGACGAGATCGCGGCGGAGCCTTACTGGTCGGTGGGCCCGAGCGACGTGTTTCCGGAGCAGTTCGAGCCCTTCCTGGTGGGCGACCCGGGCGCGCGCGAGATGTTCTACGAGTACCACCGCGACCTGCTCGATCCTTCTTTCTGGCAGGGCAAGCAGGAGCGCGTGCGCGCCGGCTTTCAAGAAGACGTCTTTCCCTACCCGGAAGAGGTGCGCTTTCCTAGGCCGGCATCGGCCGGTTGTCCGAGAGATTGAGCCAGCCCTTGACGATGCGGTAGATGATCCAGATCGCGTCGGCCGCGAGAATGAACCAGCCGACGATCAAGATGGTGACGGTCTTCAGGGATTTCAGCTTTTCGGCATCTTCCATTCCTCGGCTCCTTCGATCACCACCCGCTTTTGGCGCGACTTGAGTCCCGCCGCGATGCGCACATTGCGGCGCGGGACGCCAAAATGCGCAGCAAGAAAATCCACCAATGCGACGTTCGCCTTGCCGTCTACTGCCGGCGCCGCGAGCCTGACCTTGATGCGATCGCCGTGCCGCCCCGCAAACTCGGAGCGCGACGCGCCCGGCTGCACGTGCAGATCCAGGATCAAAGGCCGGCGGCGGCGAGGCGCAGGCTGCCGATCGGAATCAGCAGCACCTGCAGGACGACCAGGACGATCAGGGGAGTCAGATCGACGCTCCCCACCGGCGGCACGAAGCGGCGCAGCGGGCGCAGGAACGGCCGCGTGATCGCATCGAACACCGGGGCAAGCGGCGCGTAGGGATTCACCCACGACAGCACTGCCTGGACGATCACCGCGAACACCAGGATGTAGACGCCGAAGCGCACCAGATCCACCAGCGCCACCGCGAGGATGGCAAGCGTGCTCGGCTGAGCGCCGACGATCGCCGCCTGCAGCCAGATTCCGAGCGCCTGGAGGATCCAGGCGAGGAGCAGCGTCGCCCAGTCCGTCCGCGCCACCCCCGGGACCAGGCGGCGCGCCGGGACGACGATCCAGTTGGTCGTGGCGACGAGGAATTCGCCGACCGGGTTGCGGAACGGGACGCGCAGCCATTGCAGAAGAAAGCGCGCGAGCAGCAGGAACACGATGAAGGTGACGACGGTGTCGACCAGGAAGGTCGCGATCTGGCCGAACATTCAGCTCTTCCCCAGTTCCGCGCCGATGTCGGCGCCGCGGCGGCTTGCCGCCTCGAGCGCGCGCGCGAAGCGCTGCGCCAGCTGCTCCTCGTCGAACACCTTGAGCGCGGCCTCGGTGGTGCCGCCTTTGGAAGTCACGTTCTTTCTCAGCTCGGCCGGCGACTCCTCGCTCTCCGCCGCGAGCTTGGCCGCTCCCAGCACGGTATGCAGGGCCAGCTTCGACGCTACGTCCGCCGGTATTCCCATTTTTTTTGCCGATTCGGCCAGCTGCTCGATGAACCAGAAAACATAGGCCGGTCCGCTGCCGGAAACGGCCGTCACCGGGTCGAGCAGGCGCTCTTCGGTGAGCCAAACGACTTCGCCTACCGCGCCTAAAATGGTTTCTGTTCTCTTTCTTTCGTCCCGGCTCACCTCGGGGAGCGCGTACAGGCCGCTGATCCCGGCGCCGATCAGCGCCGGTGTATTCGGCATGCAGCGCACGAGCTTGCGGTGGCCGCCGAGCCAGCGCGAAAGCGCGTCGAGCCGCACGCCGGCAGCGATGCTGACCACGAGCTTGCCGCGCACCGAGCCGGCGAGCGCCGCAGCCGCCGGGCGCAAGTCCTGCGGCTTCACCGCGAGCACCAGCGTATCGGCCTTCTGTGTCGCGGCATCGGCCGCGGTGCTTGCGCGCACGCCATGCCGCGCCGCGAGCCTCTCGCGCGCCGCAGGGCTCACCTCGACCACCGAGATCGAGCTCGCCGCGACGCCTTTCTTGAGCAGCCCGCCGATCAGCGCGCTGGCCATGTTGCCGCCGCCGAGGAAAGCGATCCTCATGCCGCGCTCCTTTCCTCCTTGCGGGCGCCGAAAATCGCGCTGCCGATGCGCACCAGCGTTGCGCCCTCGGCGATGGCCGATTCCATGTCGTCCGACATGCCCATCGACAGGGTGTCGAAGCCGAGCTCGCCCTTGAGATCTTCGAAAGCGGCTTTCACCGTTCTGAAGCGCATTCTTTGCAAGGCGACGTCCGGGGTAGGTTCGGGCACAGCCATCAGGCCACGCAGGCGCAGGCGCGGCAACGGGGCTATGGCGCGCGCGAGCGCTGCAATGGCTTCGACAGCGACGCCGCTCTTCGTCGCTTCGCCCGAGACATTGACCTGGATCAGCACGTTGAGCGGCGGCAGGCCGGCGGGGCGCTGCTCGGAGAGCCGGCGTGCGATCTTCTCGCGCTCGAGCGTATGCACCCAAGCAAAGCGCTCGGCGGCCAGGCGCGTCTTGTTGCTCTGCAATGGACCGATCAGGTGCCATTCGAGCCCGGGCAGCGCATCCATCTTCTCGAGCCCTTCCTGCACGTAGCTCTCGCCGAAGGCTTTGTGGCCCGCGGCGCGCGCTTCCTCGATGCGCGCCACCGGCTGGCTCTTCGACACCGCCAACAATGTCACAGAAACGGGGTCGCGGCCGGCGGTCCGCGCGGCGCGGGCGATGCGTTCCCTAACAACTTGCAGGTTGTCTGATATTGTTGCCATAATCCCCTGAAATACCGCGGGAATTTCTCGCGCCGCAGGGAGGATTGTAATGGATCTCACCGAGCTGCTCGCCTTCGTGGTCAAGAACAAGGCGTCGGACCTGCATTTGTCCGCGGGGCTGCCGCCCATGATCCGCGTGCACGGCGACGTGCGGCGCATCAACGTGCCGCCGATGGAGCACAAGGAAGTGCACGCGATGATCTACGACATCATGAGCGACGGGCAGCGCAAGTTCTACGAGGAAAACCTCGAGTGCGACTTTTCGTTCGCGGTGCCGAACCTGGCGCGCTTCCGCGTCAACGCATTCGTACAGCAACGCGGCGCCGCGGCGGTGATGCGCACGATTCCGTCGAAGATCCTGTCGCTCGAGGACCTGAAGGCGCCAAAGATCTTCGCCGAGATCGCCGACCAGCCGCGCGGCATCGTGCTGGTCACCGGGCCGACCGGCTCGGGCAAATCGACCACGCTGGCGGCGATGGTGAACCAGATCAACGAGAACGAGCACGGCCACATCCTCACCATCGAGGACCCGATCGAGTTCGTGCACGAGTCGAAGAAGTGCCTGATCAACCAGCGCGAGGTCGGCCCGCACACCCTGTCGTTCTCGAACGCGCTGCGCAGCGCGCTGCGCGAGGACCCGGACGTGATCCTGGTGGGCGAGATGCGCGATCTGGAGACGATCCGCCTGGCGCTCACCGGCGCCGAGACCGGCCACCTGGTGTTCGGCACGCTGCACACCTCGTCGGCGGCGAAGACCATCGACCGCATCGTCGACGTGTTCCCGGCGGCGGAAAAGGAGATGGTGCGCGCGATGCTCTCGGAGTCGATCCGCGCCGTGATCTCGCAGACGCTTCTCAAGACCAAGGACGGAGCCGGGCGCTGCGCCGCGCACGAGATCATGATCGGCACGCCGGCGATCCGCAACCTGATCCGCGAGAACAAGATCGCGCAGATGTACTCCGCGATCCAGACCGGCCGCCAGATCGGCATGCAGACCCTCGATCAGAACCTGCAGGAGCTGGTGCAGCGCAACGTGATCGGCATGGCGGAGGCGCGCGCCAAGGCGGCGAACAAAGACAACTTCGCGGGGTAAAACATGGAACGCGAACAGGCAACCAAATTCATCTACGACCTGCTGCGGGCGTTGGTCGGCAAAAAAGGCTCCGACCTCTTCATCACCGCGGGTTATCCGCCGGCGATGAAGATCGACGGCAAAATGACCCCGGTGTCGCAGCAGCCGCTCACCTCGCAGCACACCGCGATGCTGGTGCGCTCGGTGATGAACGACCGGCAGGCCGCCGAGTTCGAGGCTCACAAGGAGTGCAACTTCGCCATCGCCCCGGCGACCATCGGCCGCTTCCGCGTCAACTGCTTCGTGCAGATGGGCTGCGTCGGCATGGTGATGCGCGTGATCACCACCACCATCCCGAACTTCGACGACCTGAAGCTGCCGGCGGTGATGAAGGAGGTCGCGATGACCAAGCGCGGCCTGGTGATCTTCGTCGGCGCCACCGGCTCGGGCAAATCGACCTCGCTCGCGGCAATGATCGGCTACCGCAACGAAAACAGCCACGGCCACATCGTCACCATCGAGGACCCGGTCGAGTTCGTGCACCCGCACAAGAACTGCATGATCACGCAGCGCGAGGTCGGCGTGGACACCGACTCCTGGGAAGCCGCGCTCAAGAACACCCTGCGGCAGGCCCCCGACGTGATCCTGATCGGCGAGATCCGCGACCGCGAGGTGATGGAGCACGCCATCGCCTTCGCCGAGACCGGCCACCTGGCGCTGAGCACGCTGCACGCCAACAACTCCAACCAGGCGATGGACCGCATCATCAACTTCTTTCCCGAGGAGCGGCGCCAGCAGCTGCTGATGGACCTGTCGCTGAACCTCAAGGCCGTGATCTCGCAGCGCCTGCTGCCGCTGCGCGAAGGCAAGGGCCGGGCGGCGGCGGTCGAGGTACTCCTCAACTCGCCGCTGATCTCCGACCTGATCTTCAAGGGCGAGGTCCACGAGATCAAGGAGATCATGAAGAAGTCGCGTGAACTGGGCATGCAGACCTTCGACCAGGCCCTTTTCGACCTGTACGAGGCCGGCCGCATCAGCTACGAGGACGCGCTGCGCTTCGCCGATTCCACCAACGAGGTCCGGCTGCAGATCAAGCTGCAAGGCAAGGAAGCGAAGGACAAGGACCTCACCAAGGGCATCGAGCACCTCGACATCGTCTGAGCTGGCAGATTTGGCGGCTGCGGTTGCAACAACTCGGTTGGCCCTTGTAACGGGAACGACTTCCGGCATTGGGGCCGCGCTCGCCAAACAGCTCCTGCAACGGGGATGGGAGGTTGCGGGCGTTGCGCGGCGGACGCCAGCGATCCAGAACCCCCGGTACCATCATCTCGCGGTCGATCTTCAGGATGTGCCGAGGGCGGTTAAATCAATTGAGAGCAAGCTCAGCGCGCTCCTCGGCGACCGGGCATGGCAGCGCGTCGGGCTCGTGAACAACGCGGCTAGCGCCAGTCTGCTCGGGCCGGTACAGAAGCTCGACGCGCACGAGCTGGTCCGGCTATATGCAATCAACGTGGCGATCCCAACCTGGCTCATGGGGTTCGTAGTACAGAACAGTCATCGCGGCGCAATGATTCGAATTGTGAACGTGTCCTCAGGCGCCGCCGTTCGGGCGTTTCCAGGGCTCGCCGCCTATTGCGGCAGCAAGGCGGCGCTTCGGATGGCGGGGATGGTCCTCGCCGCAGAGCTGGAGTCTCCGTTGCGCTCGGCGGTGACCTCGAACGTGGCGATCCTGAGCTATGAACCAGGGGTGGTCGACACTGAGATGCAACTGGCCACAAGGTCGAAATCTCAGGAGGAATTCCCCTGGGTGGAGACGTTTCGAGGTTTCGCGGCGCAGGGCGCGCTCGTCGCTCCTGAAATCCCAGCTGCCGAGATCGTGGAATTTCTTGAAGCGGATGGCGGCACTCATTTTGTCGAACGTCGCCGCGGCGGCTAGTATCATGGGCGCCTCGCGGAGGTCGATTGAAGGATCAAGCCACCGACATCCATCCCGCTACTGCACGGCGCTGGCCCGATCTCGAGAAGCTCTTCGGGCCGAACGGGGCTTATTCGAACTGCTGGTGCATGTGGTGGCGCTTGCGCCATCGTGATTTTCGCGCCCTTGCGCCCGCCGAGCGGAAGGCGGAACTGCGCAGCTGGGTACGCTCGGGAGCCGAGCCGGGGCTCATCGCGTACCGCAAGGGCGTCCCCGTAGGGTGGTGTGCTGTCGCGCCCCGCTCGCAGTATGCCGGCCTTGCCGCTTCGCGCAACCTGAAGCCGGTGGACAGCGCCCCCGGGGTGTGGAGCGTTACCTGCTATTTCGTCGCCCGGGACCAGCGGCGCACCGGCCTCATGACTGCGCTCCTGGGCGCTTCCGCGAGGCACGCAAAGCGACACGGCGGACTGATCCTCGAAGGCTATCCGGTTGCGGCCGAGAGGCTTGCGGGTTGCGCCGGCTACACGGGTGTCGTGCCGGCGTACGAGCGCGCAGGGTTCCGCGTCGTGGCGCGGCCAAGCCGCGCTCTGTGCATCATGCGGAAGCCTCTGCGGCCGACGCAGGAATGAGCGACTCAGCCGGGCTTGCGGCGCCGACTCCCCGCCACCATCTCGAACTCGTACAGCCGGCACTCGAGCGCCCCGTTCCAGAGAGGCGTTCGGGCCGACGGTTCGAGGCGGATCAGCTTGGGCAGGCGCAGGTCGGCGGTGAAGACATAGCAGCGCCAGCCGGCAAATTTTTTCTTCAGCGCGTCGCCCAGCTTCGGGTAGAAGCGCGCCAGTTCCTCTTCGCTTCCCATGCGCTCGCCGTACGGGGGATTCATGACCATCACCCCGGCGAGCGCCGGCGCGCTTCGCTCCAGGACATCGGCTTGCTCCAGCTGCACCCAGCGCTCGACTCCGGCGGCAGCGAGATTGCGCCGCGCCGCCGCAAGCGCGCGCGGGTCGGTGTCGCTGCCATAAAGCCTGAGATTTGACTCAGAGGATGCTTGCGCTTCGCGTTTGAGTTTTTCCCACAGGGCCGAATCGAAAACCGCGAGCTTCTCGAAGCCGAACGCTCTGCGCGCGCCCGGAGCGCGGCCGCGCGCCATGGCGGCCGCCTCGACGAGCAGCGTGGCGCCGCCGCACATCGGATCGAGCAGCGGCTTGCCCGGCTCCCAGCCGCTGAGCATGACAATCCCCGCCG
>Ga0208988_1000012_pt1 | contig 17226 bp, 14 predicted proteins | sample MedBloCARef_M1_FD_187850 | JGI IMG/M metagenome (GOLD analysis project Ga0208988, IMG submission 187850) | Forest soil microbial communities from El Dorado National Forest, California, USA - Mediterranean Blodgett CA Ref_M1 (SPAdes) (version 2) | ecosystem: Environmental > Terrestrial > Soil >... | reverse complement strand
GGCCGATGTCGCCGAAGTGTGGCGCCGCGGCAGCGTCGTATCGTCATGGTTGCTCGATCTGACCGCGATCGCTCTCGCCGAAGACCCCGATCTCCGCGAATTCTCCGGGCATGTCGAGGATTCGGGCGAGGGGCGCTGGACGATCCAGGCGGCGATCGAGCAGGCGGTGCCGGCCGAGGTGCTGTCGGCGGCGCTCTACACCCGCTTCCGCTCGCGCCAGGACCATACCTTCGCCGAGAAGATCCTGTCGGCGATGCGCAAGCAGTTCGGGGGTCACCAGGAGCCGCCCAAGGCGTAAGGCCAACGGGATAAGGCCAAAGGATAGATAATGGACCTCCGACTCGATTGGCCGCCCGGCCGGACAGCGCGCGCCGTTCAGGCCCCGCCTTGCGCGATGGTCATCTTCGGATCGAGCGGCGATCTGACCAAGCGCCTGCTGATCCCGGCGCTCTACAACCTCGCCAAGGCCGGCCGGCTCTCGGACAAATTCGCGCTGATCGGCGTCGACCGCACCGACCGGTCGCACGAGGAATTTCGCGCCTATTTGGCCGAGGGCGTCCGCAGCTTTGTCTCGGACACCGGCACGGGTCCGGTGACCGCGCCATTCGATGCGCGGGCCTGGGAATTTCTCGCCGCCCGGATGACCCATTTGAAGGGCGACGTCACCGATCCCGCGATGTACGACCAACTGGGTCAGGCCCTCAAGGAAATCGAGACGGTGCACGGCACCGCCGGCAATGTCGTGTTCTATCTCGCCGTCGCGGCCTCGCTGTTTGCTCCCGTCGTCGAACGCCTCGCCGCCGCCGGCCTGACCCGCGAAGAGGACCAGCATTGGCGCCGGGTCATTATCGAAAAGCCATTCGGCCATGACCTCGAATCGGCACGGGAGCTCGACGCGCGCTTGGCGAAAGTCCTGTCCGAGGATCAGATCTACCGGATGGACCATTTCCTCGGCAAGGAGACGGTTCAGAACATCATGGTCCTGCGCTTTGCCAACGGCATCTTCGAGCCGCTGTGGAACCGCGACCATATCGACCATGTCCAGATCACCGTCGCCGAAACCGTCGGCGTCGAGCGCCGCGCCGCGTTTTACGAGGAGACCGGCGCGTTGCGCGACATGGTGCCGAACCATGTCTTTCAGCTGCTGAGCCTGACCGCGATGGAGCCTCCGAACTCCTTTGCCGCCGACGCGGTGCGGACCGAAAAGGACAAGGTGCTGGAGGCGGTGATCCCGCTCGACGACAACGATGTGCGCCGCAACGTGGTCCGCGGGCAATACACCGCCGGCGTGGTGCGCGGCGTTCCGATCAAGGCCTATCGCGAGGAGGAGGGCGTCGCGCCGGACAGCATGACCGAAACCTATGTCGCGCTGCGCCTCGGCATCGACAATTGGCGCTGGGCCGGCGTGCCGTTCTATATGCGCACCGGCAAAGCCTTGACCCGCCGCACGACCGAAATCGCGATCCAGTTCAAGCAGGTGCCGTTCGCGCTGTTCCGCGACACCCCGGTCGAGACGTTGACCCCCAATGTGCTCGCCTTGCAGATCCAGCCTGATGAGGGAATATCGCTGCAATTCGGCGCCAAGCGGCCCGGCCCCGACATCCACCTCGGCGCGGTGCGCATGGATTTTCGCTACCGCGATTATTTCAACACCGATCCGAGCACCGGCTACGAGACGCTGGTCTATGACTGCATGATCGGCGACCCGATCCTGTTCCAGCGCGCCGACAGCGTCGAAGCCAGCTGGGCGGTGGTGCAGCCGGTGCTCGATCTGTGGCATTCGGACAAGAGCGTGCCGCTCGAATTCTACACCGCGGGCACCGCTGGGCCCGACGCCGCCGAGCAGCTGCTGTGGCGCAGCGGCCGGCAGTGGCGTCCGATCGCGTGAAAAAGCCGGTCATCGTCGCGCCGTCGGTTCTCTCCGCCGATTTCGCGCGGCTCGGCGAAGAGGTGCGGGCCGTCGAAGCCGCCGGCGCCGATTGGATCCATGTCGACGTGATGGATGGCCGCTTTGTGCCGAATTTGACGATCGGGCCGGTGGTGGTCGCGGCGTTGCGGCACGCGACCGCGAAGCCGAGGCCCGGCTCGACCGCCATCAGCCGGTCTACGATCGGCCGGCGTTCGCCCCAAAGGCGGTCGATCATGGGGTGATCGGGCCCGGCGCAGGAATCGCACCACGCCAGCGTTGGATCGGCGAGCAACGTGCGGGTCGCGTCGAGCGCGAGCAGCACGCCGGGCGAGGCATGTGCAAAACCCTCATCATAGGCGACCTTCCAGATCCAGGCGCCTTCGCCGGCGCGCAGCACGATGTCGGCCGCGATGGTGCGGCCCGCATGGACGAAGCAGGCCACGCTGGCCTGGCCCTGCGCCGCAAGCCCGGTGACGGCCGCCTCCATGAACTGGCGGATCGCCGGCGCCTGCGCGGCCGCGGTCCCGGCCGCACCCTTCCAGCCGCTCGCCTCGAGCGCGAAAAAATCCGCCAGCGCGGCGCTCACGTCCGCGGGTGCGGTGGCGTACCGGAATGCGACGCCGCCGCCCTCGGCGAGCCGGCGGCGCTGGCGCTCGAGCTTCTTGCGCCGCTTGTCGCCGAGCATCGCCTCGACATAGCCGATGCGCTCGCCCGCGGGGGCGAGCAGCGCGCGCTGGTGCCGGCCGACGTCGATCCGGCGTCCGCCGCGTTGCGCCAGCGCCTCGTCGAGCGCGTTCGCCACCGGTCCGTCCTCCACCAGGCATGACATCAAGAGCAGCTTCGGCAGCGCATCGTCGTCGGCGACGTGGTCGAGAAAGGCGGAGACCGCGGGGTGGATGGCGTCGCGGTCGACCAGCGGGGTGCCGAGCGGCGCGTAAGGATGGGTCCAGCCTGCGAGCAGCGGAAGGCGGACTCCATAGCGCCTCCTCTCGATCCGGCACGGAAACAGCCCGATCAGGCGGCGCGGCTCGAGCGAGCGCACCAGCACGGCGCCGGCATCCGGCCCCAGCGCTGGCGCGGCCGCGAGCGCGAAGGCGGGCTCATAAAAGACGTTCGGCTCTGCGGCGCGGCGCGCGAGCGTGCGCCACTCGGCCGCGATGCCGGCAAGCCCGGCGAGCGGACGCCATTCGGTCGTGAGGGCGGTTTCGAGCGGAGCCAGCATGCGGCAAGAAATAGCAAGCGCGCGTTAAGGTTTGGTTGGGCGTGGGCCGGCGCGGTTGCATTCCGTCATGGCCGGGCATAGCCGTTCGAAGAACGGCGTCGTTTCGCTCGCCTATGTCCCGGCCATCTACGTCATTGTTCGTGTTGATGCTTTAAGACGTGGATGCCCGCGACGAGCGCGGGCATGACGGAGGAGGGGTCAGGGAAAGCGGAAAACGCGTCATGGTGAACAAATCGTCTCCGTCGATCGTATCGAGCGCCGCCGCGACGGCTTTGCGTCTTTAAAACACCCAGAGGGCGTCGGCCGGGAATTCGACCTGGTGCTCGCCCGCCGGCAGCGGTGCCGGCGCGTAGACACGCACGCTGAGCGCCCCGCGGCTGAACACGAGCTCCCAGCGCTCGCCGAGATACATCTGGGTCTGCAACGTCATCGGGATGCGGTTCGGTCCCGGGCCGTTGGCGATACGCACACGCTCGAGCCGGATCACCCCGATCGCGTCGCCGCCGATCGTGGTGGCGCAGCGCAGCATGCCGTCGAGGCGAATGCCTTCGACCATGAGCGCCGCGCGTTCCCCGAATTTCTCCTTGAGCTTGCCGGGCAGGCGGTTGTTGCTGCCCATGAACTCGGCCGTGAACAGGCTTTTCGGCGCGGTGTAGAGCTCGATCGGCTTGCCTTCCTGCTCGATCGTGCCGGCATTGAGCAGCGTGATGCGGTCGGCGATCGCCATGGCTTCGACCTGGTCGTGGGTGACGCAAAGCGCCGAGAGATCGAGCGTGACGATGAGTTGGCGCAGCCATGCGCGGGCTTCTTCGCGCAGCTTGGCGTCGAGATTCGACAGCGGCTCGTCGAGCAGGATCACGGGCGGCTCATAGACCAGCGCGCGGGCCAGCGCCACGCGCTGCTGCTGGCCGCCCGAGAGCTGGTGGGGAAAACGCTCGGCCAGATGCGCGAGCCCGATCTGCGCGAGCGCCTTCTCGACCCGTTGCCGGAGCTCGTTGCCCGCCACCTTACGCAGCTTGAGGCCGTAGGCGACGTTGTCGAATACGCTGCGGTGCGGCCACAGCGCGTAGGACTGGAACACAAGCCCGAGCCCGCGCTTCTCGGCCGGCACATCGATCTTCCGCGCCGCGTCGAAGAACACCGTGTCGCCGATCGCGACCGAGCCCGCATAGGGCTGCTCGAGGCCGGCGACCGCGCGCAAAAGAGTGGTCTTGCCGCTGCCTGACGGCCCGAGCAGGGCGACGACCTCGCCGCGCGGCACCACCAGCGACACCCCCTTGAGGATCTCGTTGTCGCCCAGGCGAAGCTTGAGATCACGCACGACGAGCTCAGCCATGGAGGCGCACCCCGAGACGGATCGCGACGGCAAGGCCGGCGCCGATCATGACCACATTGACGACGGAGAGAGCCGACACGAGGTCGACCGCGCCGGTTCCCCACAGCGACACCAGCAGCGAGCCGATCACCTCGGTGCCGGGCCCGAGCAGATAGATGCCGGTCGAGTATTCGCGCACGAAGATCAGGAAGATCAGGAGCCAGCTCGCGATCATGCCGGTGCGGATCAGCGGGATGGTGACGTCGCGCTTGACCTGCATGTCGGTCGCCCCGACCGTGCGGGCGGCTTCCTCGAGCTCGGGGCCGACCTGCAGCAGCGTGCCGGATACCAGCCGCATCCCGTAGGCGACCCACACGATCGTATAGGCGAGCCAGATCGACACCATGGTGGCGCGCAGCGGCGACAGCGGCTTGAAGAACAGGAATACCCACAGCAGCGCAAGGCCGGCGACCAGGCCCGGCATGGCGCGCGGCAGCATCACCAGGTAGTCGACCACGCGCGTCCATCCCGACGGCCAGCGATGCACCGCCAGCGCGATCGCGGTGTAGCAGGCGACGGAGGCGGCGCCGCCGATGACGCCGATGCCGAGCGTGTTGACGACGCCGCGCACGATGTTGGGGTAGGCAAGAATCTCGCGGTAATGATCGAGCGTGAGCACGTCGAGCAGGTTGACGCCTTCGCCCCAGGTGACCACGAAGGAGCGCACCACGATGCCGATCAGAGGCACCGCGACCGTGACGGTAAACCACAGCACGATGATGGCAACGGCCGGCCAGCGCCACACGCCGAGCCGGAGCGGGATCACCTTGAGGCCCTTGCCGCGCACCGAGACGTAGCGCTGGGATTGGCGCAGCAGCAGGCGCTGAAGGTAGACCAGCGGCGCCGTCACCGCGACGATCGCCACCACGACCACCGCCATGAGCTGATAGGACGGGGTGCCGAGGATGTTGGTGAGCTTGTAGAGATAGGTCGAAAGCACCAGCACGCCCTGCGGATCGCCGAGCACGAGCGGCAGGCCGAACAGCTCGAAGCCGAGGAAGAACACCAGCACGCCGGCGAACAAGATCGCGGGCAGCACCATTGGCAGGCTGACGTCGACCGCGACCCGCAGCGGATTGGCTCCGGCGACGCGCGCCGCCTCCTCGAGATCGGTTCCCAGCCCGCGCAGCGCCGCCGCGGTGTAGAGATAGACGTGCGGCACGTGTGTGAGACCGGCGATCGCGATCAGCGAGGGCAGCGAATAGAGATTCCACGGCACCACCCCGAATGCCGATTTCGCCAGGATGGAGAAGATTCCGACCGGGCCGAGCGCCACCACGTAGCCGAACGCAATGACCACGGCCGACACGAAGATGGGCACCAGGATGAGCGGCTCGAGCAGGCCGCGGGCCGGCACGTCGGTGCGCACCATCAGAAAGGCCAGCACGGCGCCGAGCGGCACGGCGATGACCGTCATGCCGGCGGCGATCGCGGCCGTGGTGAAGAAGGCAGTCCAGAAATCCTCCTCGCTCAGCACGAACTCATAGGCGTCGAGCCCGAGCTTGGCGCCCGGCTGGAAGAAGGGCTGATCGAGGAAGCTCTGATAGAAAACCAGCGAGAGCGGCGCCAGCACCGCCAGGGCGGTGAGCGCAATGACGGCGAAGCGGAAGAGCCGCGTGCTCATGGCGCGCCCGCCGTTCCGCTCACTGCCCCTTCATCGCCGCCTGCCACAGCTTGATGAACTGCAGCCTTTTCTTCGCGTCGAGAGTGCCCAAGAGCTCGTCGCTGATCGGAACCGGCCGCGCCTTGTCGCCGACGAGCTCGCCGACGCGCTTGGCGGTCGCCTCGCCGTCGATGTCGGAGCGCAAGGTATAAAGATCGGCCTGGTTGGCGATGATGTTCTGTCCGCGCTTGGAGAGGAGATAATCCAGAAAAAGCTTGGCGGCGTTGGGATTCTTCGCCTGCTTGGAGATGAAGGCGACGCGCGACGTGATCAGCGTATAGTCCTTCGGCAGGATGATGCCGATATTGGGATCCTTCTTCGAGCGCGCGAGCGCATAGGACCCGAAGATGCCGTAGGCGATGGTGTGCTCGCCGGACGAGACCCGCTCGATCATCGCGCCGGCGCTGGTATAGACCTTGATGCCGGCCTTTCCGAAGGCCTTGAACAAGTCCCAGGCCTGCGGGAAGTATTTCAGGTCCTCGTTGACGAACAGATAGCCGACGCCCGAACGCTCGGGATCGTAGGCCGTGATCTTGCCCTTGTAGGCGTCGGTCTTGGTGGTGAGGAGACGGAGCAGCGCCGCGTGGTCCTGCGGGACATCGTCGGGCGGCACCAGGCGCTTGTTGTAGATGAAGGCAATCGGTTCATAGGTCGTCCCATAGGCCTGGTCCTTCCACACCGCCCATTTCGGCAGCGCCGGAATTTCCGGGGACGCATAGGTCAGCGCCTGGCCGTCGGCGACGAGCTTGACCTGCAGGTCCATGGCCGATGACCACAGCAGGTCGGCGGTGCCGCTGCCGGCCGCCGCCTCGGCGATGAAGCGGTTGTAGAGTTCGGTCGAGTTGAGGTCGGAATACTCGACCTGGACCCCCGGATAGAGCGACTGAAAGTCCTTGAGCAGGGCGCCGGAGGAGGCGGCGTCGGTGGTCGAATAGACCACCAGCTTGCCTTCCTTCTTGGCTGCATCGACGATCTTGCTGTAGTCGGCGGGATAGTTCTGCTGGGCGGTCGCGCCGGTGGCGCAAAACAGGACGGCCGTGACGGCCGCAAAAAGCCTCTTCATACGTTCCTCCTGCGGTAGCCGCCCGACGTCGGTCCGGCGACCACGCTGTTTCCTCGCGAATTGGCTGCGATGCTAGCCCATCGGCACCGCGTCCCGCTAGGTCGTCGCCGCGCGATCAGGCGGTTCGCGGGGCGAGGCAAAATGCCAGAGGACGCCGGACGGGTCGAACACGTAGGCGACGACAAGCCCCCAGGGCTCCAATTTCGGCGCCCTGGGTCGCTCGACACCGTAGCGCGTGGGGAGATCCAACGATTCGATGCGGGCCCACCATCCCGGCAGGTCGTCGACCAGCGCGTGCATGACAAAATTGCCGGCCCAGTCTTTGACGTAATAGTCCTGCAGCAGAAAAGAATGCGGGCCGAGATGCATCTCGGCGAGCCCCTTTCCGAGCTCCTCGGCGCGAAATCCGAGCTCGGTATAGAACTTCTTGCTGAGCGCGAAGTCCTTCGCCGGCACGAACGGCCGCAGGGCCTTGATTGATCTGTCGCGCTGATCGGCCGGCATGACTATGTCCTTGGCGCTTCCTGCCCAACGGAGCAAATCGGACTTCGTTCCGAACGACACCTGTTCGTTACCCGGCAAAGCCGCCATCGTCCAAAAAAGCCCGCTCTTCCGCGGTGGTGGCGCGGCCGAGCACGGCGTTGCGCTGCGGGAAGCGGCCGAACCGGCGAATGATGTCGGCATGCAGTTCGGCCCATTTGATCGCATCGGCGTCGCCGGATGCGCGGTTGAGGGCGACGCCGCGCTCCTGGTCGGCGAGATTTTCCGAATGCTCGAACGGCAGATAGAAGAACGTCCGCTCGGCGATCGGGACGACCTGGTCGAAGCCGCGCGCGATCGCGCGCGCCGCGACCGCGCGCGCCAGCGGATCGGCCGCGAAGGCGCGGGCGTTCCCGCGGAACATATTGCGCGGAAACTGGTCGAGCACGATGACGAGCGCGAGCGCGCCTTGCGCATCTTCATCCCAGGCCAACTTGCCCGCGGCCGCCGCCTCATAGGTCGCATGGAAGCGCCGGTGGATCTCGGCGTCGAAGCCGGCGTCCTTCTCGAACCATTTGTCCGGCCCGGCGGCGCGCCAGAAGGCGAGCACGGTTTGTGGGGTCGCGAGGCCTTCAGCATCGTTCATGGAAACATATCCACCGACATGAGCCCGAAATTGAATCAGAGCCTGACTGCTCCGCTGACGATCTGCGCGTAACGCGCGGCGTCGACGCGCACGAACGCGCCCGCGTGCGGATCATCGAAATAGATCGCATCCGAGGTGCTGGCGGGATCGAAGCCTTGCCCCACCAGATCGATCTTCTTCTGCTTGAACGTCATCGTGACCGCAAGCTCGCCGCAGACCCGCAGGAACAGCGGCCGGGCATAGTCCGGCAGCAGGGCGTGGAGATGCGCGCGCAATCCCGCGAGATCGAGGTTGTCGTCGGCGACGATCGCCACCATGCCGGCGCGGCCGTCGCGGCCCGGCACCTCGACGCCGTACACATTGGCGTCCCGGATGCCGGGGAAGCGGTTGACGGCCTCGGCGACCTCCGCGGTCGACACGTTCTCGCCCTTCCAGCGGAAGGTGTCGCCGATCCGGTCGACGAAATAGAAATAGCCCCGGGCGTCCTGCCGCATGAGGTCGCCGGTGCGGAACCAGGCGTCGCCCGCCGCGAACACGTTGCGCAGGATTTTTCGCTCGCTGTCTTGCGGATCCGCATAGCCCTCGAAGCGGTTGCTCGGGGCGGACGGGTCGTTGAGGATCCGGCCGATGGTCTCGCCGGCCTCGCCCGGCGCGCAGCGGATGCAGAAGCCGCGTTCGTCACGCAGCGGCGCCTCCTGGGCGATGTCGAACTTGACGATCCGCACCGGAAAGCGGCGGTCCAGCAGGCGCGGCACGCGGCCGATCGCGCCCGGCTTGCCCTCGAAATTGAACAGCGTGACGTTGCCCTCGGTGGCCGCATAGAATTCGACGATGCGGGGAATGCGGAAACGCGCCTGGAATGCGGGCCAGATATCGGGCCGCAGCCCGTTCCCGCAGCACAGCCGCAGCCGATGGTGCGTCTCGTTCGCGCTCGGCGGCGCGTTGACCAGGTAGCGGCAGAGCTCGCCGATATACTGGAACATGGTGCAGTCGTGCCGCGCCACGTCGTCCCAGAACGCGCTCGCCGAGAATTTCTCGCGGATCACCACGCTGCCGCCCTTGACCAGCAGCGCCCCGATCGCCACCACGCCCCCGGTCGTGTGGTACATCGGCAGGCAGTCATACATGCGGTCGGACGCGCGCGTGCCCATCACGCCGGCGAATCCGAGACTGGCGAGCATCAGGCGGTAGTGGTTGACGTTCGCCGCCTTGGGCATGCCGGTCGTGCCCGACGTATAGATGAAGAGCGCGCGGTCCTCGATGGTAAGCACTGGGCGCTCCGCACCCGACAGCGCGCCGCCCGGTAAGGTCTCGACCACGCGGTCGATGCGGGGCAGCGGCAGCTTTTCCCCGGCGCTCTCGCCGTGCACCCAGATCTTCGGTTTCGTCGCCAGATGCGGCTCCGCGCTCGCGAGCGCCGGGCCGAGCACGGCCGCCGTGATGATGTGCTTGGGCGCAACGAGATCGATGCAATGGGCGAGCGAGGGACCGGACAGATTGGTATTGAGCAGCGCGACCGCGCCGCCCGCGCCCGTGATGCCGAGCCAGATCGCGAGATATTCCGGCCGGTTCGGCATCAGCAGGCAGACCACCTCGCCCTTGCGCAAGCCTTGCGCCAGCGCCCAGCGCGCATAGCGGTTGGCGCGCTCGGCCAAGCCCCGATAGGTGAGGGTCTCGGCGTCCGAGATGAGGGCGGGCTTTTCGCCGTGGCGCGCCGCCAGCTCCTCGATCAGCGCCGGCAGGACGCGCGTCGGATTTTTTGCGATCGGGCTCGTATTCCCGAGCGCGCGCAACGCACCTCTGAGAAAGACGGCATCATCCCTGAGGCGATGGAGGAAATTCACTGAGAGCCTGCGATCAGCCACACGTGCACCGGAGGGGCGCGACTTACAATACCATCCGGAAAGCCGCAATGTCGTGACAAGGCTGGAGACGGGGAGTGGCCAATCGGAACGAATTGGGCACTCGGCCGGAACACCACCGGACGCTAACGATCCATCCCGCCGAAGGGCACCAGCGGATTGTCGATGATCGCGGCGCGGTCGGGCCGGTCCACGGATGCCGCGTCCAGGAAGGCGTCGAACAGGCCGCGGATCGTGGCGGGCTCGATGTCGCGCACGATGAACACCATGCGGGTGCGGTGGTCGTCGTCGGGCCAGCCGTCGAGTTGCGCCGGCGGATGAAGGACGTGCTGCACGCCGTGAATGACGACCGGCCGCTCCGTCGTCTCGGCGAGCTTCACGATGCCCTTGAGGCGGAGCAGGTTGGACCCGTGAGCCGAGCGCAACAGCTCGAGGAACATTTTGAAAGCGGAGGCCGGGATGGCTTGGTCGGTGGCCAGCGCGAAAGCGCGGATGCGATCGTCGTGGCGGTTGCGGTCATGGCTGTGCCCATGGTGCGCATGGGCGTCGGCGTGGGCCTCCTCGGCCAGCCAGCGCTTGACGTCGGGAATCTTCTGCGCCGGATCATACAGCCCGCAATCGAGCAGGCGATCGGCCGTCGCCTCGCCGGCAGCGGCATCAAGGATCGCTGCGGCCGGGTTGAGAGCGCGTATCCGCGCCGTGAGGCGGTCTCTGCCCGCCCGCCGCTCCGGCGTATCGACGAGGTCCTGCTTGGCGAGCACGATGCGGTCGGCCACCGCGATCTGCTTGACGGCTTCGGGTTGCGCATCGAGCGTGCCGCACCCGTTGATCGCGTCCACCACCGTGACGAGGCCGTCGAGCCGGAAGCGCATCACCAGATAGGGATGCAGCATGATGGTGTGCAGCACCGGCGCCGGATCGGCGAGGCCCGTGGTCTCTATGATCACCCGGCCGAAAGTGATGCGGCCATTGTCGCGATCGCGCAGCAGCTTCTCGAGCGCGTCCACGAGGTCGCCCCGCACCGTGCAGCACAGGCAGCCGGTCGACAGCCGCACCATGTTGTCGCCGACGCGCTCGACCAGCAGATGGTCGAGGCCGATCTCGCCGAACTCGTTGATCAGCACGGCGGTGTCGGCGAGCGCCGGGTCCTTGAGCAGCCGGTTGAGCAGCGTGGTCTTGCCGGCGCCGAGAAAGCCGGTCAGCACCGTGAGCGGAAGGGGCGCGACCGGACCACGGGGGCGGGCCGGCGCGGTCATTGGGTTGCCGGCGCGACCTTGGGCTTGGCGGCGCTGACCTTCGCCTGCTTCGCGGCGGAGGCCTTTGCGGCGTCCGGCTTTGCAGCGTCGGACCTCGCACCGGGGGCTTTGGCGGCGTCCGGTTTGACCGCGATGGGCTTGGCGGCGGGCGTCTTGGCGTCGGGTTTCCTGGCGAGCGTGGGCTGCGCCGCGTCCGTGGCTTTGGCGGGCGCCTTGGGCTTTTTGCGTTTGATCCGTAGCGCGGCGGCGTCAGCTGCCGCCGCCTCCGCGGCCACCGCGAGCGCGGTCTTGGTCGGTCCGGTATAAACGATCGTCGGCGGCACGGCGGCCAGCGGATTTCCGGTCAACAACGAGCCGCGCGTGGCTCCCTTGAGGTCCGAGAGCATGAAGGCGCGCTGGGTGTCGGTCTCGGCGTTCGCCGCCGGCTCGTCGTCCTCGTCCTCGGCGGCGGGTCGCTTGCGATGGGGGCCGCAAGTCTGCTCGCGCAGATCGGGCGGCGCCGCGTTGATCGGCTGCAAACTGTTGACCGTGCCGAAGGACGGCATCAGCCAGCTCAGGTTCGAGGCATTGAAACCATGCTCGAGCAGCGACGCGGCCTTGGCGGCGCGCACGGCCGAGGAGGGCGCGCCCAGCACGACCGCGATGAGCCGCCGGTTGCCGCGTGTCGCCGACGCCACCAGGTTGAATCCGGACGCGCAGATGAACCCGGTCTTCATGCCGTCGGCGCCGGGATAATCGGCGATCAGCTTGTTGTAGTTGCGCATCACCCGGCGGCCGAGCTTGATGGCCGGGATGTGCCAGTAGTAATCGTATTCAGGGAAGTCACGGATCAACGCGCGCGCCAGAATGGCGAGGTCGCGCGCCGAGGAGATCTGGCCTTCGGCCGGCAGCCCGTTCGGGTTGACCCAGCTCGACTGCGTCATGCCGAGCTCGTGCGACGTGCCGGTCATCTCTTCGGCGAAGTCCTCGACCGAGCCGGAGACGCCTTCGGCGAGCACCACCGCGATGTCGTTCGCCGAATGCACCAGCAGCATCTTGAGCGCATTGTCGACCGTGACCTGGGTGCCGGTCTTGAATCCCATCTTGGACGGCGCCTGCGCGGCCGCGTTGGGAGAGACCGTGAACAGCGTGTCGAGGGTGATCCGCCGCGCCTTCACCGCCTTGAGGGTCACATAAGTGGTCATCAGCTTGCTGACCGAGGCCGGATACCACGGGTAGGTGGCGTTCTCGGCCTGCAACACCTTGCCGGTCTCGGCGTCGATCAGCAGGAGCGCTCCGTTACCGGCCCGCGCGGGGCCAGTCACGATTCCGATCAGGAGCGCCGGAATCCAGAATTTAATGATCCATGACTTGACCGCTGATGGCACGATTTTCGGTCCACTTCTCGGTTTCGGACGTGACGACAAGGGCATTGGCCGCACCGCGGCGCACCCTCATATCTAACCGCATCAGGGGACCGAACGCAAAGCGCTGGCAATACGCGTCCCGCACATTATGCTGATGCTTGGTTACCGAGGAAAGCGTCTAAAATTCGACGGAGGAGGCGTTCATGACCGCCTGTATGGTCGGATGGGCCCATACGCCGTTTGGCCGGCTCGATACCGAATCGGTTGAAAGCCTGATCGTGCGCGTGGCGAATGACGCGCTCGCCGACGCGGGTGTCGCCGCGGCCGATGTGGACGAGATCGTGCTCGGTCACTTCAACGCCGGCTTCTCGCCGCAGGATTTTACTGCCTCTCTGGTGTTGCAGGCCTCGCCCGACCTGCGCTTCCGGCGCGCAACCCGGGTCGAGAATGCCTGCGCGACCGGCTCGGCGGCCGTCCATCAGGGGCTTCGGGCGATCGAGGCCAAGGCCGCCCGCATCGTGCTGGTGGTCGGTGTCGAGCAGATGACGACGACGGCGGGCCCCGAGATCGGGAAAAACCTGCTCAAGGCCTCCTATGTGCGCGAGGAGGCCGATATCGCCGGCGGCTTCGCCGGCATCTTCGGCAAGATCGCCGGGCTTTATTTCCAGAAATACGGCGACCAGTCCGACGCGTTGGCCCGCATCGCGGCCAAGAATCACAAGAACGGCGTCGCCAATCCTTACGCGCAGTTGCGCAAGGATCTCGGATTCGATTTCTGCCGCACCGAAAGCGACAAGAATCCGTTCGTGGCCGGCCCGCTCAAGCGCACCGATTGCTCGCTCGTCTCCGACGGCGCCGCCGCGCTGGTGCTGGCGGACGTGCAAACCGCGCTCGGCATGCGCAAGGCGGTGGTGTTCCGCGCGGCCGAGCATGTGCAGGATTTTCTGCCGATGTCGCGGCGCGACGTGCTCAAATTCGACGGCTGCGCCGAAGCCTGGAAACGCGCGCTGGCGAGCGCCGGCATCGCGCTCGGCGACCTCTCCTTCGCCGAGACGCATGACTGCTTCACGATCGCCGAGCTCATCGAATACGAAGCGATGGGTTTGACGCGCGAAGGGGAGGGCGCCCGTGCCGTCGCGGAAGGCTGGACCCAGAAGGACGGCCGGCTGCCGATCAATCCGTCCGGCGGCCTGAAATCCAAGGGCCATCCGATCGGCGCCACCGGCGTCTCCATGCACGCGCTCACCGCCATGCAGCTCTGCGGCGCGGCCGGCGACATGCAGGTGAAGGAAGCCAGGCTGGGCGGCATCTTCAACATGGGCGGCACCGCGGTCGCGAATTACGTCAGCATATTGGAGCGCATCAAGTGAGCGGTGCACTTCGGGCTGCAGCGTGTCGGGGGCCCGGGTGCGAAGCCCGATGATCACCAAACGACGATTCCTCGCCGCATCGATCGCGGCCGGCGCCGCCTTCGCCCGCCCCGCATGGGCCGAGACCTATCCCGATCGGCTGATCAAGATCCTGGTGCCGTTCACCGCGGGCGGGCCGGTCGACGTCATGGCGCGGCTGGTCGCGCAGCATCTGTCGACGAGCTTCGGGCAATCGGTGATCGTCGACAACCGGCCGGGCGCCGGCGGCACCATCGCGTCGAAAGCGGTGGCGACCGCGGAGCCCGACGGCTACACGCTGCTTTTCGCGAGCGCGGGCTCGCTCGCGATCAGCCCGTCGCTCTACAAGAATCTCGGCTACGATCCTGTCGACGGCTTCGCGCCGGTCGCCCTGGTGGCGAACCACCCGCAAGCCATGGTGGTCCATCCGAGCGTTCCGGTCCATTCGGTCCGGGAGCTCATCGCCTATGCCAGGGCCAACCCCGGAAAGCTGAATTATGCGGCCGCGCCCGGGACGCCGCCCCATCTGATGGTGGAGCTGTTTCGCAGCCTCACCGACACCCAGCTCGTCTTCATTCCCTACAAGGGCGCCGCGCAGGCATTGACCGAGCTCTTGGCCGGACAGACCCAGATGACCATGCTGTCGACCACCGTCATCGTGCCCTCCATTCTGGCCGGCAAGCTGCGCCCGCTCGCCGTCACCAGCGCGGCGCGCTGGCCGGAACTGCCCGACGTGCCGACCATGCAGGAATCCGGCTTTGCGGATTTCCCGCAGGGCTCGTGGACCGCCGTCGTGGCGCCCGCCGGCACGCCGCCCGCGGTCGTGGCCAAGCTCAATGCAGCCATCAACCAGGGTCTGCGCTCGGTGGAGCTGCGGGACAGTCTCACGAAGCTCGGCGCCGAGACGAAAATCGAGTCGCCGGAGGAGCTCGGCGCGCTGCTCGCCGCCGAGACTCGGAAGTGGAGCGCCGTGATCAAGTCGTCCGGCGCGACGATCGATTGAACGGGCGCGCGGCGCGCCCGAATGTCGTGACAGGCCTTGCAGGAAAGCGTGCCCGTGAACTACCCCACCAACGAGGCGAGCGGCGAGTGGACTGCGGCGGAAGCCGGACTGATCGACCAGGCGCGCGCTTTGGCGCCCACGCTGCGCGAGCGCGCCGCGATGGCCGAGGAGATGCGCCGCATCCCGGACGAGACCCATGCGGTGTTTCGCGACGCCGGCTTCTACCGGGTCCTGCAGCCCGCCCGCTATGGCGGCCTGGAGGCGCGTTACGGCCTGCACACGATGCTGGCCGCCGAGATCGCGCGCGGTTGCGCGTCGAGCGCCTGGGCGCTTTCCGTCACCGCGTGCCATGCCTGGATTCTCGGCATGTTCCCACGCCTCGCACAGGACGAGTTCTGGAGCCACGATCCGGCGCGCGCGGTCGCAAGCTCGTTTCTGCCGGTCGGGCCGAAGCTCAGTCCCGAGTCCGGCGGCATCCGGTTGAGCGGCCGCTGGCGCTTCTCCAGCAATGTGGATCACTGCGACGGCGCGATCCTGCTCGCCATGGTGCCGGCGCCCGCCGGCGTCGCCCCGTATTTCCTGCTCGTGCATCGCGAGCAATACCAGATCGAGGACACCTGGCGCACGGTCGGTCTCGCGGCGACCGGCAGCAACGATATCGTGGTTTCGGACGCCTTGGTGCCGGCGCACCGGATGCTCGACGTCATCGCGACGCGCGACGGCCGCGCGCCCGGCGCCGAGGCCAATGCGAATCATCTCTATCGCCTGCCTTTGTTCGCCTGCCTGCCGCACAGCCTGATCGGGGCGGCGCTGGGCGCCGCGCTCGGCGCGGTCGATCAGATCGTGGCCGATCTCGCCGGCCGTTCGTCGGTCGCGAGCGTCCGGCTCGCCGAGCAGCAGACCATCCAGGCGCGTATCGCCGAGGCGGCGGCCGAGCTCGAAGCCGCCCGGGCGTTGCTGCAAGTCGACCGCGCCCGCATCAACGACATGGGCCGCTCGCTCCAGCTGCCTGACACCGCGACGCGCCTGCAGTATCGTCTCAATGTCGGCTACGCGGCCAAGCTGTGCGTCCAGGCGGTCGAGCGCCTGATGCCGGTCGTGGGCGGACGCGGCCTGGAATTGCATCACGCCTTCCAGCGCGCCTGGCGCGACGTCCACGCGGTCGCCCAGCACATCGCGCTGGTGTGGGACGTGCAGGCACTCAACTATGCGGCCGCGCGGCTCGGGCTGGCGGCGGGCGATCCGAAGATATGAGGGCAGACGCGGTCATTGACCGGCTTCAAAACGGAGGGAATAACATGATCCGAATTATGTATGCCGCAATGATCCTCCTGGCCGGGGCCTCGGTGGCCTCGGCACAGAACCCCGCCGACACGTCGCAAAGAGGCAGCACCGTGAGCAATATCCCGTCTGACGTCGTCAAGGATCTCGCCCCCACCGGAACGCTGCGCGCGGGCATCAATCTCGGCAACATGGTGCTGGCGCAGAAGGACGAGAAAACCGGCGAGCCGAAAGGCATCACGGTGGACCTGGCGCGCGAGCTCGGCCGCCGCCTCGGGGTGCCGGTGGAGCTCGTCCGCTTCGACGCGGCCGGCAAGACCTTCGAGGGCCTCAAGGCCGGCGCGCTGGATATCGTGTTTCTGGCGATCGAGCCGGTGCGCGCCGCGGAGGTCGCCTTCACGGCGCCCTACGTGATCATCGAGGGCGTCTATCTGGTTCCCAAGGACTCTGCCCTGAAGACGGTCGGCGATGTCGACCGCGCGGGCGTGCGGGTCGGCGTCAACAAGGGCTCCGCCTACGACCTCTTTCTGACGCGCACCCTCAAGGCGGCGCAGCTGGTTCGCGGCGAAAGCGGCATCGATCTCTTCGTCAAGGACAAGCTCGACGCCGCAGCCGGCGTGAAGCAGCCGCTGGTCGAATATGCCAAGACCAACCCGGCCGTTCGGGTGATGGACGGGCGCTTCATGGAGATCCAGCAGGCGATGGGCACGCCCGTGGGCCGCGACGCTGGCG
>Ga0208988_1000011_pt1 | contig 17469 bp, 14 predicted proteins | sample MedBloCARef_M1_FD_187850 | JGI IMG/M metagenome (GOLD analysis project Ga0208988, IMG submission 187850) | Forest soil microbial communities from El Dorado National Forest, California, USA - Mediterranean Blodgett CA Ref_M1 (SPAdes) (version 2) | ecosystem: Environmental > Terrestrial > Soil >... | reverse complement strand
CGCCGGCCAAAACAGCGTGGCGACCGGGAAGCTGGCACACTGGGCGAGAGGACGCGTACAGCCGGCATCCACCGGACGAGGGAGGAAAGGTGGCGGATTTCCCTGCGAAGCGCCGACCCCCTGCAGGGGAAATCACGATGGTTTGCGGAACCGGTCAAGCAGGGGAAACAGCCCGATCGCGATGAAGGCGTTGACCACCGAGGCAATCAGGATGGGGGTGGTGACATAAGTTTCATTTTGATGCGCGAGCAGCAGATGGCTCGTCAGGGTGAACACGGCATGGTGGAACAGGTAAAATCCAATCGTCAGAATGAAGCGGGCGACCGGATGCTCGACATCGAGGCGCGCGCCGATCGAGGAGCCGACATATCCAACTAGAGTTTTTGCGATGCCGTAGAGCCCGAGGGGCGTGCGGCTCAGACTGTCCTGCAAAAGCCCAATCACCATGCCGAGCACCAAGCCCGACGATGGATTGCGTTTGCTGAGTGCGAAATAGAGTGTGACCAGCAGCGGCAATTCGAGATATCCAGACCAACGGACCGGAAAGAACGCCTGGAGCACGAGCGCCAACACAACGACGGCCGGAACAACTCCGCCATAATATTTATGCACTTCAATGTGGGGCTCGGGCCCGATGTATACTTCCGTGTTTTCCATTCTATCTCGCTCAGAGTTTCCTAGAGCAACTACCGCGCGCCCGCGGGAGTCTTGCTACCCGGTGAAACCGGCGGGCTCGTTTCAGCTTCTTTACTTTACGTCCAAGTCCTGGCGAGTGAGCAGGACCAACACTTCTTCCAGCCGATCGAGATGCGCGGCCGGTGTCAGCCGGATCTTCATGAACGAACCTTTGCGGTCCGCCGCCGTTTCCGCCACGGTAGCGACAGGCAAGTCTTTGGGGAAGATGCGGTCTTGGCCGGAAGTCAGCACCGCTTCGCCGGCCGAAACCTTCACCTCGTTGCTGACGTAATCCATCGTCAGCTCCGGTTTGCCCGAGCCTCTTACGACTCCCTGCGTCCGCGTGTCAGCCAGTAGCGCGCCCACACCGCTCTCCTTATCGCCCAGCAGCAGGACCTGTGAAATGTCCGGATAGGCGGCGAGAATTTTCCCGACGACACCGTCTGGTGTGATGACGCCCATGTCGCGGCGAATGCCATCGTGGGAGCCTCGATCGATATTCACGACGAGACTCCCGGAATCCGGGCTCCCTCCGATCACGCGTGCGGCAACCATCGGGACGTCCCTATGGGCTTGGCGGAAATTCAAGATGGCGGCGAGGCGATCGGCTTCGTGAGCGCGGCCCTCCAATTCGGCGTTGCGGACTTTCAATCGGTCCAGTTCGGAGCGCAAGGCCTGATTGTCCTGCCTGGTATTGCGCAAGCTGACGTAGTTGCCCCAGCCATGCTCGAAGTTATAAACAACCCAGGAACTCGCGCGCTGCACCGGTGAAATCAATTCCACAGCCCAGACGCGGATCAGCCGCACTTGCCCCGCGCGCTTGATCTGCACCGCGAGCAACAAGACCTGCGCGGCGACAACGGTCGCCAGCAGCGTCAAAGACTTGTGTCGTGAGGGAATCGCAATCATCGAAAAAACTGCCAACTCTTAGATATTTACCACCGATTCCTGCCGATCGCGGCGGGACCGGCGCATGCCCTGAACGCATCCCTTGGAACTAGCCAGCGGCCGGAATCGGCCCACGTAAAATCTCCCGCTGTCTGCCGCGGTCAGTCGATGGACACCAGCCGCAGGAGCCGGAAATCGCTGAGCATCTTGCCCGTGCCAAGCACGACCGATGCCAGTGGATCATCCGCGATCGAGACCGGCAAACCGGTCTCCTCACGGATGCGCTTATCGAGATTCTTGAGCAGCGCGCCGCCGCCGGTGAGAACGATGCCGCGGTCGCTGATATCGGCAGAAAGCTCGGGGGGCGTGCGTTCGAGCGCGACACGGCAGGCGTTCAGAATGGTCGCGACGCATTCGGAAAGCGCTTCGCGAATTTCGCTGTCATCAATCGTGACCGTTCGCGGCACGCCTTCGATCAGATTGCGCCCCTTGACTTCCATCGTGAGCGGCTTTTCCAGCGGGTAGGCCGACCCAATTTCCATCTTGATCTGCTCGGCGGTCCGCTCGCCAACCAGCAAATTGTATTTGCGCTTCAGATAGTGCATGACGGCTTCGTCCATCTCATTACCCGCAACGCGCACCGACCGCGAATACACGATCCCGCTCATGGAAATGACGGCGATGTCGGTGGTGCCACCCCCGATGTCCACGACCATGTTGCCCGAGGGTTCTTCAATGGGCAGTCCCGCGCCGATCGCGGCGGCCATCGCCTGCTCCACCAGGTAAACTTCACTGGCGCGAGCGCGATACGCCGAGTCCTGGACGGCTCGTTTTTCCACCGGAGTGATTTCGCTGGGTACGCCTATGACGATGCGGGGATGCACGAGCACGCGCCGGTTGTGCGCCTTCTGAATGAAGTAGGTGAGCATCTTTTCGGTCACCTTGAAATCGGCGATCACGCCGTCCTTCATTGGCTTAATGGCCACTACGTTGCCCGGCGTGCGCCCGAGCATGTCCTTGGCTTCCTTCCCGACAGCCACGACCTCGCCACTGTTCTTATTGATGGCCACAATGGATGGCTCGTTCACGACGATGCCTTTGCCCTTTGCGTAGACCAATGTGTTGGCCGTGCCCAGGTCAATCGCAAGGTCGGAAGAAAATAGGCTGAAGACCGAGCGAAGGCTGTATCCGTTCTTGTTCATGTTCCCCTCAGTTCCGGACACCTCCCGCGGTTTGCGGATGCCGCGTATCGGAGTGCGTCCGGCTGGCCTCTCTGCGTGTATCTCGCCGGTTGCCTTGCTACGGAACTACAATTTCCACACGCTTGATGACTGTGCCGCCCCGGCGATTCTGTCCCGTAACGGCAATCGAATGGCTGCCGCGCCCCAACGTTTGCGTGAAATATTTGAACGTGCCGTCGGGGTGTATATCCGCCACCGACTCACCGTTGATGATCAGCGCCGCGCCCGGCTCGGTGCGCCCGCTGATCTCCACTACGTTACCATGTAATTCGGTGTCGCCGATTTCCAGCATCATCTCCTGGCCCTTGCCTTGTGCCGCGAGCGTAAACTTGAACGTATCGCTTGCCGCGCTGACGTGTTTCTGCGCATCCGTAGCCAATACGTCCCAGAAATAATCGCCCGGGTCGAGCCCGCTGATTTCCGCTGAGGTCTCCGCTATTTTCCGGTCCTGCACGATGCGTGAGAACATGGACGTCGTGCTGACGCGAATCTCGTAGCTGACGGCTTCCGGCACCGGCTTCCACTCAAAATGCACCGGCGTGTGTTTCGGGTCTGGAACGATCAAGGGTTGCAAGTTCAGCGGCTCAGCCAATTCCGGCGGGGCGAGCACGCTAGTCTTCATCACAGTTCCACCGGCCGGCGGCACGGTAACACGCTCCCATTTCCCGATCTCCACGTGCTGGCGGCCATCCGTCGTTGCCAGTTCTGCAGTACCGGCGGACACGGTGATATCTGCCTGGTTGGTCTGGGGATCGCTGCGCACGGCGGCACGGCTGTTCTGTTGGACGGATGCCACCGCATTCGAAAATGAAACTTCGGCTTTGGATTTAGGAGAATCCCATGTGCCTGTGGCCAGGTCCACGGCTCCGGAGGTGATGTGCATGGCGACGCGTGTTTCGCTGTCGCGTCCGACGGAGTTTTCTTCCACGGTCACCAGCGTGTCGGCTTGCACGGTGTATGTTGTGCCATCCGCAAAGTTAACGCGCGCTGCGCCATCCCCACTGGTTTGAATCAAATCGCCCTTGTCGAGCGCCATACGATAATCAGCGGCAACCCACTGGACGGAATTCACTTTCTTCACTTGCACCTTGCCGTCCAGATTCACGAATTTCGCCTGCTTCGCGGTCAACTCCGCGTTCGCGTTGGCGCTTGCACCGAGCGTCTTGGAGACTTTGGCCATCGCGCCGCTATAAGCTTCCGGATAGATCAAGTATAGCGTGGCCATAACGACCGCCAAAATCAGCATTACGTAGAGCGCGACCGTGCGATAGGTAACAGTTTTCCAGTAGACCTCCACATGAGAGATCTTTGGTCGGTGCGCGCCGGGCATTCTCTGATTCTGCATAGGGGAAATTGCCGATTTTCACCCGATTTTAAAATTTAACATAGCCGCTAGGCGCCGCAAACAACACAGGGGAATGCAGTTTCCGGCAGCGCAATACGATCCCGGGTTTCCCTCCGGCTGGGAACGAGCAGCTGGGAGGGGGTGTAGAAGGGGGCCGATATTTCCAGCGAGCGAGAAGAGCGTTTTTGGGAATGCGGGTTGCGAGTTAGTCCGCAGGCGCGCCGGCGTGGGAGGTGTCAACAATGGTGGAGCCCCCCAGGCGTTTCGCAAGCCGGTCGAACGCGAGATATACGACAGGAGTAGTGAACAGGGTCAGCGCCTGGCTGAAAATCAAACCGCCCACGATGGCGATTCCCAACGGGCGGCGCAGTTCCGCGCCAGTCCCGCCGCCCAGAGCTAGCGGCAAACCACCCAGCATGGCCGCCATGGTCGTCATAAGAATCGGCCGGAAGCGCAGCAGACATGCCTGATAAATCGCGTCGAGCGGGCTTTTTCCTCCCTTGCGCTCCGCCTCGAGGGCAAAGTCGATCATCATGATCGCGTTCTTCTGCACGATGCCGATGAGCAGGATAATTCCAATCAGCGCGATCACGCTGAAATCGGTTCGTGTAATCAGCAGAGCCAGCAGAGCGCCAACACCCGCCGAGGGCAGCGTCGAGAGGATCGTGACCGGATGAATGTAACTCTCATAGAGCACGCCCAGCACGATATACACCGTCAGCAATGCGGCCAGAATCAGGATCGGCTCGTTCGCCAACGACGCCTGAAAGGCCTGAGCCGTTCCTTGGAACCCGGCATGAATGCTTGGCGGCAAGCCGATATCCTGCTGCGCGGTCTTGATGGCATCGACGGCCTGCCCGAGCGAAACTCCTTCCGCAAGGTTAAAGGAAAGCGTCACCACGGGGAATTGGCCCTGATGATTCACAGCGATCGGAGTGGGCTCCGAGGAAAACTGCGTAAAGGCGCTGAGCGGAACTTGCGTGCCGTTGGACGAATGCACAAAAATCTGTTTCAGCGCGTCGGGATTCTGCTGGAACGTCGGGTCCACTTCCAGGACAACGTGGTATTGATTGAGTTGCGTGAAAATCGTGGATACCTGGCGTTGGCCAAATGCGTCGTACAAAGTGTCGTCGATCACTTGCGGCAGAATCCCCAGACGTGACGCCGTATCGCGATCGATCGTGATGGTTTCCTGCAGCCCGCGATCCTGCTGGTCGCTGGCGACGTCACGCAATTGCGGCAAGGCTGTCAACTTATCAACGAGCTTCGGAGCCCAAGCGGAGAGTTCGTTTCCGTCCGAGTCTTCCATCGTGTATTGGTATTGAGTGCGGCTGATCCTGTCCTCCACGGTCAGATCTTGTACGGGCTGCATGTACAGCGTAATTCCTTTGACGTCGCCCAGCCTGGTTTGTAGCCGGCGGATAATCGTGGGGGCGTCATCGGTCCGCTCCTCGCGGGGCTTCAGGTTGATTTGAATCCGTCCGCTGTTAGGCAACATGTTGGCGCCGTCGATACCGATGAACGAAGACAGGCTCACCACATCCGGGTCCTTCAAAATGGCTTTGGCCAGAGCCTGCTGCCGCTCCGCCAGGGCCGGAAACGAAAGCGTCGCAGGGGCCTCGGAAACGCCCAAGATCACACCTGTGTCCTGTACGGGGAAAAAGCCCTTGGGGATGATCAGGAACAGGAAAATGGTGAGCGCCAGCGTTCCGAGCGTCACCACGAGCGTGGCAGGCTGGTGCTGCAACACAAATCGCAGGATCACGGAATAGCGATCGATGATCCAATTCAGCGAATGTTCCGAGGCCCGGTAGAACCAACTTTTGTCCGTCTCCTTTTGGTGGTGCAGAATCTTCGCGCACATCATCGGCGTCAGCGTCAAGGAAACCACCGCCGAAACCAAAATCGTCACGCTGAGGGTTACGGCAAATTCCTGGAACAACCGCCCCACCACGTCCTGCATGAACAGCAGGGGAATCAGTACGGCGATCAACGAAACCGTGAGCGAGAGAATCGTGAAGCCGATCTGTTCCGAGCCCTTCAAGGCCGCCTGCAGCGGGGTCTCGCCCTCTTCGATATAGCGCGTGATGTTTTCGATCATCACAATCGCATCGTCGACGACGAAGCCCGTCGAAATGGTCAGGGCCATCAGCGACAGGTTATCCAGACTGTAGCCCAGCAGGTACATCACGCCGAACGTGCCCACCAGCGAAAGCGGCACGGCCACGCTGGGGATGGAGGTCGCGGCCAGGCTGCGCAGAAACAGGAAAATGACCATGACGACGAGCGCAACCGTCAGCATCAGCTCGAATTGGACATCTTTTACGGAGGCGCGAATCGTGGTGGTCCGGTCGGTCAAGATCGAAACCTGGACCGACGAGGGCAGCGTCGCTTTCAACTGCGGCAGCAGATTCTGGATGCGGTCCACCACGTTGATGATGTTCGCGCCGGGTTGCCGCTGAATGTTGACGATTACGGCGGGCTGATCGTTTTCCCAGGCCGCCTGTTTTACATTTTCCGCGCCATCCACGACGTTGGCGACGTCCATGATTCGCACGGGCGCGCCGTTCTTGTACGCGATGACGATCGGTTTATAAGCGTCACTCGTAAGTAATTGGTCATTCGCCCAGATGGTAAATGCCTGGCGAGGTCCGTCCAGATTGCCCTTGGCCTGATTCACGTTCGCCTGAGCCAGCGCGGTGCGCAAGTCTTCGAGGCTCAAGCCATACGAGGCGAGCGCCGTAGGATTGGCCTGGATACGCACAGCCGGTTTCTGACCGCCGCTGATGCTCACCAGACCCACGCCCGGCAATTGCGAGATCTTTTGTGACAGGACCGTGTCCGCGAGGTCTTCCAATTTCATCAGCGGCAAAGTGTCTGATGACAGCGCGAGGGTGATTACGGGCGTATCGGCCGGGTTCGTCTTGCTGTAAATCGGCGGGTTCGGAAGATTAGCGGGCAGAAACGTTGCCGCGGAATTGATGGATGCCTGTACTTGCTGCTCCGCGATATCGATATTGAGGTCCAGCACAAATTGAAGCGTAATCAGCGACGCGCCGGAGGAACTGGTCGACGTCATCTGATTGAGCCCGGGAATTTGGCCGAATTGCCGCTCGAGCGGCGTCGTCACCGACGAGGCCATCACGCTAGGACTCGCTCCCGGGTAAAACGTAAGGATCTGAATCGTGGGATAGTCCACCTGCGGCAATGCTGAAACCGGAAGCTGCCGGTAGGCCGCCATGCCCGCCAGAAGAATTCCCGCCATAAGCAGCGATGTCGCGACCGGGCGGATAATAAATGGCTTGGACGGATTCATTTAGTTCTGTTTCCCAGCCTCTTGCTGCCTTGGGAGCCCCCGCGGTGCCGCAACTCCGCCCGGCCTCGGGTCTCCTTCCGCCTTTCCGGTCCCATTCGGCCGGCCATTCTGGCCTGAAGCCTTCCCGGGCACGGGCCCCGGGCCGTTGCCGCGGTCGCCAGGACCGCCGGTCCCGTGGACCTCCACAGTCGCGCCGGACTGGAGCCTATCCTGCCCATCCACCACGACCTGATCCCCCTCCGCGACACCGCTGGCGATCAATGAGATGTTGCCCTGGGTCATGTCCACCTTCACCGGCTGCAGGTTCGCATGTCCATTCTTGATGGTGTACACATAGGCACCCTGCGTGCCTCGCTGAACGGCCGCCAGCGGGATCACGATGGCATTCTTTCGTACGGTCAACATCAGGCGAACATTGATGAACTGATTCGGCCAAAGGGAAAGATCGCGATTGTCGAATTCGCCCTTGAAACGGACCGTCCCGGTTGTGGGATCGATTTGATTGTCGATGGTTACAAGCTTGCCCGACGCAAGTTTAGTTTGATCGTCACGGCTGTAGGCTTCGATCGCCAGTTGCTCGTTTTTCATGTGTTGGAGCACTTCCGGAAGGCTGTCTTCCGGGAGTGTAAACAGCGTGGCGATGGGCTGCACTTGCGTAATGACGACAAGCCCGTTTGGATCCGTCGCGCGAATCATGTTGCCTTGATCTGCGAGCCGCAACCCGACCCGGCCGCTCAACGGAGCTGTGATTTTGCAGTAAACCAGTTGCAGTTTTTCGTTGTCAATCTGCGCCTGGTCGGCGCGTATAGCTCCCTCCAGTTGTCCTACGGTCGCATTCTGCGTGTCCACTTGCTGCTGCGCGATCACGCCCTCTTTATGCAATTGGTCATACCGTGCAAAGTCGACTCGGGCGTTGTTGAGTTGGGCCTGGTCGCGGGCCAGTTGTCCCTCCATTTGCTCCAGCGCCACTTGAAAGGGCCGGGGATCGATTTCGGCCAGGAGATCGCCTTCCCGAACAAACTGGCCCTCCTTGAAAATGACCTTCTCGAGCTGCCCGTCGACTCGGCTTTTCACGGTGACAGTGTTGAATGGGGTCACCGAACCGAGCCCTGAGAGGTAGTACGGCACATTCTGCTTAAGGGCTGGCGCAACCGCGACGGAAATGGGCGCTCCGCCGGTGCCCCTGCCACTTCCCGGAGCTGGCGCCGCTTTGCTTTCCGCCGAAGCGCGTGACCGATAGTAGTAAAACCCTCCGCCTGCGAGAACCGCGATTACCAGAAGCCAAATCCAACCCCGCTTAGGCGGAGGGCCAGCCTCTTCCACTTGAGGGCGTAATTGTGATGGAGCTTGAGGCGCTTTATCTTGTACGGGGTCAGAAATAGCCATATCCGTCCTAATGAGTTCAAATTCTCAGATTGAGTCCATTAAATGGACGTGTCAGCCAAATGCCAGGTTACGTCCCATCTATTCCCGTCCGGGGAAAGCGGAGTTGGTAGCGATACCGGGATTCGAACCCGGATCTGCGCCTTGAGAGGGCGCTGTCCTAACCCTTAGACGATATCGCCAATGCAAATCGGACTCGCCGGTCATTCAGGACTGATGCCTGCACTATGCTATTCCGGGTGCTGCGCGCTTCACTTAAACCGTTCAGCGTAAAAGTACATCCCGCACCCTCGGCAAGCTCAGTGGTTCGACGGCGAAGACGCGGCCGCCGGTGAAGCGTCGGGGGAGCCAGTCCCGGATATTGGTGCGTCAGCCTTAGGGCCAAAATTCTTGGCCAAATACGCCACCAGAGTATCGATTTTGTCCTGCGGAAGGCGCGCTCCGCGATCCATCATCGTCTCCACCGTGTCATGCCAGTCGTCGGCGGCCTTTTTCGCTTTCGTCAGGTTCGTCAGCTTATGGCAGTCCTGGCAAAACTCGGTCGCAATCGCTTTCCCGTCTCCTTCCGGCAACTCCACTGCCTTCGGCGTCTGCGCGGGCGTCGCGGCTGGAGGATCAGACAACGGAGCTGCGGCGGGCGTGGACCCCGCAGCGGGTGCGGCGGCCTGCGGACCAAAATTCTTGGCCAGATACTGAACCAGTGTATCAAACTTATCCTGTGGAAGACGCGCACCGCGATCCATCATTAACTGCACCGTGTCATGCCAATCGTCGGGGGCCTTTCGCGCTTTCGCCAGGTTCGCCAACTTATGGCAGTCCTGGCAAAACTCGGTCGCGATCGCTTTCCCGTCTCCCTCCGGTAATTCCACCGCCGGCTTCGGCTGCGACGGCGGCGCGGGGGTCACTGTTCCTTGACCGCTATCTTGGGGTGTTGCTTCATTTTGCGCGCGACTCTTCGAGGGCATGGCCAAAACAGCGAAACCCAGGACCGACGCAAGAGCAATGATAAAAGATGCGCGTCGAGAAAAAATAAGATTTGAGAGATACACTAATGCTAGTCCTCCGAATTTCCCAGGGAGAGGGAAAAATCCTCTTCCGATTTCATGAGCCCCCATGGATCTAAATAAATCATCCAAGTTCCAGTGAATCAGCCTGATCAAAGTTACGCGGGCCGAATCAGAGAATTTTTGCTACCCGGATTCAACTACACTACAACGTCTCCCCCCAATCAGAAAATAGCGAGTAAGCGCGCCAAGCCCGCGCACTTGCAATTTTCGTATGAAGCTGCGGAATAAGCAAGGGAAAGCCGGACGTTCTACGCGCGCCGTGAATGGGCTCTTTTCAAACCCTGAATTTGTTTTCGGTTGGACTAACGGAGAAATAGCGATCATGCATTCTGAAAACGTATGAGGCGCGTTTCTAAGAAACAGTCCCAGTGGGATGATCGGATTTGATAACCAGCGTGTCCTGCATTTCAATCAATCCGGTTCCGATCATGTCGCGAAGCTTTGGCAGGATTTCCTCCAGCTTTTCCGCCGATTCGATGAATTCAATCTTGACGGGCAAGTTCACCGTCAAATCCAGGATCCGGGCTGTGTGCATTTTGTGGTGGGCGCCGAACCCGGCGATGCCGCGAATCGCAGTGGCGCCGGAAACGCCGTGCGAAAACAAATAATCCAGAATCGCTGTGTACAGGGCGTGTGCATGATATTGCTGATCCTCGCCGACATAGATGTTCACTTTTTTGGCCGGCCCTGGATTCAGCATCTTTCCTCCTCGAATCGGCATGTGGCGCTCTTGAATGTGAGTTGACGAAGCGTATCTGTCCTGTCGCATTCTAGACCTGATTTTCGCTTTTCACTTCACCCGAGGGTTCGCCCGGCAATCACGCCGAGCCAAACCGCAATGAAACCGAGGACAACGCTCAGAAATACATTCAAGAAAGCGAATAGAAGTTCACCGTCGCGCATACTCTGGAAGGTTTCAAGTTCAAACGTGGAAAACGTCGTGTACGCGCCGATGAAACCAATGGGAATCAAGTACCGCCAGTTCGCGTTCCAATGCGTCCTCTCCGCGAGAATGGTAACAATCAGGCCGATCAGGAACGATCCCGAGATGTTGATCACGAACGTCCCGTACGGGAAGCGCGCTCCCAAGCGGTTGCTGATATATGTTCCCAACCAGAAGCGTGCGATAGAACCAGCGAATCCGCCCAGACCCACCATCCAATATTTGTTCATATTCCTCCCGCAATCTCCGCCGCGTCTTCTGCCTACTTGCAGGGTGGAGCACTTCAGCCTTGGCGCCCCCCGTGCGAACGATGCACCGCAAACAAGAGGAATCAACCGGCAGTTTTTCCGCGCGCCGCAGGTGCAATCTATTTATTTTTACTGGATCGTTGCCGGGCCTATGACTCCGCGACAAGATCCTTGTCAGGAGTCATCATCCATCCCAGCAACAGGGATAGCGGTTATACGGCGAACTCCATCGCCTTCTCAAACAAGATATTACAGGCGGCCGAATGGAAGTCAATCTGCCTGCGCTATATCCTTACCCGAGGCGGCAGCATCGTTAATTTGAAACGGAATGCGATTCCGTTCTCGAATCCAACTCGTGCCGCGTGGGTACGATGCGCCGGTAAGGGCGGATCGAAAAGAAGCGGTTCCGGCACGGAGCGCAACGATAGGTGGGATAACGAAGCAGGCGGTATAACCAGGCAAACGTCCCCGCTCCATGCTCGCGTGAAATCCGCTGGAGGTCCATGTTGCCGCACAGGATGCAATGCGCGTACCGGACATACGCGATGGGAACGGCCCACGCATAAAATCGCGTATCGCAACTCCGGCAACGCCACGGCCGCAGCAGGGTGATGCCGACCAGATAGTCTTTCACACTCTTCCGGCGGGACCGGCGGGGACCGTCGCTATGACAGACCGGACAAAGCAATTTTGTTTCTCTCCTGGGAGGCCTGTAAAAAGCATACGTGATGGCCAACTCACAAGGCAAGGTCCGTCTGCGGCATATTGATTCGCCGTGTACAATCATACCGGCGGGCTCCACGCTTCACTTGAAGCGTCAGCGTAAAAATAGAGTCCGCACCCTGCGATGAATGAGGTGAAGCATGGCGGAATACACGGACAAGCATGCGCGTGCCGGCATCAAGGCCCGGCTGCCTCCTCTCGATACCTGGCCCAATCAGTTTCCCGGCTACCGGATTGTGACCCGCTATCCTGAATACACTTCGGTGTGTCCGAAAACCGGATTGCCCGATTACGGGACGATTACCATCGAGTACGAACCACGGAAGCATTGTCTGGAATTGAAAGCACTGAAAATGTACTTGCTCGCTTATCGTGATCTGGGCATCTTTTACGAGAACGCGGTAAACCGCATGCTTCGAGACATCGTCGCCGCGACAACCCCTGCTTGGTGCGTCGTCCGCGGGGAATTTACGCCCCGGGGCGGGCTAACCACCACGGTCGAAGCGCGCTGGCCAAGACACACGCGGGGCCGCAAGACCTAGACAACCATTAATGGCTCAGGGATAATCCAATTTACATAAATGGCCGAGCCAGATTGACTGGCCGCCGAGGAGACGTTGATGAGTATTTCGCCCAGTGCTCCGGAATCAAAAGAATCCTACATGTACGAGTCGGCAAGCACGCCTCGTTGGATTTTTGCTGTGTTTATCGCCGCCTTCGTTTTGATCGGGTATCTGCTCTATGCGGGCAATGACACCCGAACGAAGCTCGAAAGCGCGTTGTCCCAGTCTAATTCGAAACAGGCTGTGCTGGCCGCCCAGATCGAACAGACGAACTCGGTGGTCGCCGATCTGAGGGGCAAGCTGGAAGTCACGACGCAAAAGCTCGGGTTCACACAGGCAGAACTGTCGCAGGCGCGGACGCTGGCGCAGAATATTCGCGACTCACAAAAGGCAAGCGACGAGAAACTCACGGCGCAGATCGGCCAGGCCAAGCAGGAGGCCGACGCAAAAATCGGCCTGGTCAGCACCGATCTGACCGGCGCGAAGGGTGACATCACCGCGACAAAACAGGACCTCGAAGCGACCAAGGCCAAGCTCACCAGCACGGTCGGCGATCTTGGCGTTCAGAGCGGCTTGATCGCGCGCAACCAGGAAGAACTGGATCAACTGAAGCGCCAGGGTGAACGCAATATTTTTGAGTTGCACCTTACCAAGTCCAAGACTCCGACCCACGTCGGCCCCATCCAGATTACACTGACAAAAACGGATCCCAAGAAATTCAAGTACACGCTAATGGTCGTGGCCGATGACAAGACCATTGAGAAAAAAGATAAGACGGCCGACGAACCCGTGCAGTTTTACATCCATGGGGTGCCGCGCCCCTACGAAATCGTCGTGTTTGACGTGACGAAAGACAAAGTCAACGGCTATCTTTCGACACCCAAGGACGCGGGGACCGCTGCCCGGGCGCAATAGTCGATACTTCAGCGACAAGTCCTGTTTTCCTGAGTTGCGTATTTCCCAGGGGACACGTGTGTGATCGCGCGAGGCGGGAAACCCGCTACCGACTCAAACAAGAAGAAGGATGTGCTACTCGAAGGATTTGAGCGTGGTGGCCATTTCAAGGAGGCGGCGGTCCACGCGGCCAAACACGCTGTCGGACTCGTAGACGCCGTTGGAATCGCGTTTTCCAGCTCTTACGCCGGTGAGAATCTCGATCCCTTCCTCGATCCTGGAGATGGGAAGTATTTGGAACTTGCCGGAGGCAACGGCATCAATCACATCGTCCCGCAGCATCAAGTCCTCAATATTTTCCGCCGGAATCATGACCCCCTGCCGCCCCGTGAATCCCTTCACGCGGCAGACATCGTAGAAACCTTCGATCTTCTGATTGACTCCGCCGATTGGCTGGATGTCGCCCTGCTGGCTGATCGAGCCCGTCACTGCAATCTCCTGCCGAATGGGAAAACCTGACAGAGCCGAGAGCAAGGCGTATATTTCGGTTGAGCTGGCGCTGTCGCCATCGATGCCGCTGTAGGACTGCTCGAAGCAAATGCTGGCGGCCAGGGAAAGCGGTTTATCCTGGGCGAACTGCGTTCGCAGGTACCCGGCGATGATTTGCATGCCCTTGTCGTGGAAGCGGCCGCTCAGGTTGGACTCGCGTTCCACGTTGATCAGGCCCGCTTTGCCCAGCGCCGCGGACGCCGTAATTCGCACGGGCTTGCCGAAGGCGTACCCGCCGATTTCAAGAACACTCAAGCCGTTCACTTGACCGACGCGCGCGCCGTCGGTATCGATCAGCAGAGTTCCTTCTTCGATCATTTCCCGAATCTTCGTCTCCGTCAGGTTATGCCGCTCGATGCGCGCCTCCCGCGCGCGGCGGACGTGGGAATTGGTCACCAGCGAGGCGCTTTCCTGGCGGGCAATGTAGGCGGCCTCCCGCGCCAGATCGGCCAGTTCCGGAAATCTTGCGGTCACTTTGTTGCGGCGTCCCGCCTGGCGCACGCCATATTCCATCATGGCCGCCACCGCGGTGCGATCGAATGGCCCGATGCCTTCCTGTTCGGAGAGCTGGCGCAAACGGCCGCCGTACTGCCGCACGACGGCGTCACTCATCACCATTTCTTCGTCGAACTCGACGCGCACCTTGAAAATCTTGCGGAAATCCTCCTCGTACTCATACAGGAGTTCGTACATGTTGCGGTCGCCGATCAGAATAATTTTCACGTCGATATCGATCGGCTCCGGTTTCAACGCCGAAGTCCCGAACGGGAAAAACATCTCCAGCGGCTGAATTTCCAGGCGCGCGTGGTTCAACATACGCTTGAGTGTGCGCCAGACGCCTGCTTCGGTGATCGCGTCGTATGCGTACATGACCAGGAATCCGCCGTCCGCCCGGAGAATGGAACCCGCGCGCAAATCCATGAAATCCGAATTCCAGCCGCCGCGTGAGTCGTAGCTGCGCTGGATCGTGCCGAACAGGTTCGTGTAAGTCGGGGTGGTTTCAAAGATGACCGGAGAGCCATCTTCATCGTTGTGGGCGAGGAGCACATTCACGCCGTACACACGGAATGGATCGCGGTCAGGCGGGGCCGTCCGCGAGTTGCCGTCCTGGGGAGGAGTGTTACCCGGCTCTTCCTCACCCTCGCGCTCCTTGAAAGGTTCGAGGTTGTCGAGCAGGCTATGCCGCACCTCTTCCAGATATTCCGACACCAGCACGCCTGAATATTTTTCCTTCAGCTCCTCGATGAAACCGTCGACGAGCACCGAGGCGGCTTCCTGTTCGAGATAACTCAATTCGCTCGCCAGCTCGCGGGAAAGCGTCAGCGTTTTCCGGTAGACGACGGTGAATTCCTGGCGGAACTGTTCATACTTGCGCTCGATATCTTCGGCGGCCACCGTTTCCAGCTTGCCCTCGTGCACGAGCTTGGGGATATCCTCGATCGGCACCATCTGGCCCTCGAGAACGGGAAAAATCTCGGGCAGCGCGACGGCGCCCACTTGCATATGTCCCAGAGCGAACTGTTCGCGGGCGATGCGCCGCGTGAAATCATCCATCAATTCTTTTTCGCGAACCGTAAAGCGGTCCACGATCCGGCCTTTCTGCCGCTGGAAAGGTTCGCCTTCGAAGACCTGCGGAATTCGCCGCCGCAGAAATTCGATGCCGCTCTGCACGTCCTTCTTGAAGTTATTGGCCTGCCCGCGAGGCAAGGTGAGCAGCCGCGGCCGGTCGGGACTCTTGAAATTATTGACGTAGCAGCGATCGAGCGAGGATTTCGCCGCCGGATGGATTTGCCCGATCACGTGGGTGATCGTGCCGCCCCGGCTCGTTCCAGCAAGGCCGCAGACGAAAATGTTGTACCCCGGAGCGCTGAGCTCGACGCCCAGTTTCAGAGCGCGGAAGGCCCTTTCCTGACCGACCAGATCGGTGACAAGTTCTGCATCGGCCGTGGTTTCAAATGGAATTGTCGCAGGGTCGCAACGCCACCGCAATCTTTCGGGAGGCAGTCCAGCGATCAAATTCGTTGATTTGGTGACCATCATGAAACCTTCCCTGGCCCCAGGCGCGTTACTCTAGCACAGGCGCGACATCGGATGTGTTCAGCGCGCGGGAAGAGTTTCCACCGATGAGATAAGGCCAAGCAAACCCAGCCGTTATTTCAAATGCCGTTTCGGAAGCGTTCGTAACACGGCTACTCCGCCACCGCAGCGGCGTCGTTTCTAATTTCTTTCTCGGAATATACGTCCAGAACGCCAACGGCGGTTGCCACCACAATCGGGCCCAGGACGACGCCCAGCGCGCCAAATACGGCGATTCCTCCGAGGACGCTGATGAACACCAGCAGCCCGTTTAACGAGGAACGGCCGCCCAAAAGCACAGGCCGCAAAATATTGTCGATCGTGGACCCCAATCCGCCACACACGCCAACGAGTAGGAGCGCACGGGCAGCATGCCCGGTTGAAAATAACCAAATCGCCGCGAGAATCCAGACAGGCCAGGCACCCACGACGGGAAGAAGTGAGAGAAAGGCCATCACCACGCCCCAGAACAGCGGGGAACCTACACCCACGATTGCGAACGCCCCGCCGCAAATGATTCCTTGTACGGCGGCGATGACCAGGCTGGTCGTGACACTTGCGAAAATCAGATCGCGAGCCTCGGCCAGCATTTTCTCCCGCACGGCCTCTTCGAACGGGAGAAAGAGCCGGATGCGCCTCATGATCGCAGCCCCATCACGGAGGAAGTAGAACAGGGCAAAGAGCATCACAACCAGTTCGAACAGAAATAGGGCGATATTTCGAAGCACCGCGCCCAATTCGGAGGCTAGATATCCGCCAAGCCTGCTGGCGCCCTGTCGCACGAGTCCCGGCAGATTGACGTCGGGCTGTGCCGCAATGTGTGCGGCAATCCAGCCCCACGCGCGGTTGAACCCGCCGAACTCACCCGCCGCCATCGACGCCTGCAAGTCGCGCGTCGCGTCGATCCCCTCACGCACGAACAAGGTCATCAACAGGAGGGCCGGCACAATCAGAATCAGCGTGACGCCCGCCGTACTCAACGCAGCCGAAAGGTTACGCCCCCACCTCTGTTCGAGCCGCTTGTTCAATGAATAGAAGATGACCGCAAATACAGCGGCCCATCCAAGCGGCATCAGAAATGGCTCGAATATCCGGTAAACGAGGTAGACCAACAACAAGATCATGCCGTAAAACAAAACATCACCGAAGCGTTCTCCTGCATTTTTCGCCATAGTGCTTGAAAAACTCTCCTGGTGCTGCCGAACCGCCTAGCCGTTCGGAACGCTCCCCTTATAACTCAGGTGGAGAACATTTGGTGGGATTCCTTTGTGGCGTCGTGATCGGTATTGGAACCGAGGCCCATGGTATGATCCGTGAAGAGATGGAGCCGCACTGTGAACGATCCTGCTTCCTGCCGCCATGCGCGCACGCAATTGATCGCTAAGGATTCCGATGCGGAGTACGTGGAATGCCTGGACTGCGGAGTGATTCTCGAGGCAGGCGAGCGCGAGGAACAAAGCCCCGGTTTCGATGAATCTCTTTCCGATGCGTAGTAGTTTAAACCCCTAAAAGCGCAACACAGAGGACACAAAGAACCACAGAGCACCATAGAGAAATC
>Ga0208988_1000009_pt1 | contig 17645 bp, 24 predicted proteins | sample MedBloCARef_M1_FD_187850 | JGI IMG/M metagenome (GOLD analysis project Ga0208988, IMG submission 187850) | Forest soil microbial communities from El Dorado National Forest, California, USA - Mediterranean Blodgett CA Ref_M1 (SPAdes) (version 2) | ecosystem: Environmental > Terrestrial > Soil >... | reverse complement strand
ATGGGCGAGCACGTGGGGAGGAGCCTGCTCGAAGCGGTCGAGCGATGCGGGGAGATAGGCCTGTGCGGCGGCTTCTCCGGCAACGACGAGCAGCAGGGCCATCACGCCCGGCATGACGCGGCGCATTGGGATTCCGGCTGCTTGCATACGGCACCCCGTAAATGCCCATAGGGTCCGCCGATCGACCGGTCGGCGCTGCGAAGGAGGTCAGGTCTTGCGCTCTTTCACCAAGCGGCTCGCGCTGGAAGTGAAATTGTTGTCACGCTGACGGCGAGAGGCCGGGGTTTTGGTGCCGGTTATCCGAATCGAACGGATGACCTACCGCTTACAAGGCGGTTGCTCTGCCCCTGAGCTAAACCGGCACGGCGCGCGCATTATGCACCCGCTGTGCGCTTACTTGATCCGCCTGAGAGTCGGCTTGCCGCCCGACGGTTTCTTCGGCGGCTCGGGGTTGGCGGGCGCGGGCAGCGCGGCAGGAGACCTGGGCTTGCCGAGCAGCGACGCCGGCTCGGCCTTCGCCTGCGCCGAGGGCTTCGGCGCATCCGTGTCGAAGGTCATGCCGTGCCCGGTCTCGCGCGCGTAGAGCGCGAATACGTTGGCGATCGGCACCGAGATCTGGCGCGCGACGCCGCCGAAGCGCGCGGAGAACTCGATCAGCTCGTTTCCCATCTGCAGCTTGTGCACCGCGTTCGGGCTGATGTTGAGCGTGATCTCGCCGTTCTTGACGTACTCGGAAGGCACCTGCGTGCGCGAGTCGACCTTGACCGCGACGTGCGGCGTGTAGCCGTTGTCGACGCACCACTCGAACAGCGCGCGCAGCAGGTACGGCTTGGTCGGGATCTCGTTCATCGCCCGGCTACTTCCGCATCACCTTCTCCGAGGGCGTGAGCGCCTCGATGAACGCCGGCCGCGAGAAGATGCGCTCGGCGTACTTCATGAGCGGGGCGGCGGTCTTGCCGAGCTTGATGCCGTAGTGATCCAGCCGCCACAAGAGCGGCGCGATCGCCACGTCGAGCATGGTGAAGTCGTCGCCCAGCATGTGCTTGGTCTTGGTGAACACCGGCGCCAGCTCGATCAGGCGGTCGGTGACGTGCTGCCGCGCGCGCTCGACCTGCTTTTCCTTGCCGGACTCCAGGCTCTCGATCTGCGAGAACAGCTCGACTTCCATGTTGAACAGCATCAGCCGCGCCCGCGCGCGCATCACCGGGTCGGCCGGCATCAGCTGCGGGTGCGGGAAGCGCTCGTCGATGTACTCGTTGATGATGTTCGACTCGTACAGGATCAGATCGCGCTCGACCAGCACCGGCAGCCGGTTGTATGGATTCATCACCGCGATGTCCTCGGGCTTGTTGTACAGGTCGACGTCGATGACCTGGAAGTCCATGCCCTTTTCGTAGAGCACGAAGCGGCAGCGGTGGCTGAAAGGGCAGGTGGTGCCCGAATAAAGTTGCATCATGGTTTCGATTCCGGCTGAAAAATACCGGGCCGCGGGCGGCCGGCGGTTACTTCACGTCCTTCCAGTATTCCTTCTTCAGGAGATAGGTGAAGACAAAAAGGATGGCCAGCACGTACAGCACCACGATGCCGATCACCTTGCGCCTGGTGGCGGCGGGCTCGCCGACGTACACCAGGAAATTGACGAGGTCGCGCACCGTGGCGTCATATTCCGGGGGCGACTGGATGCCTTTGGCGATCTCGGTCCACTTGCCGCTCTCCCGGTCGTAGGCGCGCTCGCCCTGCAGCGTCCACAGCGCGTGCGGCATGGCGACGTTCTCGAACACGGCGTTGTTCCAGCCGGTGACGGTCTTCGCATCGCGATAGAAAGCGCGCAGGTAGGTGTAGAGCCAGTCGGCGCTGCGCGCACGCGCGGCCAGCGAAAGGTCGGGCGGCGTCACGCCGAACCAGCTCTTGCTCTCCTTGCGCGGCATCACCGTGCGGATCGGCTCGCCGACCTTGTCGGCGGTGAACATGAGGTAGTCCTTGATCTGCGCCTCGGTCAGGCCGAGGTCCGTCAGCTTGCCGTAGCGCATGGATTCCAGGCCGTGGCAGCCGAGGCAGTAATTGACGAACGTGCGAGCGCCGGCCTGCAGGCTGATGAGGTCGTGGGGATCGTGCGGCGAGCTGTCCAGGCGATAGCCGGCCTCGGCGGCCCAGCCGGACAGGGGAGCGAGCAGCAAGACGATCATCAGTTTTCTCATTCAGTGCGTCACCCGCTCGGGGACCGGCTTCACCTGGTCGCGCGCCGTGTACCAGGGCATCAGGATGAAGAACAGGAAGTAGACCACCGTGCACAGCCGCGCCAACCAGGTGGCCCGGTCCTTGGTGTCGAGGAAGAAGGCGTCGAAGCCGAACTGGCCCCACACGGTGGTCGACTCGGTGCCGAGGTAGCCGAGGATCAGGAACGCGACGACGAAGACGGCGAGCGCGGTCTTGTAGTAGGGCCCGCGATAGCGGATCGAGCGCACCGGGCTGCGGTCGAGCCACGGCAGGAAGAACGGGATCAGCACGGCGGCGCCCATCGCCAGCACGCCGGGGAATTGCGAATGGAACAGCGGCGGGACTGCGCGCAGCACCGAGTAGTACGGCGTGAAGTACCAGACCGGCGCGATGTGCTGCGGCGTCTTCAGCGGATCGGCCGGGATGAAGTTGTTGTACTCGAGGAAGTAGCCGCCGACCTCGGGGATGAAGAACATGACGAAGCAGAAGATGGCGAGGAATGCCACCGCGCCCATCAGGTCCTTCACCGTGTAGTACGGATGGAACGGGATGCCGTCGAGCGGGCGGCCGCTGGCGTCCTGGTACTTCTTGATGTCGACCCCGTCCGGGTTGTTGGAGCCGACGTCATGCAGCGCGAGCAGGTGCACCACCACCAGGCCCAGAAGCACCAGCGGAAACGCGATGACGTGCAGCGCGAAAAAGCGGTTCAGCGTTGCGTCGGACACCACGTAATCGCCGCGGATCCACAGCGCGAGGTCCGGACCGATGAATGGCACCGTGCCGAACAGGTTGACGATGACCTGCGCGCCCCAGTAGGACATCTGCCCCCACGGCAGCAGGTAGCCGAAGAACGCCTCGCCCATCAGCGTGAGGTAGATCAGCATGCCGAAGATCCACACCAGCTCGCGCGGCTCCTTGTGCGAGCCGTACAGCATGGCGCGGAACATGTGCAGGTACACGACGATGAAGAACGCCGAGGCGCCGGTCGAGTGGATGTAGCGGATGATCCAGCCGCCCGGTACGTCGCGCATGATGTAATCGACCGAGCCGAACGCCAGGTTGGCGTCGGGCTTGTAGTTCATCGTCAGGAAGATGCCCGAGACGATCTGAATGACGAGCACCAGCAGCGCGAGCGAGCCGAAGAAGTACCAGAAATTGAAGTTCTTCGGCGCGTAGTACTCGGCGGCGTGCTTGCGCCATTCCTCCTTGATGCTCGGCATCCTCGAGTCGATCCAGTTCCACAGGCGCGAAGCCATCGGCTAGGCCCCCTTCGTTTCTTTGTCTTCGCCGATCACCAGTCCTGCTTCCGCAACGAACGTGTAGGGCGGCACCCTCAGGTTGGTCGGCGCCGGCGCGCCGCGGAACACGCGCCCCGCGTAATCGAACTTCGAGCCGTGGCAGGGACAATAGAAGCCGCCCGGCCAGTCCGCGCCCATCTCGGCCCTGGCTTCTGCGCTCTTCAGTTGCGGCGAGCAGCCCAGGTGAGTACAAACGCCCTCCATCACCATGATCTCGGGCTTCAATGAGCGGTATTCGTTCGTCGCGTAAGGCGGCTGCTCGGAAGCCTTCGACAAGGGGTCGGTCAGCTTCGGTTCCGCGGCCTTGAGCGAATCGAGCATTTCCTTGGTGCGGTGGAGCACCCACACCGGCTTGCCGCGCCACTCGATCACTGCGAGCTCGCCGGGGCCGACTCTGGAAAGGTCTACGTCGACCGGCGCGCCGGCGGCCTTCGCGCGCTCCGAAGGCCACATGCTGACTACGAAAGGGGTCGCCGCGCCGACGCTGGCCGCGCCGCCGACGACCGACGTGGCGACCAGCAAGTTGCGCCGCGTCCTGTCTATTTTTTTCTGATCGTTCATGGAGATGGCTCGGGGTCGGGCGGCGCGCGAAAGCGTGCGATTCTACCGACGGGGCCACGGTATGTCTAGGATTTCGCGCGTAAACATCTAAATCTTAAGAGGAATTCTGTATAATGCCGAGTTCTCGTATGGTCCGCCTCTGGCTCATTTTTTCGCAGGCCGCGACGATCGCGGTCGCAGCGCTGTTCGTCGTGTCGACCTTCCACCCGGAATGGCTGCCATCGCGCGCGGGCGCACAGATTCCTCTGTCGATCGCGCAACCGAGCAGCGCAGGACCGATGCAGGTCGCCGCGCGTAGTGGCCCTGCGCCTGCGTCCTATTACGACGCGGTGCAGCGCGCAACGCCTTCGGTAGTCAACATCTTTACCTCCAAGGAAATCCGCGCGCCGCGCCATCCTTTGCTCAACGATCCGATTTTCCGGCGCTTCTTCGGCGATCAATTGCCCGACGAAGCGCAGCGCGCAGCCAGCCTCGGATCGGGCGTCATCGTCAGCAGCGGCTATGTGCTGACCAACCATCACGTGGTCGAGGCAGCGGACGAGATCGAAGTGGCGTTGGCCGACGGCAAGAGGCTGCTGGCGAAAGTGGTCGGCAACGATCCTGAAACCGATCTCGCGGTGCTGCGCCTCGACGCGGAGAACCTTCCGGCGATCAGCTTCGGCTCTTCGGACGCGCTGCGCGTCGGCGACGTGGTGCTCGCCATCGGCAATCCGTTCGGCGTCGGGCAGACGGTCACCAGCGGCATCGTCTCCGCCCTCGGCCGTACCGGCCTCGGCATCAACACCTTCGAGAACTTCATCCAGACCGACGCCGCGATCAACCCGGGCAACTCGGGCGGCGCGCTGGTCGATGCGGCCGGCAACCTGATCGGCATCAATACGGCGATTTTCTCGCGCTCGGGCGGCTCGATGGGGATCGGCTTCGCCATCCCCGTGTCGACCGCCAAGATGGTGCTCGAGCAGATCGTCAAGAGCGGCAGCGTCACGCGCGGCTGGATCGGCGTTGAAGTGCAGGAGATCACGCCGCCGGTCGCCGAATCCTTCAAGCTCGGCGGCACGCGAGGCGCGCTCATCGCCGGCGTGCTGCGCGGCGGGCCCGCCGACAAGGCCGGCATCAAGCCGGGCGACGTCCTGCTCGAGGTGCAGGGCAAGCCGGTCGCCGATCCCGCGGCGATGCTGAACCTCATCGCCGCTCTCGCTCCGGGCTCGGCGGCGACGATGAAAGTGAAGCGCCAGGGCCAGGACGTGGACGCCAGCGTCACCGTCGGCCGGCGTCCCAAGCCGCAGGCGCGGCCGGAGTAAAAATCGGGGTCAGACCTCGATTTCTAGCCCGCGCATCAGATCTCTCCCTTTGTTGTGAGGTCCGGCTCGTTCCTTTCGGCAGCCTTGACGAAGCGGGCCAGGACGAGCCCTGCTTCGTACAGAAGGCACATCGGGATGGCAAGCAGGAGCTGAGACAGCACGTCGGGCGGCGTGACGACCGCCGCGATGATGAAGGCGCCGACGATCACGTACGGCCGGGCATCGCGCAGCTTCTCGACGCTCACCAGGCCCATCCTCACCAGCACGATGACCACGATCGGAATCTCGAACGTGACCCCGAAGGCGAGGAACATCGTGATCACGAAGCTGAAATACGCCTCGATGTCGGGTGCCGGCGTGATCGACTTCGGCGCGAAGCCGTGGATGAACGCGAACACCCTGCCGAACACGAAGAAGTAGCAGAACGCGACGCCGAGCAGGAACAGCGCCGTGCTGCCGATGACCAGCGGCAGCGCCAGCTTCTTCTCATGTTCGTACAGGCCGGGCGCGACAAAGGCCCACGCCTGGTACAGGACATACGGCAGCGCGATCATGAACGCGACCAGCGCCGTCACCTTCACGGGCACCATGAACGGGGTGATTACGCCCGTGGCGATCATCTTGGCGCCCTCGGGGAGCGCGCGCATCAGCGGCAGGGCGAGGGCGTCGTAGATCGGCCCGGAGCCGGGCCAGACGAACAGCACGACGAAGATGGCGAGCACCACGGCGACCGCGCGCACCAGGCGCGAGCGCAGCTCGATCAGGTGCGAGATGAAGGTTTCCTGGTCGCTCATCCCGCCTTGCTCTCAGGCGGCTTGTTTTCCGGGGGCTTGCTTTCGGCCGCCGCCTCGACGGACTTGTTGAGCTCGTCAGCGGTCTTGGTGAGCTCCGTATTGACCGAGGTCTCCACGTCGCTCGCCGCCTTCTGCATCGAGTCGCGCATCTTGCGCAGCTCGTCGAGCTCGATCTCGCGGTTGATGTCGGCCTTCACGTCGGCGACGTAGCGCTGCAGCCTGCCCGCGAGGTGGCCGAGCGTGCGCGCCACGCGCGGCAGCTTCTCGGGCCCGATCACGATCAGCGCGACCAGCCCGATGACCAGCAGCTCGGAGAATCCTATGTCGAACATAGTGAGCCTGAGAATAAAAAGGCGCCCGGGCGGGCGCCTTTGCTGGGGACCGCGCCGGCGCTCAGGCCTTGTGCTCGGTCTTTTCCTTGACTTCGCCCTCGATCGTCTTGCCCGTCACCTGCGGCGCGGCGCCCGCGTCGGCAGCCTTGTCGCCGCCCTCGCGCATGCCGTCCTTGAAGCCGCGCACGGCGCCGCCGAGGTCCGCGCCGATGTTGCGCAGCTTCTTGGTGCCGAAAATCAGCATCACGATCACCAGGACGATCAGCCAGTGCCAAATGCTGAACGAACCCATACGCGTCTCCTATTTCCTCCTCTGCAGCATCGGGCCGAGGGGCTCCGGCCCGCCGAGGACGTGCATGTGAAGATGATACACCTCCTGATGCCCCACGCGCCCCGTGTTGATGATGGCGCGAAAGCCGTCGGCGGCCCCCTCCTTGCGCGCCAGCTCTCCGGCGAGCGCAAGCATCTTGCCCAGGGGCCGCAGCTGGCTCATCCCGGCCTCGTACAGCGACGGCAGGTGCTCCTTCGGAACGATGAGGAAATGCACCGCCGCCTGCGGCCGGATGTCGTGGAAGGCAAACACGTCGTCATCCTCGTAGACTTTCTTCGCCGGGATCTCGCCGCGGGCGATCTTGCAGAAAATGCAGTTGGGGTCGTTCATTTCTTTCTTGCGGCTTTCTCGTCGATGCCGGAGATGCCCTCGCGGCGGTGCATTTCGGCCAGCACGTCGCCGGGGCCAAGGCCGTGGCGCGCGAGCACGATCATGCAATGGAACCAGAGGTCGGCGGTCTCGCGCACCAGGTGCAGGCGGTCGCCGCTCTTCGCCGCCAGCACCGTCTCGGTGGCCTCCTCGCCGATTTTCTTCAGCAGCGCGTCCTCGCCTTGCGACAGCAGCCGGGCGACATAGGAGGTCTTCACGTCTCCATGCTTTCTCTCTTCGATCGTGGCAGCGATGCGCTCGAGCGTTGCGTAGAGTCCAGGTTTCATTTTTTGTAGATCAGCGACGGATCCTTCAGCACCGGATCGGTCGCCACCCACCTCCCGTTCTGCAGTTTTCTGAAGAAGCAGCTCTCGCGGCCGGTATGGCAGGCAATGCCGCCCACCTGCTCCACCCTGAGCAGCAGGGCATCCGCGTCGCAGTCGATGCGCACTTCGCGCAGCTTTTGCACGTGGCCGGATTGCTCGCCCTTTCGCCATAGCTTCTTGCGCGAGCGCGACCAGTAGACGGCTTCCTGGCTCGCCACCGTTTTTTCCAGCGCTTCGCGGTTCATCCACGCGACGGTGAGCACCCTGCCCGAAGAAAAATCCTGCGCGACGACGGGAATCAGCCCCTGCTCGTTCCACGGCACCTCGTCGAGCCATTCGTTCATAAGCGGACCTCGATGCCGCGGCTCCGCATGTGCTCCTTCGCCTGGCGCACGGTGAATTCACCAAAATGGAAGACGCTGGCCGCCAGCACGGCATCGGCATGCCCTTCGATGACGCCTTCGGCGAGGTGCTCGAGGCTGCCGACGCCGCCGGAGGCGATGACCGGCACGCCGACCGCGTCCGACACGGCGCGCGTGAGCGCGAGGTCGAATCCGTCGCGCGTGCCGTCGCGGTCCATGCTGGTGAGCAGGATCTCCCCCGCCCCCGCGGCCTGCATGCGCTGCGCCCATTGCACGGCGTCAAGGCCGGTGGGTTTGCGCCCGCCGTGCGTGTAGACCTCCCAGCCGGCGCCGCTCCTTTTCGCATCGATCGCGACGACGATGCATTGATTGCCGACGACGCCGGAAGCCTCGCGGACCAGGTCCGGGTTCTGCACCGCGGCGGTGTTGATCGAGATCTTGTCGGCCCCGGCGTTGAGCAGCCGCCGAACGTCCTCGAGCTTGCGCACGCCGCCGCCCACGGTGAGCGGGATGAACACGCGCTCGGCGACCGCCTCGATGACGTGCAGCAGGATGTCGCGCTCATCGGAGCTCGCCGTGATGTCGAGAAAGCAGACTTCGTCCGCGCCCTGCTCGTCGTAGCGCGCGGCGATCTCGACCGGATCGCCGGCATCGCGCAGGCCGACGAAGTTGACGCCCTTGACCACCCGGCCGGCGGTGACGTCGAGGCAGGGAATGACGCGCTTGGCGAGCCCCATGACTAGTCCTTGCCAAGCGCCTTGTCGGCGGTCGCCTGGGCCTTCTTCAAGTCGAGCTTGCCCTCGTAGAGCGCGCGGCCGGCGATCGCGCCGATGATGCCTTCGGGAGCGAGCTGGCTGCAGACCGCCTGCACGTCCTTGAGGCTGTTGAGCCCGCCCGAGGCGATGATCGGCGTCTTGATGGCCTGCGCCAGCTTGAGCGTCGCGTCGATGTTGACGCCGGTCAGCATGCCGTCGCGGCCGATGTCGGTGTAGATCAGCGCCTCGATGCCGTACTCCTCGAATTTCTTCGCCAGGTCGACGACGTCGTGGCCAGTCATCTTCGACCAGCCCTCGACCGCCACCTTCCCGTCCTTGGCGTCCAGGCCGGCGATGACATGGCCGGGAAAGGCATAGCAGGCGTCGGACAGGAATCCTGGGTTCTTCACGGCGGCCGTGCCGATCACCACGTAGGTGACGCCCGCGTCGAGGTAGCTCTCGATGGCGTCCAGGTCGCGGATGCCGCCGCCGAGCTGGATCGGCACCTGGTCGCCGACCGCCGCGATCATGTCGCGGATCACTTTCTCGTTCTTCGGCCGGCCGGCGATGGCGCCGTTCAGGTCGACGATGTGGAGGCGCCGGGCGCCTTCGGCCGCCCAATGCTTCGCCATCGCGACCGGGTCGTCGGAAAACACGGTAGCCGTGCTCATGTCGCCTTGCTTCAGGCGCACGCAGCGCCCGTCCTTCAGGTCAATAGCCGGGATGATGAGCACTCAGTGCTCGATTGAAAATCAGGGACGCCAGCGCACGAAGTTGGAGAGAAGTTGCAGGCCCGCAGACTGGCTTTTTTCCGGATGGAACTGTACGGCAAAAATGTTATCCCGGGCAACCGCGCAGGTAAAGGGCATGCCGTAGACGCAGGTGGCGGCCGTCACCCCCTCGTCGCGCGGCGCCGGGAAGTAACTGTGCACGAAGTAAAACCGGCTGCGGTCGGGAATTCCTGCCCACAGCGCGTGGGGCCGCCGCTGCAGCACCTCGTTCCAGCCCATGTGCGGAATTTTGAGACCCGAGACCCTGAAGCGCGGCACGTTGCCGGGCAGCAATCCGAGACCCCGGGTGTCGCCTTCCTCGCCGCGCTCGAACAGCATCTGCAGGCCGATGCAGATGCCGAGGAAGGGCTTGGCGCCGGCCGCCTCGATGACTGCCTCGCGCGCCCCGCTCGCGGCCAGCTGGCGCATGCAGTCGGGCATTGCCCCCTGACCGGGCACCACGACCCGCTGCGCGGACCGGATCGCCGCAGGATCGGCGGTCGCCAGCACTTCGGCGCCGGGGGCGACATGCTCCAGCGCCTTCGACACCGAGCGCAGGTTCCCCATGCCGTAATCGACGACGGCAATCCTCAATTAAAGGGAACCCTTCGTCGAAGGCACGGTTCCGGCTGCACGCGGGTCCGGCTCGGCCGCCATGCGCAACGCGCGCGCGAACGCCTTGAACACGGTTTCGCACTGGTGATGCGCGTTGTCGCCGCGCAGGTTGTCGATGTGCAGCGTGACCTGCGCGTGGTTGGCGAAGCCCTGGAAGAACTGCTGCACCAGGTCGACGTCGAACTCGCCGATCAGCGCGCGGGTGAATTTGACGTGGTACTCGAGTCCCGGCCGGCCGGAAAAATCGATCACCACGCGCGACAGCGCCTCGTCGAGAGGCACGTAAGCGTGGCCGAAGCGGCGTACGCCGGCCTTGTCGCCGATCGCCCGGGTGAACGCCTGCCCCAGCGTGATGCCGATGTCCTCGACCGTGTGATGCGCGTCGATGTGCAGATCGCCCTTGGCCTCGATGTCGAGGTCGAGCAGGGCGTGGCGCGCCACCTGGTCGAGCATGTGCTCGAGGAACGGCAGCCCGGTCGACAGCTTCGCGTCGCCCTTGCCGTCAAGGTTGAGCCGCACCCGGATGCGGGTTTCCTTGGTGTTGCGGACGACTTCGGCGGTACGCATGTCAAAGCGCTTCCTGGAGGGCGGTGAGCAGTATACGGTTTTCGTCGGGCGTGCCGACCGTGATCCGCAGGCACTCGCGCAATCCTGGATGCAGATTCTTCACCAGCACGCCTTGCCGCTTCAGCGCTTCGTAAGTGCGCTCTGCCCGTGGAACGCGCACCAGGAAAAAGTTCGCCTGCGAAGGAAACACCGTTACCCCGGGGAGGCCGGCGAGGGCGGCGCCGAGCGCCGCGCGCTCGGTCCTGATCCGCGCCGCCTGCTCTTCGAGCACCTCGAGCCGCTCCAGCATGAAAAGCGCAGCCGCCTGGGTGAGGACATTGACGTTGTAGGCCTGCCGTACTTTGTTGAACTGCTCGATCCATTGCGGCCGGCCGGCGAGATAGCCCAGGCGGATGCCGGCCAGGCCCAGCTTGGACAGCGTGCGCAGGACGACCAGGTTCGGATGCTCGCCGAGGCGCTGCATGAAGGTCCTGCCGGCGAACACGTGATACGCCTCATCCAGGACGACGAGCCCTTCGGCGGCGGCGATCACCCGCAGGATGTCTTCCTCCGGATACAGCACGCCGGTGGGATTGTTCGGATAGGCGATGAACACGAGCGCCGGCCGCTCGCTTTTGATGCGCGCGAGGAACGCGTCGGCATCGAAGGAGAAGTCCTCGCGCAACGGCACCGCCACGGCTTTCATCCCGCACAGCGCAGCATTCACGCCGTACATGACGAAGGTCGGCGCGGGATACATCATCGTCGTACCCGGGCGCGCCACCGCCAGCGTGATGATCTGGATCAGGTCGTCGGAACCGTTTCCCAGCAACAGCTCCATGCCCGAGGGCAGGTTCATCCGCCGCGCGAGCAGCTCGCGCACGCGCCGCCCCGTCGGCTCGGGGTAGCGATTCAGATCGACGCGCGACAGCGCTTCGGCCAGTTCGCGCCGCAGCGCGGGCGGCAGCGGGTAGGGGTTTTCCATGGCGTCGAGCTTCACCATGCCCTGCGCGTCCGGCACTTGATAAGCAGCGAGCGCAAGGATTTCCGGGCGCACCAGCTTCTCGGGGCTCATTTGAATCTCATCTCCGCCGAGCGGGCGTGGGCCGTCAGCCCTTCGCCTTCGGCAAGGACCGCGGCAAGCTTTCCGAGCTTGGCCGCCGCGGCCTGCGACACGCCGATGACGCTGGAGCGTTTCTGGAAATCGTAGACGCCGAGCGGCGACGAGAAGCGCGCGCTGCCGGCAGTCGGCAGAACGTGATTCGGCCCCGCGCAATAGTCGCCGATCGCCTCCGAGCTCCAGCGGCCGAGAAAAATGGCGCCCGCGTTCTTCAGTTTGGGCAGCCAGGCCTGCGGGTCCTCCACGGACAGCTCGAGATGCTCGGGCGCGATGCGGTTGGCAAGCGCGCACGCCTCCTCGAGGTCCCGGGTCTCGATGAGCGCTCCGCGCGCCTCCAGCGACGCGGCGATGATTTCCCGCCTCGGCATCGCAGGAAGAAGCCTTTCCATCGAAAGCTCGACCTGATCGAGATAAGAGGATTGCGGGGAAAGCAGAAGCGCCTGAGCTGCTTCGTCGTGCTCCGCCTGCGAAAACAGGTCCATGGCCACCCAGTCGGCAGGCGTACTGCCGTCCGAGATCACGAGGATCTCCGACGGCCCGGCGACCATGTCGATGCCGACCTGCCCGAACACCTGGCGCTTGGCCTCGGCGACATAGACGTTACCAGGGCCGACGATCTTGTCGACGCGCGGCACGGTTCGCGTGCCGTACGCGAGCGCGCCGACTGCCTGCGCGCCGCCGATGCCGATCACGCGGTCCACCTCGACGAGCGCCGCGGCAGCCAGGACCAGCGGGTTGGGAGCCGGGCTCACCATCACCAGCTCCCGCACGCCGGCGACCTTGGCCGGGAGTGCGTTCATCAGAACGGAGGACGGGTACGCCGCCTTGCCGCCCGGCACATAAATCCCGACGCGATCGAGTGCGGTCACCTGCTGGCCAAGGCGCGTGCCGTCCTGGTCGGTGTAGTCCCAGGAGCTCTGCAGTTGCCGCGAGTGGAAGTCGCGGATCCGCTCGCCCGCCTCGCGCAACGCGCCGGCCTGCGCGCGGGGCAGCGCCTCCAGCGCCCTCTGCAGCTTCTCCTTTGGCACCTCGAGCTCGGCCAGCGAGCGCGCCGCGATGCGATCGAATTTGCGTGTGTAGTCGAGCACCGCCTCGTCGCCGCGAACGCGCACATCGGCGAGGATCGCGCGCACCGCTTCCTGCACCGCCGGATCCTGCAGCGCGGCGTGGCGCGTCAGCGCCGCCAGCTCGGCCTCGAACCCGGCGTCGCGCGTGGCGAGGCGCCGCAGCTTCATCGCGCGGCGGCTTTCGAAAAGGCGTCGATCAGCGGCTGCAGCGCGGCTCGCTTGGTCTTGAGCGCCGCCTGGTTGACGATCAACCGCGCCGACACCGGCATGATTTCCTCGACCGGAACGAGGCTGTTGGCGCGCAAGGTGTTGCCGGTGGAAACGAGATCGACGATCGCATCGGCAAGACCGACCAGCGGCGCAAGCTCCATCGAGCCGTACAGGCGAATCAGGTCCACATGCACGCCTTTTGCGGCAAAGTGCTCACGGGTGATGTTGACGTACTTGGTCGCAACGCGCAGGCGCGCGCCCTGCCGCACGGCGCCTTCGTAGTCGAAGCCCTTGCGCACCGCGACCATCATCCGGCAGGCGGCGATGCCGAGATCGACCGGCTGGTACAGCCCTTCGCCGCCGTGCTCGACCAGCACGTCGCGTCCGGCTACGCCGAGATCCGCGCCCCCGCGCTCGACATACGTCGGCGTGTCCGAAGCGCGCACGACGATCAGCTGCACGTCACGCCGGTTCGTGGCAAGCACCAGCTTGCGCGAGCGCTCGGGGTCGTCCTTCGGCCGGATACCGACGCGCTCCAGCAGCGGCGCCGTCTCGTCGAAGATGCGCCCTTTTGATAGCGCGATGCTGATCTTGGCCATAAACGAAAAAGGCCCCGAGGGGCCCGATAAGACCATGAATTTTACCGCAATTTCACTGAGTGCGCTCGATCCTGGCGCCGAGCGCGGCAAGCTTTTTTTCGAGCGCCTCGTAGCCGCGGTCGAGGTGATAGATGCGATCGACGACGGTCTGGCCCTCCGCCACCAGGGCGGCGATGACCAGGCCCGCCGATGCGCGCAGATCCGTCGCCATGACGGCAGCGCCCTGCAGCCGCCCGACGCCTTTCACCACTGCCGTGTTGCCCTGGATCGAGATCTGGGCGCCCAGCCGCTGCAGCTCCAGAGCGTGCATGAAGCGGTTCTCGAAGATAGTCTCGGTGATTCGCGCGGTGCCGCTGGCGATGGTGGCGAGCGCCATGAACTGGGCCTGCATGTCGGTGGCGAAACCGGGGTAGGGCGCGGTGCGCAGGCTCACGGCCTTCGGCCGAGCGGCCATTTCGATTTCGATGGAGCGATCCGCCACTTCGATTCTTGCGCCGCATTCGCGCAACTTTTCCAGCGTCGCATCGAGCGAATCGGGCGCGGCGTCGATCAGTCTCACCTTGCCGCCCGCCGCGGCTGCGGCCGCCAGGTAAGTACCGAGCTCGATGCGATCCGGCATGACCCGGTGCTCGGCGCCATGCAGCGAAGCCACGCCTTCGATCCGCATCACGTCGCTGCCTGCTCCCTCGATGCGCGCGCCCATCGCCGACAGGCACCTCGCAAGGTCCACCACCTCGGGCTCGCGCGCCGCGTTCTCGAGCAGCGTCTCGCCCTCCGCGAGCACCGCCGCCATCAGCAGATTCTCGGTGCCGGTCACGGTGACGAGATCCATCACGATGCGCGCCCCGCGCAGCCGGTCGGCGCTGGCATGCATGTAGCCATGCTCGACGCCGATCTTGGCACCCATCGCCTGCAGGCCCTTCACGTGCTGATCGACCGGCCGCAGGCCGATCGCGCAGCCACCGGGAAGCGATACCTTGGCGCGCCCGCAACGCGCGAGCAGCGGCCCGAGCACCAGCACGGAGGCACGCATGGTCTTCACCAGCTCGTACGACGCCGTCGGGTCGCTGATACTGGCGGCGCGCAGCGTCAACTGGCCGTCGGCCGGACGGTGGACCTCCACGCCCATCTGGCGGAGGAGCTTGCCCATCGTCGAAACGTCCACGAGGCTGGGCACATTGGTGAGAGCCACGCGCCGGTCAGTCAGCAGCGCCGCACACATGATCGGCAGTGCCGCGTTCTTCGCACCCGAGACCCGCACCTCGCCTTGCAGCGGACGCCCGCCGGTGATGCGCAGCTTATCCACCCGATTTCCACTCCTCGGGCGTCAGCGTGCGCATCGAAAGGGCATGGATTTCCTCGCGCATGCGCTCGCCGAGCGCCGCGTAGACCAGCTGATGGCGCTGCACGCGGCTCCTTCCCGCGAACTCGCCGGACACGATCAGCGCCTGGAAATGCTGTCCGTCGCCGACCACTTCCACGTGCTCGCAGGCGAGCCCCGCCGCGATCCCAGTCTTCACGCTTTCAGGCGTCACCATTTCAATATCTCAGCTTGTACCCGGCCTTGAGCAGCCCGAGGCTGATCAGGCTGACGATCAAAAAGCTTACCCCGAGCACCGCCAGGCTGGCATGCGGAGGCACGTCGGAAGCGCCGAGGAAGCCGTAGCGAAAGCCATCGACCATGTAAAAGAACGGGTTGGCGTGCGACAGCTTCTGCCAGAAGCCGGGCAGCGAATGAATCGAATAAAACACGCCGGAAAGAAAGCTGAGCGGCATGATGACGAAGTTCTGAAACGCCGCCAGCTGGTCGATCTTTTCGGAGAGAATGCCGGCGATCAAGCCGAGCGCACCGAGCAGCGCGGCTCCGAGCAGCGCGAACGCGAATGCCCAGAGCGGCGCGCCGAGCCGCAGCTCGACGAACCAGAGCGTCACGACGAGCACCCCGGCACCCACCACCAACCCACGGATCACCGAGGCTAGCACGTAGGCGCTGAAGAACTCGAGGTGGGAGACCGGCGACAGCAGGATGAACACGATGTTGCCGGTGATCTTCGACTGGATCAGGCTGGATGAGCTGTTGGCGAACGAGTTCTGCAGGACGCTCATCATGATCAGCCCGGGGACGAGGAACGAGGTGTAGCGCACGCCTTCGTACACCTGCACGCGTCCTTCCAGCGCATGCCCGAAAATGATCAGGTAGAGAGCCGCGGTCAGCACCGGCGCGGCGACGGTCTGGACGCTCACTTTCCAGAAGCGCAGCAGCTCCTTGAAGAACAGCGTCCAGAAGCCGGTCACGACTGCCGCCCGGTCAGGCGCAGGAACACTTCTTCCAGGTCGGGCGGCTGCACCTCCAGCTCGATGATGCCGATGCCGCTCTCGCGCAGCCTCGCCAGCACCACCTCGAGCTCGCGGGCGCTCGACAAGCGCAGCGTGAACAGCGGTCCGTCGCGCGCGATCACCTGCGCCGGAAACGGCTCCGGCAGCCGCTCCGCATCGAGCCGCACCCGCAGCTGCAGGCCCGAAAAGGTCTCGAGCAGGTTCCTGGTCGAGTCGAGCGCGGCGACGCGGCCCGCCTTCAGCATCGCGATGCGGCTGCAGTGCAGCTCGGCCTCCTCGAGGTAGTGCGTGGTCAGCACGATCGTGTGACCTTCGCGGTTGAGCCGGCGCACGAACTGCCACAGACCCTGCCGGAGTTCCACGTCGACGCCTGCTGTCGGCTCGTCGAGCACGATCACCGGCGGTTTGTGCACCAGCGCCTGCGCGACCAGCACGCGGCGCTTCATGCCGCCCGACAGCGCGCGCATGTTGGCGTTTGCCTTCGCCGTCAGATCCAGATGGTGCATCACCTCGTCGATCCAGGCGTCGTTGCCCCGGATGCCGAAGTAGCCCGACTGGATGCGCAGCGTCTCGCGCACCGTGAAGAACGGGTCGAACACCAGCTCCTGGGGCACCACGCCGAGCATGCGCCGCGCGCGCCGGTAGTCTTCGACCACGTTCGCGCCCATCACGCTTGCCGCCCCGGAATCAGGCCGCGCCAGGCCGGCAATCACGTTGATGAGCGTGGTCTTGCCGGCGCCGTTGGGGCCGAGCAGGCCGAAGAACTCGCCCTGCCCGATCGCAAGGCTCACGCCCGCGAGCGCGCGCACGGCGCCGAAGCGCTTCTCGAGCTGCTTGACCTCGATGGCGTTCAGTGGTGCGGCGCGGCGACGGGCAGCAGGCGGTCCACGCCGTACAGACGGGCGATCGTCTGCAGCGATGCGGGAAGGTTGGTAAAGGAGACTTCCTGCTTGCGCGCTTTGGCGTCGCGCAACCAGGCGAGGAGCAGCGCGAGGAGAGAGGAATCCATTTCGGTGACTTCGCCGAGATCGACGCTCTGCACCCCTTCTTCCAGATGGCGCCCGCCTTCTTCGAGCAGGCGAGTGACGTTGGCCAGGGTCACCGGCCCGCTGACGATGAGGCGGCGGCCCTCGCGCCGGATCATTTCTGCGGCGCCCCGCCGGCGGCCTCGACCGTGCGGTTCTTCGCGCTCAGGCTCTTGATCAGGCCCTCGATCCCCGACTCGCGCACGGTGTTGTTGAACTCGGTCCGGTAGTTGGCGACCAGGCTCACGCCGCCGACCATCACGTCGTAGACCTTCCAGCCGGCGGCGGTCTTTTCCATGCTGTAGTCGATCGGCACCGGCTGCGCGCCGGGCTGCAGCACGCGCACGTTGACGGTGACGTCGGTGTCGGTCGGCTTGGCGCGCAGGGGCCGGAACTCGAATTTCTGCTCGGCGAAGGCGGCGAGCGCGCTGGCGTAGGTGCGCACCAGCAGGGTCTTGAATTCCTCGGTGAGGCGCTTCTTCTGCTCCGCGTTGGCCTTGTTCCAGCTCTGACCCATCGCGAGGGCGGTCATGCCGCTGAAATTGAAGTGCGGCAGCACCTTCTCGTCGATCAGCTGGATCAGCTTGTTGCGATTGCCGCGGATCTCCTTGTCCTTGGCGATGAGCTCCACCACCTCGAGCGTCACGTTCTTCACCAGCACGTCGGGCCCCAATTCCTCGCCCTGCGCGCTGCCGAGCAGAAGAGCGGCG
>Ga0208988_1000008_pt1 | contig 17916 bp, 13 predicted proteins | sample MedBloCARef_M1_FD_187850 | JGI IMG/M metagenome (GOLD analysis project Ga0208988, IMG submission 187850) | Forest soil microbial communities from El Dorado National Forest, California, USA - Mediterranean Blodgett CA Ref_M1 (SPAdes) (version 2) | ecosystem: Environmental > Terrestrial > Soil >... | reverse complement strand
GAGAGAATGATTCTCCTTTCGCCAACAGGCCGATAGAGCCCGTACGAATTCAGGATCGTCAGAAACGACCAGGATTTGGCCGGATGTCATCGCTTTCCTTCTTGCGTCGCGTTTCCCTTCTGGATCTGTTCTGCTTCGTCCACGAGGGCGAGGAGACGTTTGACACTGATGCCCAGGTTTACGGCGCTGTCCGTCTTCATCGTGCGCTTGAGTTGGTCGATGCGCTCCTGGAAGTGTGGGATTTCTCCCCGCGCATGCGCCAAGGCCTGTTGCAGCGTTTTGAAATCCAGCAAGCGTTTCCTTCGATCGATGGCGGCCGACAGCATGGCGCGCGCGACGATGACGCGGCGTAAATCATCCGAGTCCTGCCCGGAAGCGCTAATGAACGCGGCCACTTCCCAAGCGGACAACAGAACGCGCGTCTCTTGCACCGTCACCGTGGTCATCGAACGCCCACGAACAGGCGGGGTCGCAATTAATTGTTCCCAGATTTTCTCTTCGATATTCTCCACATCCACGTCCGCGAGCGTGGGAGCCTTTTGGTCGGGAGGTGGTGCTGCCTCCGCGGTGGAGGCCGTTTTCACTGCATGCTTTCCGGCGGGCGCCACAAGTTCTGGCGGTTTCGCGGATGGGGCCGATCCTTTAGGCGCGTCCGGCCTTGGTGAAGGAGCGACACTGGCGGAAGACTTGTCATTTTCAAGAGAGTTGACCGCCCCTCGATCGGCCTGGCCACCGCTGGTTGCAGCTCGGTTGGTGGAGCCGGACCCGACAGGTTGGGGAGCCACGCCCAGAGCTTCTTCCAGGTCTTCGCGCAGGCACATCAGTTGTTCGTAGGGACGAAACGAGGAGTCTTGATTGTAGTCCGTTTGAAAAGGAGCCTTCCAATGTTGGTGGAACTGCCGCAACTTCGCCACAGATTCCGCAGAGGAAAGCCCTGCCCCACGGCAATCAATGGTTTTGGGACCTCGCCGTTCCAGTTCATTCAGCGCCGTTCCGATCGCGCGCAAATCCGCATGCAGCAACTGAATGAATGTCCGGCGAAATATAAAATTGAACCGGCAAATGGAGACCAGTGCTACAGGGTCGTAAAACATGCCTCCGGCGGCTTCCTTGGCGAAGCGGCCTTGCTCCATCAGACCTTGTTCGACCAGATCGCGCAGACTGCGGCATTGCTGCGTGGATTCCAAAATGCGCTCGAAAGGTTCGCAACACTCCAGCGAGGTTTCTTCCACTTCACCCAACGCGGGCTGGAGAACCTTTGCGACGTCGGCAAATTCTACCCGGACAGCAATCACGTCCTGGGGAGCGCAAAGAACGAAGTACTGAACGATGAGCAAATCAATCTTGTCGCGGTCGGACATTTGTTTGTCCGGTTTTAACAGTTGGCGCTGCAGGAAGATGCGGAGACCTTCTTCGCGCGCCGCAGCGGGAGTGGCGAGGAATTGACGGATGTGAACAGCTTGTACCTGGCGGTCCACATCATCGAGCCAGAGGAGATCGCGTTCGCGCGTCTTCTTATCCGGCCATGAATCAATGTTCGTAACGGAGGGGTATGGGCCGTTCGACAGGCCGCACTGGCGCGCCAGCGCCGCATAGATCGGATGCACGTGGCTGAACTCGTCCCAGGTGTGACTGGAAACAGCTCGGGGATTCCGGTCTCGGTTCCGGTCTGTGCTCATTGTGATCACGATTAACCTTCAAGAATCCAATTGCGAACGTCCGCCGCAAATCGAGCTGCAATGGCCCGGCGGCCACCCATAAAATGCAACCCAACAACGAATGCATCTGCTTCCACCGACCCATCGGAATTTTGGAGATGGAATTTGTCTTCCAATTCCAAGGGCAGACACGATTCAAAAAACACCATCTTGTCGGTCCCGTATTCAATCGCCGAGTTTTCTTCGAGTCCCTGGCCTTTGCCTCGCGACACAGTCAGCGAAATCAAAATGCGCATGGGCGTTGCTCGGGGGAAGAGCTCCACCAATCGCTGTATGCCGGACTTTTCCGTAGTGGAGGTCTCCAAATTTTCTACTTGCCTCATGTGTTGAACCATCCTTGCGTTTGTGCGCGCATCTCGTTGCAGCGCACTCGCCTAGTGATCAAGAGGGATAGGCCCACACGGAGTAGTGCAAGAGGACGGCCAAATAGGAAATAGAGTGAAAGACGATTAACCCTTGAATTTTCTTGATGTTTGCGTCGGCCCTACGCTGGGTCTTTCCTGAGAATCTCAGTTTGGAACGCTTCGTCTCACTCGTATGGCGAATCCTGAGCGGTCCCCCATACAGGCTACCCCTGCACGCAGGCATGCATTTTCAACTGGGCGCCTTCTCGGCGGGTAGATTGGAAGGAATCTGGTAGCGCTTCAGTTTGCGGTAAAGCGTTGCGCGGCTGATCCCGAGGAGTTCACCAGCCCTTGCTTTGTTCCCACTCACTTTGTCAAACACACGTTGGATGGTCAATCGTTCGAGCTCCTCGAGCGCCACAGTGGGAGACGCGTCATCTTCAACTGCCTCTGCGGATTGGAGTCCCCCGATAACACCGCCGCCAAGCAGGGCCGGCGACAAGTCATCTTCGTCAATCAACTTGCGGTCCCCGAGTGTTAACGCGCGATTGATACAGTTCTCCAGCTCGCGCACGTTCCCCGGCCAGTCGTACCGCATGAGCAGTTTCATGGCCGCCGGAGTGAATTTCACATTTTCACCCTCCGCCAGGCGATCGAGAAAACATTGCACGAGCATGGGAATGTCCGACCTCCGCTCACGCAGAGGAGGAATATGAATCGAGACCACGTTCAGGCGGAAGAAGAGATCTTTTCGGAAGGAGCCCGCGCGGAACGCCGCCTCCAGGTCGCGATTTGTAGCGGCAACGACGCGGACCTCTATGCTTATATTTTCATTGCTCCCAACGGGCCGCACCTCTCTCTCCTGCAAAACACGCAGCAGTTTGGCTTGCAATTCAAGCGGGAGTTCACCGATTTCGTCGAGGAAAATCGTGCCCCCGTCCGCGGCTTGAAACAGGCCGGTCTTGGATTTTACGGCTCCCGTGAAGGCGCCCTTCGTGTAACCGAACAGATCGCTTTCCATCAACGTCGGAACCAGCGCGCCGCAATCGACGGCCACAAACGGCCGCTTCGCAAACGCGCCCCGGTAATGGATGGCGCGCGCTACCAATTCTTTCCCCGTTCCGCTCTCGCCACAAATCAGCACCGGTGTCCACGTATCTTTCAGCCGGCCGATGATGCGCAAGACTTCGCGGATCTTGGCGGACTCGCCGATGATTCCATCCAGTTGCTGATCGGTTTCGACCCGTTCACGAAGAACTTTGTTCTCTTGCACGAGCCGGATTTTTTCCTCCATCCGGCGAAGCAGCATTCTGAGTTCTTCCACACGGAACGGCTTCTGGATGTAGTCGTACGCGCCCGACTTCATCGCTTCGACGGCCGACTCGATGGACCCATGCCCCGTCATGATGACGACTTCGGTGGCGGGGAGACGGGATTTGATCTGGCGAAGCAAATCGGCGCCGGATAGATTGGGCAACCGGAGATCTGCAATGACGATGTCCGGTGTAACGGCGGGGCTCCGCGCCAACGCGGCTTCGGCGCTCTCCGCCTCCGAACAGAGGTACCCGAGGGCGCCTCCCACCGTCATGCAAAGACGGCGAATGCTCTGTTCATCATCCACAACGAGAAGCCGAATCCGTGCGTCTTCCCTGGTCATTTGCAAACTCCCAACAGAAATAGTGTCGGCGGGACCCTACGGAACCGCCGTCAGAAAACCCGCGGCTGCCAGCATCCAACGCCGGGCCGGATGCCGACAATTCAATCCGAGCAGATCCAATTCATGTATTCATATCCGACGATGTGGCTTGCTTGCGTAGAGCAGCAGCAGGCAGACGGACGATGAACGTGCACCCCTCGGCGCTCGTGTTGTTCTGGCACAGGACCTCACCCAAATGCGCGTGTACGATTCCGTAGCAGATGCTCAACCCCAGGCCTGTTCCCTTTCCCACGGGTTTGGTGGTGAAGAACGGCTCAAAAATGCGGTCCGGATTTGAAATTCCAGTGCCGTTGTCACGAAAATAAATTTCCACCGACTCCGAGCGAAACACCGTCTCTACTTCAATCCTGCCGGGACGCGGTATCGTCTCGATGGCGTCAAACGCGTTGTTCAGCAGGTTTAGAAAGACTTGCTGGAGCTGATGCGGATCGGCGACGACGACCGGAAGATTTTCCGCCAAGCGTTCCACGATCTCCACATTCCGGTTCGACAGCCCATACGACCGCAACTTCAAGGTTTGCCGGAGGACCACATTCACTTGCACGGGCTCGCGCTGCGGGGGCACTTCCCTGGCGAACCGCAACATATTTTGGACGATCAGCCGGGTCCGCTCGGCCTCGTGCAGTATGACGCCCAGTTGCTCCCGGGCAGATTCCGGCAGCTCGGAATTCTCCAAGAGAAGATCGGTGAAGCCAATGATCGCCGACAATGGATTGTTGACTTCATGAGCCACGCCGGACACCAGTTGACCGAGCGCCGCCATCTTTTCGGTATGCGCAAGCTTGGCTTGGAGGAGTGCCGCTTCGGTCACGTCCGTCATTACCACCACAACGCTGTTGGCGCCCTCGCGTTCTTCGCGCATCGAGCTGAGATGGACGACGAATCGCGCCACGCTCCCGTTTCTTCGCAAAAAAGGCAGCTCCAGCCTGCGAACCTCGCCAGTATCCAGGACGGTTCGCAAGGCCTCCTGAAACACCGGACGATGTGAAGTGTGAATCAACCGCGAGAGCGGGAGGCCCAGAAGCGCCGCCGCCGAATAACCAATTTCCGCTGCCCGGTGATTCACATAGCTGATTTGTCCGGAGGCATCCAACACGAGAATCATATTTTGCGTATGATTCAAAATACTCTGGTTGAAATCGCGCTCATGCCGCAACGCCGCCCGGGAAACTTTTTGGTCGGTGATGTCAAGAATCAGCCCACGATACTGGACCGGCGATCCCTTCGGTTCGCGAACCGCCGTGACGTGGAGGAGCGCCTCAAGCGGGCTCCCGTCTTTTCTTCGCAACGTTACCTCATGGTTGCGCAGGGAATCCCCTTCCGATAGCTCTTTCAGCAAGCGGCCGCGCTGCGACGCGTCCGGAACGTGGTCTTCAAACAAGTTCATATCGAGAAGCTCTTGCTGACTCGAATAACCAAGCATTCGCGCCAGTGCCGGATTCGCTTCGACCATCCGCCCGTCCGGACTGCAGAAGAAAGCCCCTTCCTGAATGCTGTCGAACAACTCGCGGTATCGCCGCTCAGCGTCCAACTGCTCGCGAATATCAACAAGCACGTGGACCGTCTGCGCGTCTGCTCCCGGGTCCCCGGCCATCCTGGTCGTGGATACCAGGTAGCTGCAATTTGCAAAAATCTCAATCGGTCCTTCGATTCCCTCCTGCGAATCCGAGCACAGCGGGCAAATTCCGGCGTCCACACCCCCATTGAGTCCCAAAATTTCCCGAATAGGGCGGCCAATGAGTTTGGATGGATGCACTCCAACACGATCGGCAAGGGGCCGATTAATTCGCGCGATATTGCCCATGTCGTTATGGACCACTATCGCGTCCGGAATGGCGTCAATTACCCGAACCCACTGCTGGCGGGAGCGGTAGACCTGATCGAACAGGTGGGTGTGATCGAGCAAGCCGGAAAAAAAAGTGCCCAACAGGGTCAACTGCTCCACCCGGGGTTCTTCCGATCGATCCGTCAGTCCCGTCCACACCAGTAGGGCCGCACCCAGCGTCCTGCCGTGGCTCAGAAACGGTATAGCCACCTCTACATGTTCGCTATCCTCTTGCTGGCAAAGGACTTCACTCGAACTATTCCGGCAAAAGACCGGCTTCCCAGTGCTTTGCGCCAGCCCCACGCTTTCCGCCGCAGCTGCGGGAAGCGTTTCGCCAAGTCTCCCCCAAGGTTGGCAGCCTACTACTTCCCCAATGATCCATCCATTTTGACTGGAAAAAATGGAACAGCAAGCCCCGCTGGCGCCGAAATACTCTCCGGCGGCCCGGCAGAAGAGTCTGAACATACCTGTCTGATTGAGGCCATGGGATTCGACCGCTAGATGGACGAGGAGAGTCTCAAACGCTGAGGTTGCGGATTCGACCGTTCCAGAAACGAGGTGTGTGGCACACATGCGTCTTCGGATGCGTGCTCCAATGGCTCCCAATTCGCATCTTGTTACTGTTTCAAATTAGGACTTAAGGAGTACCACTGTCAACAAATCATGGTGTGCGAGATGGTGAATCAATCACCCTATCTCATGACCCTTTCGCAAACTGAGACATCCACCTTCGCCCGCCCGGGTGGTTGAGACTGGCTATGGAAAAACTGGCAAGATTTGCGGAGTGTCAACCCAACACTAACGTGTTTATTATCAAGCAGCTATAGGATCGAATGGCTGGAAAGGCACCGGCCGGGCAGAGGCTGGTGGCGCTGGTACAGGTCGTGCATTAGATATAGGGGAGTCCGTCCAGAGTTCCTCTTGAGGAAAAATATGTCTCGCATAGGTGGAGTCAGATTCGTGGTTGCGACTATGGTTTTGACGTCCGCAGGCGTTCTGTGTACCCAGACGCAGGGCCACGCACAGGATACCCCCTCGGCAGTGGTTAAGGACCACGGTGGACGCAAGATCAAATCCGTGATTAAGCCGGATTATCCAGCAATAGCCCGCCAGATGCGCGTCACGGGGACCGTCCGGCTCGAAGCCACCGTGACTGCCGACGGCAAAGTGCGCGATACGAAAGTGATCGGAGGGAGCCCCCTCCTGGTTCAGGAGGCCATTAGTGCCGTGAAAAAATGGAAGTACGAAGAAACTTCCAAGGAGACTGTCGAGGCCGTCGAAGTCGTCTTCCAGTGATCCGCAGGCCCGACCCTACGTGCATGGGGCGCTATTGAAAGAATTGAGAGGCGATTGGAAATGACCATCGGCAGGAAGCTCTATATCGGATTTGGCTCCATTCTGGGAATCCTGGTGCTGCTGTTTCTGATCAGCTTCACCGCAAGTCAACGCGAGCACAGCGCAAGAAATACGGGCGCCATCTCACTCCAGACAATCCAAATCATCGAAAAGATACGCTTTCAGGTGATGGACAATGGCCTTAACCTGCGCAACTACTTGCTCAGCGGCGACCCTCGCCAGGAAGCGGCTGAAGCAAATGGCATAAGGACCTTGGCAAACCTGATGCGCGAGGCTCAGAACAAGACGAGTGACGACCGCGTGCGGGATGCGTATTCTGCCATCGAATCAAATCAACGGAGTTGGGAAGACGATTTCTCCAAGCCCCTGATTGAAAAGCGCCACCAAGTGGATGCCGGGCAGACCACGGTTTCCGACCTCCAAATTGTCTACCTGCAACGTTCCACGAACGACTGGGTGGAGAGGAGCGTAAAGGAAATGGACGATGCCGAGCGCAACATTCAAAAAGCGCTCGAAGAGTCGAACACTTCCGCCACCACCGCCGCGACCTACAGTTCCCTGGCTCTTACGATGGGCACGATTCTTGGGGCCATCATCGGCATGTTCGTTGCCTATCGAACCTCGTTGAGTATTACTCAACCGCTTGCAGCGTTAATTGCCATCACCCGCGAGATCGCAGAAACCGGAGACCTGGATCAGAAAATAGAGATTCACAGAGACGATGAGATTGGCTCCCTGGCGGACCATTACCGCAACATGATGCTTCACTTGAAGGAAATGGCCAGCGTGTCCTCTGCAATTGCCGAGGGACGGTTGAACGTGACCGTTCGGCCGAGATCGTCGCACGACACGATGGCCAACGCGTTTCTACAGATGATTCGGGGACTGCGTGACCTGGCCATGAAGGTAAGGGACAGCGCCACGGGCGTGGCGTCGGGATCCAGCCAGATGGCAGCGGCGTCGACCGAATCCGCAAAGGTGAGCGTCGAGGCGGCTTCCGCCATCGACGAAGTCACCAGCACGATGCACGAAATGAGCATCAATGTCCAAAACGTCGTGAAGAGCACGCAGATGCAAACTTCGAGCGTCGCCGATACGTCCGCTTCCATTGAGGAGATGGTTGCTTCCATTCAGAGAGTCGCTGACACATCGCGGACTCTGTTGGAGATCAGCCAGCGATCCCGGGAAGAGGTGCACAAGGGCATTGAGACGATGGAAAAAGCGACCAATGGCCTCACGCGCACCAGTTCGGCCATTCGCGCCTCCTCGGAAATTATCGATGTTCTGGGCCGGCGGGCGGATGAAATCGGCAAAATTATTGAGGTCATCGACGACCTCGCTGAACAAACCAACTTGCTGGCGCTCAATGCCGCGATCGAGGCTGCCCGGGCCGGCGAACATGGACTTGGCTTCGCGGTGGTCGCCGAGGAAGTGCGAAAACTCGCCGAGAAATCGACCCAGTCCACAAAGGAAATCTCCGATTTGATTCAGGGAATTCAAAAGGAAGCGCGCGAAGCCGTCGAAAACATGGAAAAGAGCACGGCGATGGTCCAGCAGGGCCTGGAACTGGGCGGCGACTTGAACCTGGCGCTGAACAAGATCTCTGACGTCGTCTCCGAGGTCTACAAATACGCGCAACAGATCGGTGGCGCTACCAACGAGCAATCGGCGGGCTCGTCTCAAATTTCAAAATCCACGTCCAGACTCACCGAGATCACCCAGGAAATTAATTCCACGATCGAGGAGCAGGCCTCCGGCGCTCAATCGGTTGTCCGGGCGATGGAAAAGATGCGCGAGGTGGTCCAACAAGCCACGTCCAGTTCCTCGCAACTCGCGGCCATGGCCGAACACTCGTCCAAGCTTTCCCGCAGGCTGATCGAGGCCGCGGACTCTTTCGTTCTCGAGGACGAAGGACCGCAGCGGTCCGGCAGAGGCGCTTCGCGACGGCAATCCGGAGAGCGGGAACGTGCCTCCGCGGATGAATTGCGTTCCGAATTGGCGCGGGTCTGAGCCTTGAGCCCGGTCATAGACAAGCAGTTGCAGATTGTCGGCCTGCGAATCGGCCGCGAGACGCTGGGACTCCCAATTTCACTCGTGCGGGAAATTGTGCGCGTTCCCGAGATCACCCCCGTCCCGAACGCCCCTCCCCACATTGAAGGCGTCATCAATTTGCGCGGCAAGATCATCGCTGTCATCGACTTGGGAAAACGCTTCGGCGAAGCTGCCATCGAGCGCAATTCGAAAAGCCGGATTGTGGTGGTCGAATTGGAAGAGCGGCTGGTTGGCCTGCTGGTGAATTCCGCATCGGAAGTTCTGAGGATCTCGCCGTCAGAGATCGAGGCGCCCCAGAACGTCTTCCCCGATGAAGACATGAACTATGTGACCGGCGTCGGAAAATTGAAGGATCGCTTAATCATCCTTCTCGACCTGAGCCGGATCCTGCAGCGCGCCGAACTGCACCGGCTGAACGAAGTCGCGGAACTGGCCGGCGCAACGATGGACGCTGGAACATCCCGGCTGCGCTAGAACTGATGGGCATCCCAAGGACCGGAGAACCATGTCCACGACAACATTACTTACGCCCATCCCCCTGACCGACGCAGAGTTGAAGCTCCTGCAGACTCTCGTCTACCAAGAGTGCGGGATGTTTTTCGATGAGCGCAGGATCCACTTCCTGCGCGACCGCGTGCAGCGCCGCCTGAAAGCCTGCCAAATAGAGTCTTTCTATGGGTACTACCGCCTCCTGACCAGCCGCGAGGGCAAGACCGAATTGATCGCGCTGCTTGAGAATCTGACCGTCAACGAAACCAGCTTCTTCCGGGCCAAGCCCCAGCTCGAATTATTTCAGAAAACAACCCTGGAGGAGTTGCTGCATCGAAAACAGGCGCGGCGGGATTGGAGTCTGCGTGTCTGGAGTGCGGGCTGCTCAACAGGACAAGAGCCCTACACTCTGGCCATGATGATCTGCGACGCCCTCGCTTACTACTATCTCCGAAATCCGCTCCCGGTGGAGATGCCCTCGCCCAAACCGATGGTTCCACCGCCCTGGAAGGTGGAAGTTCTCGCGAGTGACATGAGTTACTCCGGCCTCGTTACCGCTCAACAAGGGTTGTACAACGAGGCGCACATGGAACCCGTCGATTACACCTCCCGACTTCGCTATTTCGACCGGCTCGCCGACAAGTATGTCGTGAAACCGGCGCTGAAGAGCCTCGTCCAATTTGACTTTCACAATCTGAAGGCGGACTTCTTGCCGCGGCGTAACGACATTATTTTCTGCCGGAACGTCATGATCTATTTCGATGAGCCCGAGCAAAAACGTTTGATCGAAAAGTTCTATCATTGCTTGAACCCGGAAGGGTACCTGTTCGTCGGCCATGCCGAAAGCCTATTCGGCTTGAGCAGCAAATTCCGGATGATCCATCAGAACAATGCCACCACCTACCAGCGCATCGAGGTGGCCAGTTGAATTTTTTTTCCGAGGAGCGCGCCGCCGAACTTCGCGAACTCTTCTTTGAGAGCGCGCAGGATTTGCTTCAGGAGTTGAATGAAGCAGGAATCCTTCTCGAGAACGATCCGGGCAACACCGGCGCATTGGCTCGCGTGCGCCGCGCCATGCACACGCTCAAGGGCGATTCCGCCGCCTGCGGATTCCGGGAGCTCGGCGAGCTCGCGCACGGCCTGGAGGACTTGCTGACGCCCGCTCTGGTCATCGAGCGAGGCGAGGCGGTCGCCGAAATCGTTCTCTCCGCCGCGGACACCTTCCACGCGATGCTCGGATCGTACCGCGGGAATTTACAGCCACCCGACATCAGCGAGCTTCGGTCGCACATTCGCAGACTTGCTGAACGTCCCGGATCCGCGAGCGAGACGCAGGCTCCGCACTCACGAGTGGAGTGGACTCCCGAAGAAAAGGCTCGCATCCTCGAAGGTTTGCGCGGCCACGAAACGGTGTATCAGATTGTCATAAGAATTGACCCGTCCATCCAGATGCCAGCGGCGGCTATGCAACTGGTTCGTACAGCCTTGGAACAATGTGGAACCGTGTTGGCGCAGTCTCCCGCCAACGGAGCGGCGTTGCAGACCCTGGCCGCAGTTCATGTCGCTCTGGCAAGTTCGCGGACTTCTGATTGGATACGCGTGCGGTGCAACGTGCCCGGTATCGTCTCGGGCATTTCGTTGGACCCGCTGAGCATGGTCGAGGACAAGGCTCGTGATGCGCTACAGATCCTCCTGGAAGCAGAGACCACAGCTGAATCCGTCGTGCATGCATCCCCTGACAATGGACACATCGAATCCTCCGTCGAAGGAACTGCAGGGTCTACCGGCGGCGCGGGAGGAATACTGGGTTCAAACGAGACCTGGCTCCGCGTCGAAACAGGGCGCGTCGACACGGTGATGAATCTGATCGGCGAGATGATTATCGGGAAATCGATGCTGCACCGCGCGATCGCCGAATTCGATCAAAAGTTTCCCAAGGACGCGTTGCGAAACCGTCTGGGCGACGCCCTCTCCTTTCAATCGCGCGTGCTCGGCGAATTGCAAAAATCGGTCATGAAGATCCGGATGGTCCCCATCGAACAACTCTTCCGGCGCCTGCCGCGCATCGTCCGCGACGTCGCCAAATTGCGCAAGAAGGAAATCGCCATCGAAATGGCCGGCCAGAACACGGATCTGGACAAAAGCGTTCTCGACGCACTGGCCGACCCGCTCGCTCATCTTGTCCGCAACGCCGCCGATCACGGCATCGAAACACCGGAAGACCGCCTGGCGCACGGCAAGTCAGCCCGCGGGACAATCCATTTGGACGCGTACCACCACGGAAATCAAGTCGTCATAGAAGTTTCGGACAATGGCCGCGGAATCAGTCACGAGAAACTTGTCCGGAAGGCGATTCAAGCGGGCGTGGTGTCGGAAGAAGATGCCCGCGGGTTGTCCCAGGCTGAAATTCTGAACCTGGTATTTCAGCCCGGACTTTCCACAGTTGATGAAGTCACGGAGATTTCCGGCCGTGGCGTGGGCATGGATATTGTGAAAACTACCATGGACCGATTGAAGGGCAAAGTGACGGTCGAAAGCGAACCAGGGCGCGGCACGACATTTCAACTCGTGGTGCCCTTGACGCTGGCAAGCATCCAGGCGCTGATGTTCCGCGTGGACAATCAGCACTATGCGGTCTCACTCGATTCCGTGCTGGAGATCTCGCGGACCAGCGACAGTGAGATCCACGAAATCGACGGCCACGAGGTTCTTCGATTGCGCGACCAGGTTCTGAGCGTCGTGCGGCTGGATCAATTGATTGTGAATGAGGCGCCTGCGGCGGCGCGAAAGACGCGGCATTTCGTGGTGACCATCGGAGCGGGCAACCGGCGGTTCGGCCTGATCGTCGATGGCTTGATCGGCGAAGAGGAACTTGTAATCAAGGCGTTCGAGGATCGTCTGGTCGCGTCCGATCTGGTGAGCGGCGCATCCATCCTGGGCGACGGAACCGTGGTTCTGATTCTGAACGTCCTGTCCGTGGTTTCTCACCTGACCCAAAAGCGCGTTTTAGAGGTAACGCCATGAGGAAACCGGTTCGTGTGTTGGTAGTGGACGATTCCGCGGTCATGCGGAAATTGATTCCCCAATTGCTGCAGGGTGATCCGTCCCTTGAAGTCGTGGGAACCGCGATGGACGGCTTGATGGGACTAAAAAAGATTGACGATTTGCGTCCTGATGTCGTGACGCTCGATCTGGAGATGCCGAGGATGGACGGCCTGGAAATGCTCCGGCAGATCGTGCGGCGATATCACATCCCTGTCATCGTCGTCAGCAGCCACAATGAAATGGGCGCGTATTCGGCCCTGAATGCACTTGCTCTCGGAGCATTTGATTTCGTCGCCAAGCCAAGCGATGCGCAGTCAGGCGGCCTGGAGCAAATTGCCAGGGAACTCTCGGTTAAAATCAAGGTGGCGGCGATCTCGGGACCGCCCAAACTAACCTTTAGTCCTCCGCCGCCGGCACGCCTGTCGCCGAAGTTGAAACAGACCGACGCCAAGCCGGCGCGTTCCATCGCCATCGGCGTTTCGACTGGCGGGCCGAATGCCCTGCACTACATTTGCTCGCAACTTCCGGCTGACTTTCCGGGATGTTTACTGATCGTGCAACATATGCCCGAAGGTTTCACCGGGATGTTCGCGCGCCGCCTGGACGATTGTTCGTCCATCAAGGTTGTGGAGGCGCGCTCGGGCGACTCTCTCGCACCGGGACGCGCCTTGATTTGTCCCGGGAACCGCCATTTAAAAGTCCGGCGCCTTCCACAAGGAGACATTGTGGTGCTCGTGGACCAGGCTCCGGTGAACGGCCACCGGCCGTCGGTCGACGTTTTGTTTCACTCGGTAGCCAAAGAATTCGGGTCCGAAAGCGCCGCAGTCCTCATGACGGGAATGGGCGACGACGGCGCCGATGGCATGCGTGCCGTGCAGGCAGCGGGCGGCGTGACCATTGCGCAAAGCATGGACACCTGCGTCGTGGACAGCATGCCTCGCGCGGCTATCGAAGCCGGCACTGCCGGCCGGGTTGTGCCGCTCGATGCGCTACCCAGCGTTTTACAAACTTTGAGTTCGAACGACCGCTCTCGGACCCGTTCCGACACGTCGGATCTCGAAACACCCCGCGGAGCACGACGATGAACCGGATGGGGGGAGGAGAAAATCACCATGGAGTTTAAGCCTCTGACCTGTGAAGACAAGCCCAAGGTCCGTTTTCTTGTGGTGGACGACTCTGTCTTCGCTCGTAAGAACCTGTGCAAGATGGTGCAAGCCTTCGGGGGCGAAATCGCCGGCGAAGCGGGAGACGGAATCGCAGCGATCGCGGAATATGCCAACACTCTTCCGGACATCGTGTTGATGGACATCACGATGCCGAAGATGGAAGGCATCGAGGCCGTAGAACATATTGTGCGCGACCACCCGGAGGCGCGCATCGTCATGGTCTCCTCGGTGGGATACCAGGACAATATTCTGTCCGCCCTACAAAAGGGGGCGCGCCATTTCGTCCAAAAGCCCGTGAAGCCGGAAGCTCTTTACGAGATCATCCGCTACGTGCTGAACGATACGGTTGCGCAAACGCCAGCCACGGCAGGAGAAGTCCAATCATGAAAATGGAACTGATGCAGCCGTTCATCAACTCCCTGGACGCGGTGATCGCGGAAACCATGGGATGCTCCGCGGAAATTGCCGATGTCACCATGGAAGAAGGAAATTACAAACGGACAGGCATCGCCGCTCTGGTCGGAATTAGCGGCGAGATCGAAGGGCGCGTCATTCTCGACATGGAGATGGCCGCGGCACAGCAGGCGACCGCCGACATTGCGGGCGCAGAGGGCAGCCTTTCGGAAGAAACGGCGCGCGAGACGGTTTGCGAGCTGACTAACATGGTGATTGGAAATGCCGTAACACAGTTGAATAACTATGGCTTCAAATTCAGAGTGCATCCGCCCGAAATTTATGCGTTGGACGCCGGACTGCAAGGGGCGGCCGACACGGAAGCGGTCGTGCTGCGGTTTGAGACGCCGAAAGGCGCTGTCTACTTGAACATCGCCGTTCGCTATAAGCAACGCCGCTCCGGTGACCGACCCGGGATGATAGCCCTTTGTCCCTGAGCGGAGTTTTCGAGTGCCGGCCAGGTCTATTTTGCTGACCGTCTATTTCTATTTTGTACCGGCGAAAGCCGCTCCCCGCCCGGTTCCCTCTTTTGTGCCGTCATCCGGTTTTCGCCGGATGCTTTTTGCGACAACTTCCGCGAGGTCAAGGATTTCGATATCGTCGCGTTTCGCGTGGTTGGCGGCGTCTCGAAGCATGATTGGACAATACGGGCAGGCAACAACCACCGTTGACACCTTTGTTTCGGCGAGCTGAGCGAATCGAAGTTGGTTCACACGCCCTTTGTCCTGGCCTCGGGAGTCGTCCGCGATGAAAAGTTGTGCGCCGCCTGCTCCGCAGCATTGCGTATTCTTGCCGTGATGCGCCGTTTCCGCGATCGCGAATCCGGTGGAGCGCAGAATCTCCCGAGGTTGCTCGGTGATCCCCCGGCCTCGGGCCAGGTAGCAAGGATCATGGTAGGTTGCCGGCGTAGCGGAAGGTACGACCGGAAGCTTCGGCAGCAGTTCCGCGATCAGTTCCGAATGGTGCAGGACGCGCACGCCCAATTTCTGATACGCCGCGATCTGACGGTAATCCTGGTCGAGCATTGTCGTGCAGTGCGGGCAGCACGATACGATGTTCTTTACCCGCGCGTTTGCGAATGTTTCGATGAGCTTCTCCGAAAGTTGCAGGAAAAGGTATTCGTTCCCCGCGCGCCGCGCGGGCTCACCGCAGCAAGTTTCCCGAGCCAGCACTCCCCAGGAAACTCCGGCTGCTTCGAGAATCTGTTTCATCGCCAGGGCTACCGCCTGCCCATGTGGATCGAAACTCAATCCACACCCCAGCCAGAACAGCCATTCCTGCTTTCCGTCGAAAATCGGAAATTGATTCGACTCGATCAGTTTTTGCCGAGTATCTTGAGCGATGCCCCAGGGATTGTGCGGAGCCCGTTCCATGGTCGTAAACAGCTGGACCACTTTGCCGTTCGTAACGCGGCCCTCGCTTACGAGTCCCCGGCGAAGGTCGAGAATTTTTCTTCCCACATGCTCGATGCCGATGGGACAGACGTACTCGCACGCGCCGCAGGATAAACATTGGAAGAGATCCGCCTCGGAAACAAAAACTTTCTTTTCTGCTTTTTCTTCAATGGTTCCCGCAACGATGTCTCCGGCCGAGAGAACGCCTCGTTGCAAATCGAGGATGATTTCCTTCGGGCTGAGAGTATCCCCCGAAAGGTTTGCGGGGCAAAACTGGGTGCAGCGGCCGCACTCGACACAGGCATTCACGTCGAGAATGTCCTTGGCATCAAAATCCTTGAAGTGAATGATTCCCAGGTCCTCGCCTTCTTCGCGCAGCGGGCGCATCGCGCTGGTCGTTTCCGACCGCAAAAATATGGTGATGGGGGAGAGCAATAGATGCAGATGCTTGGACCTCGGAATGACCACTAGGATCGAAAAGAACGCGACCGTGTGCATCCACCAGTTCACTTTCCAAGCCGCGCTCCCGGCTGGAAATACGCCCCACTCCAGGAGATACGTCACCATAAGCGCGGTGATGAGAACGGCCACAAGACCTGAAGTGGCGGAGGGTTTTCCGAGAGCTTTCGGCCGCAATACGAATCGGCGGAACGAAAGCCCAGCCATGCCCACGATTACGGCGAAAGCCCAGACGGCAGCGAACGCTCCATACCAGCCGTGCGTAGGAGTGGCATTTTCAAGTCCCCGCACGCCGAGGAAGAGGTGTTCCGCGCTCACCCAGCCGAAGACGAGAAATCCCCAGACGACGGCGGCGTGAAGGATACCTACGAGGGGCCGGTCGCGCACGACTCGATATTGCAAGATGACTTCAACAAACACGCGCCACAACCGCTGGGGGATGCGGTCGAGCCGGACATCCCAATGTCTGGTGAAAATGGAAGAAAGCCGCCGATTGACAGTCGCCAGGAATAGCCAGACGGCTCCGAGACATAGCGCGCAAAATATCGCTCTCGAGAGACCTCCCAAAGGAACGACGACTCCGAACGCAATCGCGATCATTACAATCATCCAGAAGTCTTCTTTGGTTCCTCTTGAGCGGAAGTTCATTCTTACCAGGTGCTCCCGGCGTTCGTCATTTTTCTATCAGCATCTCGCACGTGTAAGCATACAGGAACCCCGATTATAGGGTGAAAGAGGCGATTCCTCCTCGGTCAATCGCGATTGCGTGGTGGGCCAGTTTCCGATAAGACTTCATGCGCCCTTGGTGCACCACCAAGCATGAAAATGGGGGCTGCACCGTATCGTGCCGTAAATGGTTTATTTTCAGTCGGAGTTGAGGCCATTTTCATAGCAGCGGTGCCGGCTCAACCGGTCGATGCAACACCCTTCGCTCACGCCTGGGGCAACTATTTCGGCGGTGCCGCCACCGACGATGCGCTGGTGGTACTCGCTGGCAGCGCGAAAACGAGCACGGCGTTGCCAGACTTTGGCTGGCGAATCTCCGGAGCCAACTCCGACGGAATCAGCGTGGACCAACTTCCGCCGCCAGTTCCCGCAGGCATAGCTATGTACTGCTTCCCTCTCGCTAGATACGTAATCGGGAACCCCTGCGCGGAGGTAGGCAGACGTGTCTGCCAAAGAATCTTTCCGGTGGTGGCATCGTAGGCGTATATGTGACGATCCCAATCGCCGCCGATTACCAGTCCTCCAGCAGTAGCGAGCGCGGCGGTATTGGACGGGGAAGGCGTACGATGCCGCCACAAGACTTTGCCGGTTCGGATATCCATGGCTAGGAATTGACCGAGGTTGCCGTCCGACTTTGGATATTTGTAGTCGTGGCGTTTGACCGGACCAACCCCACCCTCGCCGATTGCCTTCTCTACTGGGCCGAAGGTGGCCCTTTCGCAATTCAGGGCCATGGGGATATACAACGCATTGGTTTGCGGGCTGTAGGCCATCGCGCGCCAGTCCTTGAATCCGGCTGTGCTCGGACACATTTCGAGCTCCACACCGAGTTGCGGGACCTTCAGGTAGGTGACTTTGCCATTTTCTGGATCCACATTCACAATGTTCTGGTAGCCAAGATCAGTGGCGCGGATGAACTTGCCGCTGGTCCGGTCGAGCTGCCACAAAATGCCCAGCTTGCCCATCTCGAATACTGACTTGCGGCCGCCGGAGTCAATCAGAATGCGCTCGAACACCTCATCCATGTCTTGCGTTTCGCCAGGAAGGTGCTGGTAGTGCCACTTTATTTTCCCTGTGTCCGGATCGAGCGCAAGGGTCGAGTTCGTATAGAGCGCCGAGCCATCGGTGCCGCGGACGGCTCTGGCCCACGGCTTGGCCTGCGCCGTGCCCCA
>Ga0208988_1000007_pt1 | contig 18005 bp, 18 predicted proteins | sample MedBloCARef_M1_FD_187850 | JGI IMG/M metagenome (GOLD analysis project Ga0208988, IMG submission 187850) | Forest soil microbial communities from El Dorado National Forest, California, USA - Mediterranean Blodgett CA Ref_M1 (SPAdes) (version 2) | ecosystem: Environmental > Terrestrial > Soil >... | reverse complement strand
AGTTGGAAACAGCCTGAATCGCTTTGCGGTCAGTAGCTGGATGCCGTTCAAATACAATGCCGATGGTTCGCTTGACCTCTATTTCCAAAATGAGAGTCCTGGAAAGGACATGGAAGCCAACTGGCTTCCCGCGCCAAAGGGGCCATTCAATCTGACAATGCGCATGTACGCTCCGAAATCCGAGGCGCTCATCGGCAAGTGGAACCCGCCGCCGGTCACAAAAGTGCAGGGGCTTCCCAGTCTGGCCGCGCAGTAAGTTTTCAAGCAAAACGGACCTTGGTTCGGGTAGCTCCGGGCCCGCGCCGATACGAACCAGGACACGCGATCCGCACCGTCACCGGTGCGGATCGCGCGTAACCTACGCCGCTCGGGCAGGACCCGAAACCGGTTGCCGGTTTAGGCGATCCCGCGCCGGCGTCAGGTCACCTGACCGCGAAGCAGTAGAACAGCCCTGCCCCGCCGGTGCTCTTGAGATCGTCCTGGGTGCAGCCGCCGCCGGGTCCGCGCGAGGGATGCGACGAGTTCCACGACTTCGACGCATCGTCGTCGCGCAGGCCCTGCCGATCGATATGGCCGAGCATGACGGCGCCGGCGGTGCCGCTCGTATAGTTTTTGCAGGTCATGTCCGGGTCGGCCGGAAAGGCGCGGCCGTCGGGCTGCGAGCCGGTGAGCGCGTCGTGCATGTTGGGCGTGTCGCCGCGACCATTGACGACCGCGCCCTTCTCGTTGAGCGCCGTCTGCTTGGTGAGATTGTTGGCGCCGTGCAGCTCGTCGACGCTTTTGGCGACGACCTCGCCCTTGGCATTCTGCCAGGGACCGGCACCGATACGATCGCGTGCATTGACGGCCGGCGTGCCGCCGGCGGCGCTGCTGCTCAGATAGGCGTGCCAGGTTTTGCTGCCCGCGCCCGCCGCGGCGGCCAGCGTCTGGCAGTGCTGGTCGGCGCCCGAAAGACCGCCGAGATCGGCGCCTTTGCCGGGGCCGGCGCTGGTGACGAAGAAGGTCATGTTGGCTTGCTGCGCCTGCGCGCCGGCGCCGAGACACAGCAGTGCCGCCGAGGCCGCCACGTAAAATCGCTTCTTGGTCATATCGATCCTCCCATTGCGTGTTGCGCTGCGCGTTGTTGGCCGGGGTGCCGGCTGCCGGAACATAAACCCGGCCACAGCCCCTCTATTCCCAATCTCGGTCCAATACGAGGCGAGTCTGCGGGCGTGGGGCGACCTGTCACATGCGCGACGCGAATGGATGTCATGCAACCAAGTCGCCCCGGCGGCGTTGTGCTCGGGTGCGAAGGGCTGGACGGGCATCGAGATGAGTATCCGCGAACCGCTGTTGCCATGGATGCGCCGCACCGAGCGTGGCGCCGGCGCGTCGACAGTCGAGCAATGGGAGGTCGGCCGCGGCCTCCGTCAATTCGTCGCCCGCCAAAGCCGCCGCCCGCCGATCTGGCCGTTGTTTCTGATCGGCTTGGCGTTGCTCAGCCTCGGCCTCCTGATCGGCCCGCGGGTGCCCGACGCCGACGCCGGATACAATTGTATCGGCAACGTCGAGCTGCCGGGACCTTTTGGTTTCGGGCTCAATTGCGACTCGCCTGAATTCCTGTGGCTTGCCCGCGATCCGTCGGGGCTGCTGTTCCACGTCAACTCGCGGCAATCCCGGCCCGGAATGATCCTGCTGGCGGCGCTGGTCCAGGCCCCGTTGTCGTTGGTTCTCCCTGCCGACGGACCGCCGACGCCGGTGTATCAGGGTCTTTACGATCCGATTGCCGTCTCGCGCTCGTTCACCCGGGACCGGCCGGCCTATTTCGCCTATCTGCTGCTCAACTTCGGCATCCTGCTTGCGAGCTTCCAGGCGCTGCGCCTGGCGATCGAGCGCTGGCATCCGGTGCGCACCGGCGCGGCCGCGATCATCCTGGTGGCGACCGGATTGCTGCTCGTCGCCAACGACGTCACCAAGGCCTTCGTCTGGTCGCCGCACACCCAGATGTTCAACATTCTGGTGCCGGTGCTCGCCGTCCTGGCGACCCAGCGCGCCTTCGCGGACGGCCGCATCGCGCGCAATTTTGCGCTCGGCATGGGGCTCCTGAGCGGGATCGGCATGACGATCTATCCGGTGTTCGTCGTGATCCCGGCCTGTCTGCTGTTGCCCGCCGTCATCGGGCTGTGGCGGGAAAAATCCTGGACCGCCCGCCGCCGCGATCTCGCCAGCCTGGCCATCCTGCTGGTGCTGAGCGCGACCCCCTTGGCGCTGTGGTACGGTTTCGTGCTGGCGACCACCGGTCAGTTCTTCCATGCCGAGCTCGATCTTCGACAGGTCATCTGGATGAAGGACGCGCTCGACAAAGGTGTCGGCGCGCTCGCCGAGCAATGGTTCGGCTATCTGGGGCTGTCGCTCGCCATGGCGGCGCCGCAAGCGCTCGGGCTCATCGCGCTCGTTGCCTGGCTGGCGTTGACGGTGCTGGTCGGGCTGGGGCGCCGCCACCTCGACGCCGCGCGCTTGTCGGCAGCGGTCCCGATGATCGCGATCGGGCTCTACGCCAGTGGGGCGGCGCTCGGATTTTATACCTGCGTCGGCTGGATCACCGAACGCCTCGCCTATGCGATGCTCCCGCCGCTGGTGGTGGCGGCCGGCGCGGTCGCGGTCATGGTCGCGCATCGGCTGCCGCCGGCGCAGCGGCCGGTGTTCGCCGGAGGCTGCCTGCTGATCGCGATCGCGCAAGTGATCTACGAGGCCGCCAAGATCGGGCCGTGGTCGTAACCGGGCCGCTCTGCTCCGGACGACGCGCGATCACTTATTGCGATAGAGCCCGCGCAGCGTGCCGGAATCCCATTGGATGTCGGCGATGCGCCAGCTTTCGCCCATCTTGAGAAGCTCCACCACCACCTTGCCGGCCTTGCCGGCGTCGGTGAAGCTCACGATCGCGGTCGCCTTGGCGCCGCTTTCCCTCACGTCGACCGACAGATTGGCGATGTCCCAGTCCTGCTTGCCCACGAAGGCATCGCCGTCGAGCAACGGCGGCTCGCCGCGCGTCTGGGCGGCCGCGCCATCCTCCAGGATGAGGTAGGCCAATCCCGGGGTGAAATAGCGCTTCACGGCGGACGCGCTGTCGAGCGGGATGCCCCGGGCCTTTCGGGCCGAGCTGCCGACATAGCTGGCGTAAATCTGCTGCACGAAACTCTTGGGCGACGCCGACGGCTCGGCCCCGCGCGCGAGGAGCGACGCCGGCATCGCCAGCACCATCGCGAGGGCGAGCGCAGCGCCGCGACGCGACGTCAACATGGAGGTCATCGGATACTCCGCCCGGTTCCCTGTTTGGTCCGCGGCGGCATCCGAATGGTTCATGCCGGGAGCGAAAAAATCCGCCCGCGGGCGCAGCGGCGGGGAAGCCTTGGACCGCAAGTGCAGCCTCTCCGCGGCTGGGGCGGCTGGGGCGGCGGACGCAAAAATTCAAGCGGATGAATTGACCCCCGAACCGATCGAATATGATATAGAAGCGACCGAGCGTCCCGGAGAATCGCCCGATGCGTTGCAAATCCGTGGTTGCCGCCCTCCTCTGGCTTCCGCTTTTCGCCGCCGGCGCGCAGGCCGGCGTCTGGGGCGGCCATTCCAACGATACCGGCGGGATCATCCCGTGGTCGCCGGCGATCGCCTATACCTACCGCGACATCGCGGCGGCGGACTGCGCGCGCTGGAACAAGGTGGCGATCATCACCAGCGTCCATCGGGTGTATGGGGATTATGTCGGCTTCGCCTGCTACTTTCCGCGCGGCTATGACCCCAGAAAAATGCGATGGTACGCCCCCATCGTGACCCGTTATTGATGGCGAAGCAGCGCATGAGCCGCCACGGCGCGCGCCGCGAGGTTCCGGCCGACGCGACCACCCGCCTTGCGGGCCGGCGCGTCAGGCTCGTTCCCCTCGTGGCCGTGCTCGGTCTGGGTCTCGCGCTCTCGGGCTGCGACAAATGCACCGACTTCTTCTGGCAAAAGCAGCCGGGCGCCTGCAAGGCCGGTCCGGCGCCGAATTAGCGCAGGATCCCGAAAAGGCCTGCCCCGGATCTGCATCCCGGGCCCGACAGGCTTTTCGGGCAAGATCATGCGCAAACCCAAGCACATGCCTCGCGGGGCTAAAGCATCACCTTACCGGCACCGCGATCGGATTGCAGTTACGGCGGCCCGACGACATGCATTCGTCGGCCCGGCGCGCATCGAGCATCGCATTGACGAGCCAGATGCCGCCGGCGATCAGCACGACCGCTCCCACCAGCAAGATGATATTGGCGGTCCTGCGGTCGGCGTCGGTTTCGTCGTCGTCGCGGTTCGGGTCGGCCATGCGGCTATGACGCCATGGTTTCCTTCACGGTGGCGACCAGCTGCTTGAGCGTGAAGGGCTTGGCCAGGAAGGCGTGCTGGCCCTCCGGTATGTTCTTGGCGAAGGCCTCCTCGGCATAGCCCGACACGAAGATGATCTTGAGCTCCGGCTTGCGCCGCCGCAGCTCCTTCAACAGGCTGGGCCCGTCCATCTCCGGCATGACGACGTCGGACACCACGAGGTCGATCGTGCCGTCATGCTTGTCGATCACCTCGATCGCCTCGACGCCGTTGCCGGCCTGCAGCACGGTGTAGCCGCGCGACGCCAGCCCGCGCGCATTGAGGCCGCGCAACCCCTCCTCGTCCTCCACCAACAGGATGGTCCCGTGCCCGGTATCGTCGGCGGTCGCCGCCGACAGCCGCGCCACCTCTTCGGCCGCCGCCAGCGCCCCGTTGATCGCCGACATCCGGGGCGCCTGCAGCTCTTCTGCGCCCGCCACGTGGCGAGGCAGGAAGATGCGGAAGGAGGTGCCCTTGCCGAGCTCGGATTCCGGATACACGAAGCCGCCGGTCTGCTTGATGATGCCGTAGACGGTCGACAGGCCGAGCCCGGTGCCCTTGCCGACCTCCTTGGTGGAGAAGAAAGGCTCGAAGATCTTGTCGATGATGTCGGGCGCGATCCCGGTGCCGTTGTCGGCGACTTCGACCAGCACATAGTCGCCCGGCGGCATGCCCTTGTAGGCGAACTGGCGCGATTCCGCTTCCGCAACGTTGGCCGTCTTGATGGTCAGCTTGCCGCCGCCCGGCATGGCGTCGCGCCCGTTGACCGCGAGATTGACGATCACCTGCTGGAACTGGGTGATGTCGACCTTGACCGGCCACAGATCGCGCGAATGGACGACGTCGAGCGTCACCTTCTCGCCGATCAGGCGGCGCAGCAGCACGGTGAAGTCGGAGAGCGCCTCGCCGAGATCGAGCACCTCGGGACGCAGGGTCTGCTTGCGCGAGAAGGCGAGCAGCTGCCGGACCAGGGCGGCCGCCCGGTTGGTGTTCTGCTTGATCTGCATGATGTCCTGGAAGGACGGATCGGTCGGCCGGTGTCCGGTCAGGAGGAAATCGGTCGCCATCATGATGGCGGAGAGCAGGTTGTTGAAGTCATGCGCGATGCCGCCGGCGAGCTGGCCGACGGAATCCATTTTCTGCGCCTGGTTGAACTGGCTCTGCAGGCTGCGCTGCTCGGTGGTGTCGAGCGCGTAGACGATCGCCGCCTCATGGTCGCTCTCGGCGTCCTCGACCGGCGTGACGTAGAAGCGCGCCCACCTTTCGGTTTCGCCGGCCAGCGTGGCGTCGAGCGGGGCGACGTCGCCCTGCCCGCTCGCCGCCTCGTGGATCGCGGCTTCAATGGCGCCGCGCTCGCCCGGATTGACGACGTTGAGGATCGAGCGGTCGGCCACATCGGCCTTCAGAACGCGCTGGAACAGGCGGGCGCCGAGCGCATTGGTGCGCGCGATGCGGCCGTTCTTGTCGACGGTCGCGATCGCGAGCGGCGTGTTGTGGAAGAAGCGCATGAAGCGCACTTCGGCCGCGCGTTGCGGGTCGGTGCCGTCGTTGCGCGCACGGTTGAGCACGAGGGTGCGCGAGGCGCCCGGCGCGCCGTCGGCTCCGAATGCGACCTTGTGATAGAGGCGCACCGGCACGGTCTTGCCGCCCCGGGTCTTGAGATCGAGATCGAGCACCTCGGTCTTGACCTCGCCGGGCTCGGCCGAGAGCGTGGTCAGCAGCGCCGCGCTGTCGCCCGGCACGATGTCGGTGAGCCTGAGGCCGCCCGAGCCGATTTGCGCGAGATCGTGGTCGAGCCAGCCGGCGAGCGTCGCGTTGAGATAACCGATGTGTCCCGACTCGTCGACCGAGAAGAAGCCGGCGGGCGCATGGTCGAGATAGTCGATGGCATATTGCAGGCCCTGGAAGGCGGTCTCGTGCCGGTCGCGGTCGCGGGTGACGTCGGCGACCGACCACACGGTGGTGCGGGCCTCGCGGCCCTCGCCGAGCGGGCGCACGCGCAGCCGCAGCCAGCGCGCGGGCTCGCCGCGCAGGCCCGCGACGCGCACTTCCTCCTGCAGGCTGCGGCCCTCGCGCGCCGCCTTGACGAGACGGTAGATCGCCTCCGAGACCTCGGGGTCGCCGAGGAAGACGCGCTCGACCGGCCGCACGTCGTCGGTGCCGACGGCGTCGGCCAGCTTCAGATAGGCCGCATTGGCGTAGATCACCCGGCCGCTCGGATCCGTCACCACGATGCCGTCGCCCGCCCCGTCGACCACCGCCTTGAGGATCGGGCTGCCGCTATCGCGGCGGGCGACCCGCAGGATGCCGGCCGCGGCCGCGAACAGCGAAAAGACGCCGATCATGCCGAGGATGGCGAGCAGCGCCAGCACATAAGGCTCGGCCTGATTGCGGCCGACGAACATCAGCCCGACCGCGGCGGCGACCAGCACGACGGCAACGAGCAGCACCAGGCCGATGCTGCCCCGCCTTTCGCCGGCTGTCCTGTCGCTCACGTCCTCTTTCGCCATCCTGGGCTTCATGATCCGTGCGGCCGAAACCGCCCGCCCTTTAGGTGCCCGAGTCCGGGCGGTCTCCGCAAGGGGTTGGGGTTGCGGCCGCGGCGTTAAGGCGGGACGAACACATGATTTCCGAAAAAGCCGGCCCGCGACCTGATTCGGGCGTGGAAAAGACTTTGCGGACACCGGCCGCAAAGGCAAGGCGTGATCGCAACAGGCGGATGGACGGCCGGATCCCGCCCGGATCAGGTCCTCGCGCCGCGCCGGGCGGCCCCATTGAGCCGCATCACGTAGCTGATCACCTCGGCGACCGCCTTGTAGTGCTCGGCCGGCACTTCGGCGTCGATCTCGACGGTGGCGTGGAGCGTGCGCGCGAGCGGCGGATTCTCGACGACCGGCACCTCGTTCGCCTCGGCGACCTCGCGGATCTTGAGCGCGATGGCGTCCATGCCCTTGGCGACGCAGATCGGCGCGTTCATGCCGCGCTCCCATTTCAGCGCGACCGCGAAATGCGTCGGGTTGGTGATGACGACCGTCGCGCTCGGCACCGCCGCCATCATACGCTTCCTCATGCGGGCCTGACGCAGCTGGCGGATCTTGGCCTTGATCTTGGGATCGCCTTCCGACTCCTTGTACTCCTCCTTGATCTCGCGCATCGACATCTTCTGCCGCTCGAACCACTGCTGGTATTGGAACAGGTAGTCGGCGGCCGCAATGATCGCCAGAATGGCGACCACCGCACCGAACAGCTGCAGCGACAGCGTCCGCACGAAGGGGATGATCGCGACCGGATCCGCCGAGATCAGGCTTTCGAGACGCTTGCGCGCCGGCCACAAGAGGGCCGTGAGCACGCTGCCGATCACGGCGAGCTTGATCAGGCCTTTCAGGAAGTTGACCAGCGCCAGCTTGGAGAACATCCGCTTGGCGCCGGCCAGCGGCGAGATCTTGGAGAATTTCGGCGTCAGCGCTTCGGCCGACCAGATCAGGCGGTGCTGGATCGCGTTGCCGACGATCGCCGCCAGCGTCAGCAGCAGAAACGGCAGCGCGACGGCGGCGATGGTCTCGACGCCGACCTGCCGGAACAGCACCAGGAGCCCGCCGCCATCGGCCGGTATGCGGTAGGCATTGGCGAAAATGCCGCGAAAGGTCGCGCTGAGCTGCAGGCTCATCGATCCGGAGAAGCTGAGCAGCACGAGCGCCCCGGCGGCGAGGACGAACCAGGCGTTGACCTCCTGGCTCTTGACCACGTCGCCGCGCTTGACCGCCTCGTCGAGCCGCTTTTGACTCGGGTCTTCTGTTTTTTCGGTATCGTCCTGTTCGCCGGCCACGCGCTACCTCACGGCGCCGGCATGCGGCGCGAGATCGCGCAACACGCTTTCCACGCTGCCCATATAGGTCCCCATCATGGCGGAGAGCAGCAGGAACAGCATCATCAGGCCCGCCAGGATCGAGAGCGGCATGCCGACGAAGAACACCTGCATCTGCGGCATCAGCCGCGACAGCAGGCCAAGGCCGAGGTTGAACAGGAGGCCGAACACCAGGAAGGGCGCCGAAAGCTGCACGCCGACGCGGAACGCGCCGGCGAGCGTGCGCGTCATGAGCGCCGCCATGTCGCCGGTGAGCGGCACCTCGCCCGGCACGAACAGCGTGTAGCTGTCGTCGAGCGCGGCGATCACCAGATGGTGCAGGTTGGTGGCGAACAAGAGCGCGATCCCCAGGATGGTCAGGAAATTTCCCAGGATCACGCCTTGCTGACCCTGGGTGGGATCGACGGCGGTGACGAAGCCGAGCCCGAGCTGCTGGGCCACCACCGATCCGGTGACCTGCAGCGCCGCGATGGTCAGCCGCGCCGTCATGCCGAGCACGGCGCCGACCAGAAGCTCCTCTCCCAGCATGACGAGGACCGGCCCGATCGACTGCAGATCGATCTGATAGGCGGCGCGATGGAGCGGCATCATGACCGCGGCGAGCACGAGCGCCGAGGTGAGCCGGACGCGCGCCGGCACCATCAGCTCGCCCAGGCCCGGCAGCAGCATCAGCATGGTGCCGATGCGCGCGAAGACCAGCAGGAAGGCGGCGGCCAGGGCGGGCAGGAAGGAGACGTCGACGCGCATCCGCTTCAGCCGCCGGCGATGCGGGCCGCAAGCCGCGTCATGTGGCTGTGCAGGTGATCGGCCATGAACGGCAGGGCAAGCAGCATGGCGACGAAGATCGCGAGGATCTTCGGCACGAAGACGAGCGTCATTTCCTGGATCTGCGTCAGCGCCTGGAACAGCGATATCACGACGCCGACCACGAGGCCGACGATCATCAGCGGGCTCGACACCACGACCAACGTCATGATCGCGTCGCGCGCGACGTCGAGCACTTCGGGTCCGGTCATGGCGTCTCCTGACGGTCTTGCGGACGTATGTCGGGTCGCATGTTTTCGACGCGAGCCGGCCGGTCAAATGCTCCGGCGATCAGATCGGCATCTGCATGATCTGTTGGTAGGAGGCGATGACCTTGTCGCGCACGGACACCAATGTGGTGATGGCGGTCTCGGTTTCGGCAACCGCCGTCACCACGTCGACCAGATTGGACTTCTGGCCGGTCACCATGGCCTGCGTCTGGGCATCCGATTTGGCGCCCGCCGAGCTGACCGCCCCGAGCGCGTCCTTGAGGAGGGAGCCGAAGCTCGGGCCTTGGCCCGCCGCGTCGCCGATCGCCTTGTTGAGGCCGCCGAGGCCGGCGGAGGCATCGGTGATGCGCGCCACTTGTGCATAGGCGCTTGCGGCAATTCCGGGTGTCGCCATCATCCAGGTCCTTGTCAGCTGCGCAGAATGTCGAGGGTGCGTTGGATCATGCGGCGCGTCGCGCCGATCACGTTGACATTCGCTTCATAGGATCGCTGGGCGTCGCGCATGTCGGTCATTTCGACCAGCGAATTGACATTGGGATATTTGACGTTGCCGGCCGCGTCCGCGGCCGGATGGCCGGGCTCGAACTTGACCTGGAATTGGCTCGGGTCGGTGCGCACCGGGCCGAGCGACACGACCCTCGCCTCGAGCGAACGGTCGAGCTCGGCGCGGAACGTCGGTATCCGGCGGCGGTAGGGATCTCCCCCCGCGTTCTGGGCGGTCGAGTCCGCATTGGCGATGTTTTCCGAGATCACCCGCATGCGGCCGGCCTGGGCGCGCAGCCCCGACGCCGCGATGGCGATCGATTTCACGAAATCCATAGGTCACCTCCGGCTGATCTAGCCCTTGCTGCCGATCGCGTTCTTGATCAGGTTGAGGCCGCGGCTGTAGAGCTGGGTCGCGGCCTGGTAGTCCATGTTGTTTTGCGCCATCTTCATCATCTCATCCTCCAGGTTGACCGCGTTGCCGGCGGGCCGGACCTGGTACTGGTTGGGCTCTCCCCGAAAGCTGGCCGCGCCGCCGAAGCCTTGGAGGTGGCCCGCATTGGTCCGCGCCAGCTGCAGCGGGGCCGCACTCGGCGCGGACAGCGCGAATTTCGGCTCGTCGAGATCCTGCGGCCGGAAATTCGGCGTGTCGGAATTGGCGACGTTCTGCGCCAGAACCTGTTGACGTTGCTGATGCCACTGCATGCGGGTGCGGAGCATCGCGAAGATCGGTATGTCGGAAATGGCCATGAGCCCTCCTCACGTCGCTGGTTTGCGTCGCTGGGCAGACTTTGCCGGGTGTATGGTTAATGTCGGGTTAATTGCCGCGCCGGGCAGCCGACCCCGCTCATCTGCATTTACCCGGAAAATCCGCGGAAACGCGGATGTTTTGCCGCCGAACCCCGTTCCGTGTTAAGGATTCATTAAAGGCTTGCACGGCAAGTTTTGCCGCGGCCGTTAACCATATTTGGCGAGCCGGGTGAACGGCCCCACGACGCGGAGCGCGGAGAGAACCGATGTTCGAAGCACTTTTCGGCACCGAGATGCCGCTCGCCCTGCGCTTCTTTATCGCCTTCGTGATCGTGCTCGCGTTGATCGGGGCTGCCGCCTACCTGGTGCGCCGGTTCGGCGCGACCGCCCTCAATGCCGCCGTCGCGGCGCGCGGCCGCCAGCCTCGCCTGGCGGTGATCGACGCCGCAACCATCGACGGGCGCCGCCGTCTCGTCCTCATCCGCCGCGACAATGTCGAGCATCTGGTCATGATCGGCGGCCCGACCGACGTGGTGATCGAACCCAACATCGTGCGCGCGACCGCAACCGCGCCCGCCCGTGAGACGCCGCCGGCGCGCGTGACCGGCGGCATCGCCGATGCGCTGCCGCGCGCCGTGCCGCTGGCCGAAGGCGGGATGTGGCCGCTGCAGCCGGAGCCGCGCCCGCAGCGCGCATCGACGCCCGTGGAGGACGACGCCGCCGCCTGGACGTCGCAGCCGGAACCCCTCCCGCGCGCCGCCCCGGATATCCAACCGCGCGCACCGACATCCGACCGGTTCGTGGGCTCCGCGCCTGATCTGTCGCGCGGCTTCGGCGAACCCGAGGCGCCCGCCGTGCCGCGCCGCGTCGCGGAACCGCGCCGTGCGGCCCCCTCGCCGGTCCAGCCGATCCCCGAAAACGAGGACCACAACCTCGCCGAAATGGCCCATCGGCTCGAATCCGCGTTGCAGCGGCCGCGAAAATCCGCAGAGTCGGAACCCGTGGCGCCGCCCGCGCCGCGCGGCAACGAGGCCGCGCCGGCCGAACCGAAGGCGGTCCGGCCCGAGCCGAAGCCGTCCGCCAAGCCCGCCTTCGACAGCCTCGAGCAGGAGATGGCGAGCTTGCTCGGCCGTCCGTCAGGAAAAGCGTGAAACTCGCCCCATCCAGCCGCCGTGTTCGTCTCGCGACGTTGGTGGCCGGAGTAGCGATCGTCAGCGTGCTCGCGGAGCCGGCGGGCGCGCAGGACGTCAGCATCAATTTCGGCCAAGGCACCGGCCTGACCGAGCGCGTCATCCAGATGATCGCGCTCCTGACGGTGCTCTCGCTCGCGCCCTCGATCCTGGTGATGGTGACGTCCTTCACCCGGATCGTCGTGGTGCTCTCGCTGCTGCGCACCGCGCTCGGCACCGCCACCGCGCCGCCCAACACCGTGCTCGTCTCCCTCGCCCTGTTCCTCACCGCCTTCGTGATGGGCCCGGCCTTCGAGCGGGCCTATGACATCGGCATCAAGCCGCTGATCAACAACGAGATCACGACCCAGCAGGCGTTCGAGCGTTCGTCCGAGCCGCTGCGCGCCTTCATGCTCAAGAATGTGCGGGAGAAAGACCTCACCTTGTTCGTCGACATGTCGCGCGAGGCGCGGCCCGACAAGCCGGAGGACCTGTCGCTGCGGGTCCTGGTGCCGGCCTTCATGATTTCCGAGCTCAAGCGGGCGTTCGAAATCGGCTTTCTGCTCTTCCTGCCCTTCCTGATCATCGACCTCGTGGTGGCGTCGGTGCTGATGTCGATGGGCATGATGATGCTGCCGCCCGTCGTCGTGTCGCTGCCGTTCAAGCTGATCTTCTTCGTGCTGGTCGACGGCTGGAGCCTGGTGGCGGGCAGCCTGGTGCAGAGCTACGGCACCTGAGCGGCAGGTAGACCGACGGCCGCACGCGCGGACCGCACCGGGGCGGTCGTTGCCGGGCTCTCCGGGGCGCGCGATTGCTGGCCGCCCCCGAAGGCGGCATTCACCGGCGCGAAGGATCCGGTCGCGGGATAGCGCGAGCGCATATCGCGCAGGAACCCTTCGAGCGTATCGGCGGCAGCGACCGCGCGGGCGACTTCGCGGAAGTCCGCCGTGCTGGCGCTTTGCGGCGAGGTCGCGATCTCGAAGGCGCGCCGGTCCGCTCCCTCCGACATCTTGGCCGCATATTTGCCGCTGAACCGGTCGAGGCCGAGCTTGTCCTCGGCCAAGGCGTAGCCCACGGCGGCGCGTAGCAGATCGCTGCGCTCCGTATCGTTGAGCGGCTGCCAGTCGCGCCAGCGCTCGCCGTAGAGCAGCTCGATCTGCTCGGCCGCCTCGCGCCAGCGCTTGCCCGCCCACATGATGTCCGAGCGCAGCCGGATCGCCACGCGCTCCTCGACATTCGCGATGACCTCGAGCGCGACGTCGTGCCGCCCGGTATCCGACAGGGCGCGCGCCTCGAGCAGCAGGCGCTGATTGCGCAGCTCATTCGAGAGCTCGGCGGTGCGCGTCGTATTGAGGGCGGCAATCGCCCGGTCGGGCTTGTGGTTCATCAGGTAGATGACCGCGAGCCGCGTTGCCACCTGGGCGCGCGCCGCGCCCTGCAGACGATGGTCGACCTGGTGTTGCAACAATTCGGTCGCCTGGTCGAGTAGATCGACCGACACCAGCCGATCGGTCATGCGGCGGATCATCTCGTCGCCGCGCCGTCCGATCGGCGTCAACTCACGGAAGTCGTAGAACAGGCTGAGCGCGTCGATCGCCGGCATGGCGTCGCCCCTGCCCGCGAGGAACAGCGTGTCGAAGGAGGCCGCCGCCTCGTCCTGGATCCGGCGCGTCATCTCGGAATTGGGATGTGCCTTGAGGGCGGTGCGCATCACATGGAAGGCATCGCGGTAGCGGGTCTCCTCGGTATAGAGCCGCGCCAGGATCTGCAGCGCCTCGATCTCGGTTTCGTCGCCGCGCCAGGCGGCGGTGAGCGCCTCGAGGTCGGAAATGACATCGCTGCGCTGGAGATCGCCGAGCTGATAACGCAGCACGATCTCGCGCAGGCGGCCCTGGGCGGCGGCCGGACGGTTCGTCGAGTCGGCGGCCGCCCGATAGGCGGCGAGCGCGTCCTCGTTGCGGCCGAGCGCCTCGGCAAGCTTGCCGTTGAGCACGGCCACCACCGGGGCGAGGCTGGGCGGCAGGCCGACCTGATCCAATTCGTTGAGCTGGCTGGCGGCGGTCGCGAAATCACGCGCTTCGACCGAAGCGCGCACCGCGTCCCTGAGCACCAGCCTCTGCAGCTCGATCGGCAGCGCGCCGAGCGCGGATTCCATGCTGCGGAAAGCTTCCCTGGCTTCCGCCCATTTGCCCTGCCGGGTATAGGCGACGCCGCGCCAGAGCTGCGTGTCGCTTTGCCCGGTGACGAGCGGGTTGGCGAGGTCCTTCAAGGCCTCGTCGGTCCGCGACAGCATGATATTGGCGACGGCATGCATCACGATGCCGGTGGTGTCCTCCGCGGAAGGGCGTTCGTCGCCGAGCGCGACGTCGAGCACCGCCTTGGCTTCGGCATACATGTCGCGGGCGAGATAGAACCGGGCGAGCTCGAGGCGCGGCACGGTGCGCTTGGTGTCCGGCGCGGCCGCGGCGGCGTTGAACAGCTTCATCTGGCGATCGGTGAAGTCGGCTTCCTGGTCGAAGCCCCACAGCTGGGCGTCGAACACGAGCGGGCGAAAGCCGCCGGTCCGCTTGTTGGTCGGGCCGCCCGCCGACATGGTGAGGCCGCTCGGCCTGCCGAGCACGACCTTGTCGGCGCCGATCTCGACCGTCAGGTCATCGGCGAGCGGCTGGATCACGATGCCATGGGTCGAGGCAAGCGCGCGGAACTCGACGAAATCCTGCTGCTTGAGGAAGCCGCGGGCCGGCCCGAGCGCGGTGACCACGAACAAGGTGTCGCCGACTTCCGGATCGTCCAACCGGTGCAGGGTGCGCGGCTCGTCGAACGGAACGATCGCGGTCGCGCGCGGCGCGCCGGTCGTGTTGCGGACGATGTTGAGCTGCCGCGTCGGTTCGAGCACGACTTCGCCGATGGTGACGGTCCAGGACGAGCCGTCCTCCGCGAAGCTGGTGAGCCGCGGCCGCTCCAGGCCGATGCGCACGACCTGCCCGTCGCGCGACGGCGAGATCGCGGCGGCGCGGATCGTGTGGGTGCCGTCCTTGGCGAGCGCCGCAAGATCGATCTTGGCGGCCGAATCGAACACCAGCCAGAGCGTATCGGCGCGGCGGAAGACCGCCGCCGGCGTCGGCGCCGCGAACGGGAAGGTCAGCTTGAGATTTTCGCCCTGGCGGCGCAGCCCGACGACGACCGGCCCGTCGGGATTGCCGGGCTGGAGCATTTCGGCGCGGGGGCTGTCGGGCGGCACCGGTGGCGCGGTGGTGGCGGCGGGCTGTTCGGCCGGCGGCGGGAGCGTGGGTTGGGGCGCGGGCGCCGCGACAGATGGGGGCGTGGCAAGGGTCGGCACCGGCGCTGGCGGGGCCGCCGGTGGCGCTGCGGGCGCCGCTTGTGCGATCGGCGCGGCTTTGGCCGGCACGGTCAGCGGCGGTTTCATGGCCGCCTCGCCTTCCGGTGCCTCGCGCGCAAGGGGCGCCGGATTGGCTGGCGGGATCAGCTCGCTGCGATTCTTGCCGTCGATCGGCATGACGTCGAAGACATAGTTGTTGTCCTCGCGGAAGCTGCGGATGTCGACCTTGCCGATGAAACCGAAGGTGACCGACGCGGTCTGGCCGTCGGACCCGGTGGCGATCGACTCGATCGTCGGCGGCAAGGTCGATTTCGCGCCCGCGAGGTCGAATTTGACCGGCCCGTCGAACACGAGCTTGACCTGCTCCTGCGATCGCTCGGTCGAGACCGGCATCAGCTCGGGCAATTCGAACACATAGCGCGTAAAGGTCGGCTGATGGGCGACGCGGACGCGTGCCAGCGGCACCGGGCGCGCGCGCGCGATCGCGCGTTGCTCGCGCTGCTTCTTGTCGGCCTCGCGCGCCCGCTTGGCGAGCTCCTCGACCACCTCCTGGGGCAGGCTGGGCGGGGCTGCGGTCCAGCTATCCGGCAGCAGGTCGATGAACAGCCGTTCCGCGGCCATCATCGAGTTGACCGTCACCTTGCGGCCGAGCGCAATCCGCACCGCCATGCCGTCCGGATCGCTGCGCGCGGCGCTCACATAGCCCGACGCGTTGGTCGACAACCGGTCGACGGGGGCGCTCACCTTGGTCTTGAAGCTGATCACCAGGATGCCGTTCGCCATGCGGACGTCGGCGTCGATCTCCTCGGCAAAGCGGAACACGATGCGGGCATAGCCGCCGCTGGTATTGACCGTGATGTCGGCCTTGATCGGCTCGGCCAGCGCGGGCCGCATCCCCGCCAGGACGAAGAAAAGCGAAGCCTGCAGCACGACCGCAATCGCCCGCAGCCCGCGCCGCGCGGTTGCGCGCGCGCGGTAATGCGCGACTGCGGTGGCTCCGGTGTGCATTTTGTCGGTCATGACGCGTACTGCGCCGGGTTCCCTCGGGCGCAAACTCGTCAACGCGCCTACGGCGCCACCCTAGGCCTTTGCGTTTAATGAGGCGTTAATCCAATCGAAGATAATCGCCGCTATTTCAAAGGCTTACGATGAAAGCCGGGAAATGGGGGCTTTTCGGCGCAGCCGGTCCAGGAACGGCGTCTATTTGGCCCGGCCCTCGATCTTCGGCAGCTCGACCGGCGGCGGCACCGACTCGGTGCCGCTGGCGCGGTTGGCGAGCTCGACGGTGAGGCGTTCGGCCATTTCGGGCTGCATTTGCGCCATGATATCCGACATGCGCCGCGGATTGATCAGCGAAACCACATCGATCAGCACGCGCATCTCCAGCCGATCGAAGATCTTGGCGGCATCCTTCGCCCTCATGTTCTCATACATGGTGACGAGACCCTTGAGGCGTGCGGCGTCGGCCTGCTTCTTCTGCTGCGCCGCGCCGCCGAGCTGCGACTCCATGCCCTTGATCTCGTCGACGCGCCCGTCGAGCCGCTTTTCCGCCGACTTGAGCAGATTTTCGCGGATCTCGAGCTCGCGCGCCCGCGCATCGAGCTCCTGGCGACGTTCGCCGAGCCGTTCCAGGATCGCGCGTTCGGCGGGCGACGAGACGGCGTTGGGATCGAGCGTGATCAGGGTTCCGCCCCCCGCAGGTTTGCTGTCGGCCGGCTTCACCGGGGGGGCGCCGCCTTCGGGGGCCGGCTTTTCGGCCTTTTTTTCCGGCGGCTTGTCGGAGTCGATCGACCCGGTCACGGTCACGTCCGGGACATTGAAGTTGTCCCACTCCCAGTATCTCTTGGGGGGCGGCTTGAGCGAAACCGCGTCGGATTTCACCGACGCCTGCGGCGAGGCCGCGTCCGCATCGGCTGCGACGACCTTCGAGGCGCCACCGAAATCGAGACCCGTCAGCGTGTATCCGCCGTCCAGAATGATGCCGAGCACCTTCAGGCCGAACAAGCACGTGATCGCCAGCAAAACGACCGGAATCAGCCGGAATTCCCGAACAAACCGCATCATGCGGCGCGGCCGCCGATCCGCGAGCGGGCCCGTTCCGCGAAGGCCTGCGCGGCCGCCACCATGGCGCGCGGATCGGAGGCCGGCGCCGCGGCGGCGGGGGATTCCGGACGTGTCGCCATCACGATCTTGCCCAGGCGGTCGAGCACCGACTCGCCGGCCTCGAGCTGGCGGTCCATGTCGGCGCAAAAGCGCTCGGCGGTGCGCAGGCGCTCACCGAGATTCTGATCGCATTCGCGCACCGTCAGCTTGAAGCCGGCGATCGCCCGCTCGGCGATTTCGGTGGCGGTGATCAGCTCGGAAATCGTCGCCTTGAGCGCCTGCTCGTCGGCCTTGAGCCGCACCAGGCGCTTGTTGAGCAGGGTGCAATACCCGATCGTGACCAGGAGCAGGACCGCGACCAGGATCTCGATGATCAATCCGAAGGCGTGATTCACGATGCGTCCAATCGGTTCGAGGTTTCACCGGCCGTCTCGAACATGGCGTAGGTGGTGCGCGGCCGGCGCAAGGACTTTGTGACCCGCACTGCGACGCGGTCGCCGACGCGGCCCATGCGCCCTTCGGTCAGGGTCACGTCGCCGCAGCGAACCGTCACGATCGCGTCGGACTTGATATCGAGGGGCAGCGTGTCGCCGACCTCGAGCTTCATGAGTTGCCGGAGCGGAAGCTTGGCCTCGTAAAGCACCGCGTCGACGGCGATCTCCGCCTGGCCGATCTCGGTCGCCAGATGTCCCTCCCAGATCGGATCACGGCCGAACTTCTCGCCCATGAACATCTGCAACAGGACGTCGCGGATCGGCTCGATGGTGGCATAGGGCAGCAGCAGCTCGACGGTGCCGCCGCGATCCTCCATGTCGATGCGAAGCCGCACCAGGATCGCCGCATTGGCGGGCCGCGAGATGGCGGCGAAGCGGGGATTGGTCTCGAGCCGGTC
>Ga0208988_1000006_pt1 | contig 18029 bp, 14 predicted proteins | sample MedBloCARef_M1_FD_187850 | JGI IMG/M metagenome (GOLD analysis project Ga0208988, IMG submission 187850) | Forest soil microbial communities from El Dorado National Forest, California, USA - Mediterranean Blodgett CA Ref_M1 (SPAdes) (version 2) | ecosystem: Environmental > Terrestrial > Soil >... | reverse complement strand
TTCCCCATCAATGGAAAAGCTGCATTCATCGCTCACGACCTCTCAAACGAAGTCCCGCGCGTCAGAAACGCGCGCACCAAAATGTTCGTCACCAACACCAGCCCGAGCAACACTAGCCCTGCGGCCCAGGCCTGTTGATGCCAATCTTCATAGGGCCCCGTCGCGTACGTGTAAATTATAACTGGAAGCGACGATGTCGGTTGCATCCAGCCGGGACTCCAGTAGCGATTTCCAAACGCAGTGAACAGCAGCGGCGCTGTCTCTCCGGCCACGCGCGCTAGCGCCAGCAACACGCCGGTGAGAATCCCGCGAGAGGCGGCCGGAAGTACGACCGTAGCCACCATCCGCCACTTGTTCGCACCCAGCGCGAACGATCCCTCGCGCAGCGAACTCGGCACCCCACGCAGAAAACTCTCCGTGTTGCGCAGTACTGTGGGGATCACCATGATCCCCAGTGCGAATCCGCCCGCCAGGGTCGAGAAGTGATGCATGGGCATTACAACCAGAGCGTACGCGAAAATGCCGATGATGATCGACGGTACGCCGTTCAGTAGGTCCGCCGTATAACGGACCAGAAACGGGACCGTCCGCCCGCCGAATTCCGCAAGATATACGCCGCCGAGCAAACCGATCGGAACGCCGATGAGCGCCGCCAGAACCATCAGCTTCAGGGTGCCCACGATTGCATTGGCCATTCCCCCACCGATTTCTCCCACCGGTGCGGGGAGCCGTGTGAAGAAATTCCAGGAAAGGTCTTTTCCGCCATTCCACATCAGATAGCCAAGAATGAAAAACAGCGCTGATACCGTGAGCAATGCGCAAAGCCCGGTGAGCGAGAGCATCGTCACGTTCAGCGTCTTTCGCCAGATCAAGCGGGCGCTCATGTCGGCAGCACACCGCTGCCCCGCGCCGTGGTGACCAGAATCAGGAGCCGCGCCAGGCCATTCAGAACAAATGTCAGTAGAAACAGAACCAATCCCAGCTCAATCAGGGCGCTCAAATACAAGTTGCCGGTGGCCTCGGAAAATTCATTGGCCAGCACCGCCGCGATCGAATACCCAGGAGAAAATAGAGATGCCGAAATCTTGGGATTGTTGCCGATGACCATGGTAACTGCCATTGTCTCGCCCAGCGCGCGCGCCAGCGCCAGAAACACCGATCCGAAGATGCCGATTCGCGCCGCAGGCACGACCACTTTCCAGGTGGATTCCCATTTCGTCGCGCCCAGTGCCAAGGCTGCTTCCCTTTGGTCGCGCGGCACCGCCAGCAGGACTTCCCGGGACACCGAAAGGACAAACGGCACGATCATGATCGCCAGGACGATACCCGCCGTCAGGAATCCGATGCCGTACGTGGGCCCCTGAAATAGCGGCAAGAATCCCAGTGTCTTTTTCAGGGCCGGTTGGACGGTCGTCCGCATGATCGGCACCAGCAGGAACACGCCCAGCAATCCGTAAATCACGCTGGGGACAGCCGCAAGCAAATCGCTAACAAAAGTGAGCGAAGAGGAAAGTTTGGGTGGCGCAAGCTCCGCTAAAAAAATGGCCCCACCTACGCCCAGCGGAACCGCCAGCGCCAGACCCACAACGGAAGTCACCAAAGTTCCGTAGATGAAGGGCAGGGCCCCGAAATCGCCGGCGACCGGATCCCAGGTCTTCGTGACGAAAAAGCTCCAGCCAAACTTGTGACGCGCCTCCGCCGATAGGACCCAAAGCTGATACACAAGCAATACGGTGATGAGCAGAAGGGTCGCCGCGGCGACGAGTGTGATCAGATGAGCGATCTCATCCGCGCCGCGCATACGTCGCAGCAACGCTCGCGGACCCCACGGGAGATCCGCGGGCGTTGCTGCATTAGGTGTAGTGGCCATCTAAGTGGACTGGACCTTGATCGCCCGCAATGTTACTGGATCTGCGCGATCGCCTTCATTTCTTTTGCGACGACTTCCTTCGGGAGTTTTGCATACGACAGGGCTTCGCAGGACTGTTGTCCGTCGGTCATCATCCATTTCAGAAAATCCTTCACGACATCGCGCTTGGCGGCGTCGGTGAACTTCGCGGGAATCAGCAGCCAGGTGAAGCTCGCGATGGGATAAGCCGCCTTCCCTTCCGGGTTGGTAATGGAAACCCGGAAATCATCCGGCATGAACTTCGCGGCGGCTGCGGCAGCCGCTGAAACGCTCGCCAAGTCCGCTTTCACGAACGCGCCAGAGGAGTTTTTTACTTTTCCGTACGGCAGTTTGTTTTGGATCGCATAGATCAATTCGATGTATCCGAGCGAGGCCGGTGTTTGCTGGATCAGCGCCGAAACGCCTTCGTTGCCCTTTCCGCCCAAGCCCACCGGCCAGTTCACCGAAGTCGCCTTGCCCACCTTCTGCTGCCATTCGGGGCTCACCTTGGAAAGATAGTCGGTCCAGATGTAGGAAGTCCCGCTGCCGTCGGAGCGATGCACGACCACGATATCGTCACCCGGCAATTTCACGCCCGGGTTTGCCGAGGCGATCGCCGGATCATTCCACTTTGTGATCTTCCCGAGGAAAATTCCCGAAAGCGCTTCAGGGGTAAAATTCAAGTCGCCTTGCACGCCCGGCAAATTGTAGCTGGGGATTGCCGCGCCCAGGACAGTGGGAAAATGAAGTATCGGCACAGTGGCCGTCTTGAGTTGATCGTCCGACATCGGCCCGTCGGACGCGCCAAAATCAACCGTCTTGTCGAGCAATTGGCGAATACCTCCGCCGGAACCGATCGACTGGTAATTAATTTGCACGTTCGCGTGCGCCTGGTGGTATTGATCGAACCACTTGGAGTAAATCGGATAGGGGAAGGTCGCGCCGGCGGCGTTCAACAAAACTTGTCCGCCTTCAGCGACGGCAACCGTTCCAAGCACGAGCAGAAGTGCCAATACACCAAGTATTTTTACGATGCGCATTTTGTCTCCTGGATTTCGTGGGTAATATTGACTCCCAATTGTTACAGCCATGTTACAAGGCGGTGATGGAGGCATAAAATCCTAATCCCCAGGAACTTGTTTGTTTTCAATTTATTAGCAGAAAAGAGGATGGGCCAGCGCCAGGGGAGCGCCGGCCCGGGTGGGGTTGCAGCGAGGAAATCTTTAGTTCTAAACGCAAAATTTCCGCCGCGTTCAGGCCTGCTTTTCGGGATAATTCAACTCTTCCGCATTCAATCGCGCGCGCCCGTGGCGCACGTCCAAACCACGCACCCAAAAAATAATGTCCTCGGCGATGTTGGTGGCATGATCCGCAATGCGCTCGAGATATCGCGTCGCCAGCACGAACTGCAAGTGCGGCGCTGCTTGCGACGGTTCCCGAATCATCCCCGCGAGCAAGTGCTCAAAAATCTGGTCCCGGTAGCGGTCCACCACGTCGTCCGACTCCAGCACCTCGCCCGCGAGGACGATGTTGCGAAAGATTAGCGCGCCGAGGCTGCGTCCGAGCATCCCGCGCACCGCGCCGCTCATCGGCTCCAGTTCCTGCGGTGTCTCCATCACATTCATTCCCGCGAGCGAAATTACGCGTTCAGAGATATTGACCGCGAGATCGCCGATGCGCTCGAGGTCGTTGGCAATTTTCTGCGACGCCACAACGCGCCGGATTTCTTCATCATCGAGCAATCCCGTGCGCAGCATCCGCACCGCATGGTCGTCGATCCGCATTTCCATTTCGTTGACGCGCGGCTCGACCAGGAACACTTGGCTCGACAGCGCCGCAGCCCGTTCCAGGTTTGGACACAGCAATGCATCCAGGGCATGTCCCACACTGTTCTCGACCGTGCGGGCCATCGAGATCAGGTAGTTCGCGAGCACATCTTCATAGATCGTTTGTATTTCTTTAACAGAGGTCGCCATGACTCCACCTTCAACCAGGCCCAGCCCGGCAGCACGAGCCTACTCGGGCCGTGTAAAAGAACTATGAAGGCAAGGTGAATATCCTGCGAAGGTCTACGGGTGCGGATTCTACCTGGAGCCTGCCGGAACAATTAGGATGCAACATCAATGCTGAAACGGAACCGTGAACCCTGCCCTACCGCGCTCTCCACCCAGATGCGCCCGCCATGCGCATCCACGATATGCCGGGCGATCGATAACCCAAGTCCTGTTCCGCCCGCCTCGCGTGACCTGGCCGCGTCCACCCTGTAAAACCGCTCGAAGATGCGCTCCAGGTCGGACTCCGGAATCCCGATGCCCGTGTCGGCAACCGTGAAGATGACTTCGTGGCCATTCGAACAGGCCGTCACGTCTATGCGCCCGCCCGATGGAGTGTATTGCAGCGCATTATCGATGAGATTTTGCAGAACCTCGTCTAACTGGACAGCGTCCCCGCGCACCGGCGGGAGCCCCTCCGGCAATTCGACCACGATGCGCAGTCCTCTCGATTCGGCTTTGAGGCGCGCCGTCTCCACACAGCCGTTCACCAGCCCCGCCACACTGACCGGCCGCGACTCCAGGTCGAGCCTTCCCGCCTCTATCCGCGAAAGCTTCAGCAGGTCGTCGGTCAGGCGCGCCAGCCGCCGCGCGTGCTCCCGGATGATCTCCACGAACCGCTTACGGTTGGCCTTGTCATCGAGCGCGCCGCCCAGCAGCGTCTCGGCAAATCCCTGGATCGCCGTCAGCGGCGTCTTGAATTCATGCGAAACATTGGCCACGAAATCCCGGCGCACGCGCTCCAGGCGGCGCAGTTCCGTAATGTCATGCAGCACCAGCACGGCGCTACTTGCTTCGGCGGCCCGCACCGGCGCGGCCGTCACGCTGAAGCTGCGGCGGCGTACGGTGCCGACTTCTACTTCGCCGGTGACCTCGTCGCCTCCGGGAAGAACCTGGCGCACCGCCGTGACCAGATCTGCCTGTCGCAGGCCCTCCACAAGTTTCTTACCCTGCGAGCTTCCCTGCGGTAGTTCGAGGATTTGTTCGAACGCCTGGTTGCAATAGAGAATGCGCTCGTCGCCGCCAACCACGGCCACACCCTCCACCATGCTGCCGAGTATGGCCGCCGACCGATTGCGCTCGTCGGTGAGCGTGTGGATCGTCTGTCCGAGTTGCGCAACCATGCCGCCCACCGCGTCGGCAAGGTCCGCGAGTTCGTCTCCCGCGGCGGCGCGCTGCAGCGGCGTAAAATCTCCGGCTGCCGCGCGCTGCGCAAACCGCTTTACCCGGTTGATCCGCGAAGAAAACAGAAGAGAGAACGTGAAGGAGACTACCGCCGTTATGACAAAAATGCTGGCTGCGGCAAGCCACAGCGAATGCCTCACCGCCGCCGCGGCATCTGAGGAAACCCCAGCCGCGCTCGACCAATAGATCCCGGCGAACACAGCCAGTGCCAGCGCCAGGTAGGTCAGGCCCAGCCGCCAGAACAGGCTCACGCGCATGAAAAGTCTATTCCTCTTCCTTGGATTGCCCAGTGTTTTCGAACATATAGCCCGCGCCACGCACAGTTTTAAGGAACGCAGGATGATCGGCGTCGGTTTCGACTTTTTCTCGCAGCCGGCGAATGTAAACATCCACGCTGCGCGGCGTGACAAACCGCTCGGTGCCCCACACGGCGTCCAGCAATTGGTCGCGCGTGAACACGCGATTCGGCCGCGTTGCCAGATAATACAGCAAGCGGAATTCCAGCGTCGAGAGCGCCACCGGCTTGCCGTCGTGCGTCACGCGGTATGAGGACGGGTCAATCATCAACCCGCGCATCTCGACCACGCGCGGCGTCTCTCCCGGCGGCTCGGCGCGGCGGAGCAGCGCTTTGACGCGCGCCACCAATTCGCGCGGGCTGAACGGTTTTGTCACGTAATCGTCCGCGCCCATTTCCAGCCCCACAACGCGGTCCGCTTCCTCGCCCCGGGCGGTCAGCATCAGAATCGGCAGGCGATTCAGCGTCTGGTCGCGCCGGATGTCCCTGCAGATTTCGAGACCCGAAAGTTTTGGCAGCATCAGATCGAGCAGCAGCATGTCCGGCGGTGTTTTCCGCAGTTGCACCAGACCCGTCGCTCCGTCGTTGGCAGCCGCGACTTGAAATCCTTCGCGTTCGAGGTTGTAACGAACCAACTCGACGATATCCCGGTCGTCTTCGATCAATAGGACGCGTTTCATTTCTCTGCTTTCATGCGAGCTTCGCACCCAGGCCGTTCAGGCAACAAATACACTATATTACACGGACGGCACGAAAGCCTATGTTACGGCAAGGTTAAAAATGGGGCCGGCGCAAATGCCGGCAACTGGGTATACAATGCGATCCGTCCGCGGGCCCAAAGCGAAAATCCAGGTTAAACCACGGGTGGGGGCTCCGCTTAGGGCGCGCCAGAATGCGGGTGCGGGCTCTACTTTTACCCTGAACGATTACCCTGAGCGTTTCAAGCGAAGGGCTTCAAGTGAAGCGTCGAGCCCCCCGCAAATTGTCAAAGATACTGACTGCATCGAGGTGAAATCATGAAGTATTTCGCGCTGCTGGCTTTGTTATTCCTCGGAACATCACTCACTGCACAAGAGATGCCCAAGACTCCGGAAATTCCCTTCCGCGTCGTCGAGGATTTTCTGAAAATTCCCAGCGACATGATTATGGCCGAAGCCGTGGGCGTGGCCATCAATTCCAAGGGCCACATTTTCATCTTGAATCGGGGCAATCATCCCGTGCTCGAATTCTCGGCGGATGGGGACTTCATCGGCTCTTTCGGCGAAGGCTCTCCGATTTTCCGCGTGCCCCACAGCATACGTTTCGATTCTCAGGACAATCTGTGGTACGTCAATTCGGCTGACAATCTGGTTGTGAAATTCGATCCCAAACGCCGGGTCGAGCAGGCTCTGGGACGGCGCGAGGAGCCGTGGGTCTACTTGACGCACGGGATCGAGCGCGCCATTCCGCCTCCTGCGAACTTCTACCAGCCGACGGACACCGTCGTGGGTCCTGACGGCAGCACTTACGTTACGGATGGCTACGGGAACTCGCGTGTCGCGAAGTTCAGCAGGGAAGGCAATCTGGTGAGGTATTGGGGCGATCGCGGCACGCGCCCGGGCCAGTTCAACACGCCGCACAACATCGTGATCGACGCAAATTCAAATCTCTATGTCGCTGACCGCCAGAACAATCGCGTCCAGGTTTTTGATACCGACGGCGCGTTTAAGCAGGAATGGCGCCTGGATGGTCCAGCGTGGTCGCTCTGTATCACGCCCGGAGCTAATCAAAAGGTCTTCGTCGGAAGTATCGGCAAAGTGTACAAGCTCGACTTGACCGGCAAGGTCCTTGGCAAATTCGGGAAGCTAGGCCGGTTGCCGGGATGGTTCGACTCCGTGCATGCCCTCACGTGTCCGGATGAAAAAACGCTGTATCTGGCCGAAGAGTTCAGCTACCGCTTCGACAAAGTGGTGCTCCAATAATTTTTCTGACCGGAGGCTAACCGGGCGTGACGTCCAAATTTCGTGTACAAAGCCAGGTTTTGTCAATGTAGCGCTCGCCTTGGTGCTGGGTCAGTTTCCTACGATCCGAAGCGATATAAAAGCGCGTTGACAACCTGACCACCGAACAAATCGGCTCCGAGGATTACTTCCCGTTTGCCGACAACACAAGAAGGAATTACTTAGAATGCCGTTGTAAGTGTAATAGCGATTTATCAACAGTAACCCAGTCCTGACATGATTACGTTGCGACGAAAGTTCTAGCGGTAACCAGATGTGCCGACATCGGGGCGTCTTTACCGTCCCATCCTACGAGCGCCTGAGCAACAGCCTCGGCGGCGCGGTCAAGAGCTGAGGGGTCCCTGCGCTCGATCTCTGACCGAAATGGGGAGCCGAACACCAGGCCTTGGGCGGCATCACGCGCATTCACGCGGCTCGACAATTCGATCGTCTCGATCTCGACGTGGGTGAAGCCGGCGGCAAGCAGATCGTGCTTGATCCGCGCCGGATCGGCGTAGCAGAAGGGGCCACGTTCCATGTAGTCAAATGGATCGTGGGCAAAAAGCGCACTGACCGCTTCTTCCGCAGCTTTCGGTATCGGGTTCAACTCAAGCCGGTTGTATGTGACTAGCAGGTAGTGGCCATTGGGACGAAGCACGCGACGCGCTTCTTGGTTGGCGCGGATCTTGTCGGGAAAAAACATCACTCCGAACTGACAGAGGACGAGGTCGAAGCTTCCTTCAGCGAACGGTAAATTTTGTGCATCCGCGGGCTGAAACGAAACATGCTTGGAGCGCAGCGCATGCGTTGCGAACTCAAGCATCGCGGGATTGATGTCCGTGGCGACGACCTGCGCCCCCGGAGCCGCCCGATGCACGGCCCGGGTGACAATACCGGTGCCGGCAGCGGTCTCGAGAATGCGGTCTGGCTGGACGACCGCGCAGCGCTCGGCGACGAGCTTCGCATAAGGTTCGAACAAAAGTGGGCCCATGTAGCGGTCGTAAAGCGCGGGAGTTGAGTGTGCGAATATCCGGTCCGTCACTGGTGCAATTATCTCCTTCGCTCTCCGTCCGCGAGCACGAGGTCGCATCATACAGCCGCAGGCATGGCGCTATGCGGCTAGAAACGAGTACAAAGTGCGCTTCCTACGCTCGCGATGCCGACGTTCGTGCGGCGCGCCGCTCGAGAGCCCCAATGAACTCGTCCGAGCGGGAAACCCAACCAAACAGCGCTTGGATCACGAGAAGCGACGCCTCATGATTGCTTCTCGCGGAATTGTTACCGACATTTCCGATCGGCTCGGCCATGCAGTCTTCGAGGAGCAAGCAGGAATAATCTCTGAACATCGCGTCCCTGACGGTAGATTCCACGCACACGCTGGTAGTGCATCCGGTGACCACGAGATAGCGGGCGTTCAGTGTCTTGAGGATGTTATCCAATCCGGTTTGATAAAAGCCGCTGAAGCGAGTCTTATAAAGGATAATGTCCCCAGATTGAGGCTTGAGCCCATCTACAATCTCCGTGTTCCAGGTATCTCGAATCAGAATCCGGCCGTCGGTTCCATCCGGAGCGCGCATTGCGTCTCCATATCGCAGGCGCGAATGCTTCAGCCGGTTTGGAGAATCCGCAGGACCAGCGTCGGAAAGATCCGGACGAAAGCCCATCTTTAGATAAATGATCTTCATGCCCGCACGGCGCGCCGATTCAAGGACCCTTGAAATGGGCTCAACAACCTTTTGGATGGGAGCGATGTCGACCCCTGCGCGGTCGAACATTCCGCCCTTGCTCCCGAAGTCGTTCTGCATGTCGACGACGATCACCGCAGTCCGCGCCGTATCGATCGTGATCGGCTCAGGCGAGGCTTCGATGATTGCTTGCCGCCCTGTGCTTAGTTCTGTCATGCCTTAACCTCCATTCACTCTTCTCCCTTGTAACGATCCTCCGGTAGTGGAAGCGACTTTACATCAAATGGAACGAAATCTCATGGCTGAGTCACGATGCCATCGGGTTGGAGTTCAAACCTACTTTGGGGCTGCCGAGATTGTGGGTGGATGACGGGGTAACTGGGAAACTGACCCATTACCCTTGCCTTCAGGAGGGCATCTGCTTGAATCTACGGTGTCGGCCTGAAGGCTGACGCTACGATAGCGTTTCACACACAGGTTCCCTCACGGAGTCGTCGCGTCGCATCCTTCCTCTAAACTTCAGATGCGCACAAATATCCTTCTTCGATAAAGCGGCCAAAGTGGCGCAAGGATCAATACGACAAAAAACAGGGCGAAGCCGACCGACGCATTTTTCGGATTCGCATAGGGGATGAAAAAATTGTTGTAGACCCAGCCGTGCAAGGTTTGCCCGCGGCCGCCGGGGCCGGCGAATTCAAAGTCGATGCTGGTTTCCGAGACGATTGCCGCGAGCGCGTAGGCCAGGATCGCGTTCATGCCGAAAACCAGGAACGGCGCCGCCCACTTCTTCCAGCCGCGCAAATCCACAACCCAATAGCACACCGCAAGCAGCAGCATCGCGAAGCCGCCCGTGAAAAGAACAAAAGTGCTGGTCCACAAATTTTTGTTGATCGGGAAATAGGGATGGAGCAACCGCCCCGCGAGCATCAATACGGCCCCTGCGATTATTAATCCCAACAATTTCCGCGCGCCCCGGCGTTCAGATCGCAGCCATTCTCCGGCGAGAATCCCGATGAGCGCGGTCGCGATGGCGGGGAGCGTGGAAAGAAGACCTTCGGGGTCCCACGTCTTCGATTCTGACCACAAGTGGCCGCCCAGCACCGCGCGGTCAATGTATGCGCCGAGATTGTCGTCCTTGCCCAAGTGCCCCGCGCCGTAGCCCGGCACTGGCACGAATGTCATAAGCGCCCAGTAGCCCACCAACAAGATGAGCGCTACGCTTGCGATTGCGCCGATGTTGGCGCGCACACGCACCGTGCCGTCGGCGGTGGCCTCCCGCCGGCAAGTTGCCAGATAAAACAATCCGGCCGCGAGATAGCACAACGCAATGCGCTGCAGCACGCCCGTGATCCGGATCGCCGGGAAATCAAAGTACGGAATGCCATTCAGGAAAAGCCCAATCGCGAAGATCAGCGCGCTGCGCCGCACCACGTGGATCGCCAGTGACCCGCGCGTTTTGCCACGCGCCGTGCGGGACGCGAACGACAGCGCCATGGAAACGCCCGCGATGAACAAGAAAAATGGAAAGACCAGGTCGGTCGGAGTCCAGCCGTTCCATTCCGCGTGCTCGAGCGGGGCATAGATGTGCCTCCAAGAGCCGGGATCGTTCACCAGTATCATCGCGGCGATAGTGAGGCCGCGGAAGACATCGAGCGAAACCATCCGCCCGGCTCGCGCTGGATCCGCAGCCGCCAGCACGTTCGAGACAGGCGCCGCAATCGTTTCCGCGGTGGCGATGAGAGGTCCCTCCGCTTGCGGCGATACTACAGCACCATGCAAAACGCCGCAATGCCGGGGTCGCCATTGTAGCGCCCGATTTTAGGCGGGCACTTGTTTGTACCTACCCTGCCGTCCTGAAGGGCGGCGCCACAGAAACGTCTCAACTCCGAACTGCTATCTGGACTCCTCAGGCGGAATTGTCCCGAAAGGATTGCGCGCTGATTATTTTGACCGGGAAGAAAAAAGCGTGGCGGGGAGGAGGGCCCGCCACGCTTCTCTATGAGGGAAGAAACTTTTTGCGCTCGCACGATGCGTTTGCGCTTCTAGCGGACGCCCAAGTTGTGGACGCCACAGAACAGCGAACTGGCAAAGCTCGCGCTCTGCGGGACCCACCACATGTGGCGCACCCAGCTATGCCTGCTGTACAGCATCTTTCTGCCGACGTAGTCCATCATCAGGGGACCCACTTGAATCGCCGCGTAGAGCGAAGCGTTCCCTGCGAAGGGCTTGAGCATTGGATTCAGTTCCTGTGCGCCAGCCGTCGTGATGGCGCGTCGAGTCGTCCAGGCGTCAAAAGTGGCGGCGCTGTGTGCCGCGATTCCAAGTCCCATCCAAAGATGGTCTTTGTGGCGCTCCTCGCCCAGCAACTGGCCGACGGAAACGGTCATCGGCTTGCCGGATCTCAGGAAAGCATTCAGGGTTGGGCCTTTCACAGGGGCCGGTTCGGGAGCGCTCGGCAATTCCACGGAATCGGAAGCTGCGGCAGAATGAATCGATATGTCTGAAGAGACCGGAGTCAATGCCAGAGAAATTTCGTTGCTGGATGTGGTGCTAGCGAGCGAGGAAATCGCCGGCTGAATGAATGCAATCTTCTCTGCGGAGAAGGCCAACTTTGCGTTGACCTGCGGTTGAATCAGAAGTACGGCAAGTGCGAAAAGCATTTCGTCCACCTCAGTACGTTGCTGGGATTTGAACGGCTTGGAATCCCTGCAACGTGAGACCAGATTACGGTCGGGGGTGAACGGGGGATATGGCTCGGTAGTCCTGAAACTTTTGGGACGACGGTTTGGGCACTTCGGGACGATAGTCCTAGAACTTCTTGGTAGGGCGAATCTGAAGCGAAACTTGCTTTTCGGTCAGTTATGGTGGTGCGGGCGCGCCAGGCCACTCCACGATGACCAGCTTCCCGTCAGGCCCAAGCTCGAGCGTCGGCGCATACAGTCCGAGCTGCTGGCGGCGCCACCAGAGCCCCTGCTGACGCTTGTCTTTCCAGTCGGAAAACCAGTATTGCCACAGGACCGCGCGGACCTGTTGGGGCGGCTTGCCCGGGAACGGATTGCCTGCAAAGAGAGCCAGGACGTCCGGCTCGGCCGTCAGAAGCCGCCGCTCAACCTGAAGGACGAAAGTGTTTTCGCGCCAAGTGCCAAGCGAAGCGAACCAGAGATTCCAGTCAAATCGGGGCTGGTAGGGCGCATAGATTCGCGGAGGCATTTTCAAATCCTGCGGCTTGTAACGGAAGGGATAGGCTGTCCAGGACTGGCCGTCGCGCGATCCCTGGAATTCGATTTCATAGCGGTCGCGGGTCATGACCGCAAAGAGCCCGAAATCGTTGGCGATGCGAAAGGGCTCCAACGCCCGCACGGGCAGAGTCGGCAATGGCACTTCCCGCGTGAACATGGACAGGAGCAACACTGAGGTCGCGTAGAACACCCACGTTAGGAAGAAGCCCTGTACACACGTTCGAAATACGGCCTGCCAGCGGGCGGGCCGCTCTGTTTGAGTTGAAGTGATATTTGAAGATTCGGCGACCTTTGTGGCACGGACCCCGAACGGTAACAGCCGGGCCAGAAACTTGTCATCAACCAGGAGAATACCCAGCAGCAAGACCAGATAGTTCAAGAAGGCGTAGTTGCTGCTCAGGATGATGCCGATCTGCCAGAGCGTGATGATGAAAAACAACAAAATCCGGGAACGGCGAGGAAGAAACACGACGAAAATGAAAACGAGCTCGAGAGCGAGCGTCATGGCTGCCGTGGTCGCGTGAAACCAGTGCGGCAGATGGTGCGCGTACCAGGCGATCCAGGTGGGCAGCGGACCATTCTGGTAATATTGGTCCATCGCGGTGAAATTGCGCCATTCAGGGTCGTGTCCCAGCATCTTCGCGACGCCCGATTCAAAATAGATGCGGAACATGAGCCAGATCAGCAGAAACCGGCTGGCACGAGAAGGCGGGTCCAAGATTCCGAAACGCGGGCGCCAGCCTGCCGGCGACAAAAACAGGCTGATGAAACCTGCTTCGAGCAGCATGCCGTCGGACTGATAGCTCGCAAACTCCCTTGCTGTGCTGATGAAAGAAAGGAATGCGATCAGGCATACAACCATCATGCCGCGCGGACAGATGTTTATCGCCAGCAGGAACGATGCGAGCATTCCCAAAATGCAAACCGTCAGGAGCGCTCGATCGCTGGCCGACCACCAGAACACCGACGGGGCGAACCAAAAGCGCTGCGCTCCAAAGGCGCGCGCCACGTCGGCGAGGTAGCTCTCCGCGGGGAGGATTCCACGCGGGCCGATGAGCCCCCGGATCTGGAACGCGAGCGAATAAAACGCGGAGAAAAAGATCAACCCCAGGCCTCGCAGAAATAGCCATCGGGAGGCCAGATAGCCAGGCTGCGTTGTGTCCGCGCCAAACAGGCGTTGCGGTAAGGCGCTGAGGTCGTAATCCACGTCGCGCCATTATACAGACGGACTCAGGTGTGGGAACCGAACAGGAACGGAAATACCCGCGTCAGTGCCGGGAAGAGCGAGAAGCCGTCGAACCGTGGCCTTCTGACGGAATGGCGTTGTCGGCCGCCGTATCATCCGGCTGCATGCCGTCCGAAAATTTCTTGGGACCGTAAAAACGAAGGTGGCACTTTCCGCACCGATAGGGACGAGCAGCGATGAAGAACAAGACCCAATATTCCAGAATGCGGCCGCGTTTGGTGCGATGCACGTGCATGCTTCCGCAGCGGGGGCAGGTCTTTTCAGGGTGGTAGGTGAAGAATCCGAGGACGCGTCGCATCGGAAGTCGATCATAACGCGCAACGTGCCGGGGCGCAATCCTTGGCGAAATGCCGGTTAATTTCGTTGAAGCTGCGGGAATTTAGAGCGCGGCCAGAACTTGCAACGCATGGTGACGAAGCTTGCCGAGGTTGCGATTGATCATATGCTGCCGCGGCAGGAATGGCAGCACGGCGGAGCGGCGCAACGCCAGCCGCTCCAGCGCCATTTTCAGGCGCCCGTCGTGCGGCGCGTAGTGCAGACCTCGTGCGAGGATGTCGGCCGCATCTTGCTTGCGGTCGGCGGCAACATACACTTCCGCGAGATTCAGGTAAAGCTGTGCTTGCCGGCGATTCATCCGCATCGCGGAGTGGCAGAGTTTTTCCGCCTCCGCCCATCTCTGCTCCGCCGCCGCCACAGCGACACCCACATAAGAAATGTAAAAGGGATTGGAAGGCTCGTGATCGAGGGCGGTTCGCAGATGAGGCAGAGCTCTAATCGCGTCACCCCCGCGCAGGAATGCGAGGCCAGACCGGAACTCTTGAAATGCCTCCAGATGTATCATTGGGGAAACCTCCGTAGGGAAATCGAATCGCCTAAAGTTTCAAGAGTTTGCCGCGAACTGTGCCGTGGAATCTCACGGAAACCTTGAAATCGAGGCTAGACCAAAGGTGCGGAAAAAAATACTGCCCGTTCGGACAGAATAAGGACAGGCGGGCGTTCCACCTTCTTTTGGCTCTCCCGGCCGGGACCAATTGCTGTTGGACGACCCCAAGTGATGCTCGCCGCCTTAACTTGCAAGGCACACTTCGGAAGGACTCCGGCAGGTCAATTCTGTTGTGCTACAATCGTGCGTATCCCACATGCTATATGGGAACAATTGATGCGAAACGTCAATGTCGGCTCGCGGTGGATGGTGTTGTGTTTGCTAGTCTTATCCGCGGGCCTTTACATCGGTACCGGCTGGACCCCGGCCCTGGACGATGAGGACGTGGACGCCGCCCACGCCTTGGTGTCGCAGGAAATGCTGCAGCGCCATGACTTCGTGGTGATGTACATGGATGGCGTACGGTACCTGATTCGCCCTCCGATGCACTTCTGGTTGGTCGCCGCCAGTTACCAATTGCTGGGTGAAAGCGAATTTGCAACCAGGCTCCCGGTGGGCCTGGCGATGGTGGGAATCGTTCTCTTGTCGTTTGAATTCGGCCGCAGGTTTTTTGGCCAGCGGGCCGGGTTCTACGGCGCCCTGGCCGTGGCCACCAGCGTGGGAATGTTCATCTTTACCCGGAACATGATCCCGGAAGCGATTTACACGCTGGCGTTTGAAGGGATTTTCTATTTATTTCTGCGTTCGTGGACCGGAAGCCTCGATCCGCGATTGGGATATTGGGGCGCCGCCGCCCTTTGCGCTGCCGCGGTCCTGACCCGCGCGCTGATCGGCCTGCTTTTCCCTGCCTGCGCCATTGTCGCATTCATTACGATGACGGGTGGATGGCATCGATGGCGCGAGCTTCGCCTGTTTTCGAGCTCGGCAATTTTCCTGGCGCTCGCCGCGCCCTGGCACATACTGGCTGGGCTGCGCACACCTGGTTTTTTCTGGGCGTTCTTCATCAACGAGCATTTGAACCGCGCTCTAGGCACGCGCCTTCCGCATGACTACGGCGCGGTTCCCCTATGGGCATGGTGGAGCGCGCACTTAGTGTGGCTGTTCCCCTGGAGTTTCTTCGCCCCGCTCGCGATACGTGAATTGCCCTTTTCCCAGCGTTCTTGGCGCCAAGACACGGCCCCGGACATGCAGGCTCGTATGTTGTTGATGACGTGGGCGGGGGTGATCCTGGTCTTCTTCACTTTGGAAAGCGGTTCGCGGCTGGAGTATTACAGCTTCGGGGCGTGGCCTGCGATTGCGATGTTGTTGGGGCTTGGCATAGCGCATGCCGAGGAATCTGATGGCGCGTGGTTGCGGCCCGTTCAACGGCTCCTGGCGGGGCTGTCGGCGGTTCTAGCGGCGGTGGCAGGCTACTTCGTCTGGGGTTCAATGCACATTCAAGCCGCAAGTGATGTCTCCCAACATCTGGAGATGCGCAGCCCCGAGGCCTACTTGACCTCGATGGTTCATTTGCTCGACTTGACGCCGGAATCGGTTGCCGACCTTCGATTACCGATCATTCTTTCCGCACTCTCCTTGCTGGCCGCCTTCGTCTTGGCATGGATTCTGCGTGAACGTGGCATCCGGTTGCTTCCGAGCATCGCCCTGGCAATCGGGATGGTGGGATTCATTCTTGCCGCGCACATCGCTCACGACGTGCTGAACCCCACGCTTTCTTCGCGTTCCCTGGCGATGGAGATCAAGAAAAGCCTGCGTCCCGAGGATCAGATCGCTCTGTACGGGGATATTCGTGTCGCTCCCGGCATCGCTTTCTATTCGCACCGTGACGTGTTGCTCTATAACGCAACGGGCAGCAATCTGGAATTCGGTTCTCACTATCCGGACGCGCCCAAACGGTTTTTTCACGACCAGGATTTCCGTAAGCTTTGGGAAGCCAAGGGGCGGGTTTATCTGGTGGTGCCCGCGGAACATAAAGAGGAAGTGAGGGGACGCCTGCCTGAGAATTCCATGTGGGTTCTGGCGGAGACTGGTGGGAAGACTGCCTACGTGAATCAACCGCCCGATCAGGTCAATGTGCCTGCCACAACCGCAAGTGCCTCCACATCCACTGGGGATAAATCAAACTTAGCAGCTTCGCGCTAGGAAAGTCCGCCGGTCCGTTTCCACCACTTACTATCGGTTGCAGGCTCTGCTTTTACAATGAACGCTTCAAGTGAGGCGTGGAGCCCGCCGGAATCAGATGCAAGTTTTCCTCTTCCATCTCCGCATGCAGTTTTTTGGCGCGTTCGAGTGCATCCGCAATGCTCGGACAGATGTTTCCGGACCCGACATGCTGTTCAAATTCGGCCTGGCGCATCAGGCGGGCGGGCTGCTCCCGCGCCCCGCAAAGAATGAAGCCCCGCCCGGAATCGTGCACGGCATCCGCCAGATTCTCGAAGGCTTGCAGGCCGGTGGCGTCGATCGCCGTCATGTTTCGCAGCCGAAGAATTAAAATGGGAGGCAGCTCCGAAAGGCGATGGACGATCTCTTCGATCTTGTCCGTGGCGCCGAAAAGAAAAGGGCCATGAATGCGGAAGATGGTTACGTAGGGAGGAATTTCCTTGTGCTGCAGGATATGTACGTGCCCTTCTCTTAAATACTCATCGGTAACTTGTGATACTGTTGTTGTAATCGTAACTTTCCGGATAAACACGAGAGCCGCCAGAATCATTCCGGCTTCGACGGCCACGGTCAAATCCGCGAATACCGTAAGCCCAAAGGTAATCAGCCAGGTGCCGATCTCCAGCGGGGAGAGCTTCAGAAGCTCGGGTATCTCCCGCCATTCCCCCATGTTGTAGGAAACGACGAGCAGAATCGCCGCCAATACCGAGAGCGGAATAAATCGCGCCAGCGGCGCGGCAAACAGCACGATCGCCAGGAGCGTCAGCGCATGCACCATTCCGGCGACCGGCGTCTTCGCGCCCGAACGGATATTCGTGGCGGTTCGCGCAATCGCTCCCGTGGCGGGAAGGCCGCCGAACAGCGGCGAGAAAATGTTGGCGATGCCCTGGCCCACCAGTTCGACGTTGGGATTGTGCTTGTTCCCACTCATTCGGTCGGAGACGACCGCGGACATAAGGGATTCAATCGCACCCAGCATGGCTACGGTAATGGCCGGCGAAATCAATGGGCGCAGCATATCGAAATGGAAATGCGGAATCTTGATGCCGGGAAAACCGGAAGGAATTCCACCAAACCGTGTCCCAATCGTTTCGACAGGCAGCTTGAAGATCATCACCAGCGCGGTACCCGCAAACAGGGCCACAATGTACCCTGGCACCCGTTTTACATAACGCAAGAATACTAGAATCATTATAAGCGCGACGACGCCGAGGCCTGTTTCCTGGGGTGAAAAGGACCGAAAGTTTCGAGCCAGAATTTCGATGCGAGCCAGAAATTCGCCGGGGACTTTGTCGACTTTAAGGCCGAAAAAATCCTTGATCTGTGTGCTGGCGATCAGGACGGCAATGCCATTTGTAAAACCAACGACCACCGGACGCGGAATAAACTTGACCGCGGTGCCCAGACCGGTTGCCCCC
>Ga0208988_1000004_pt1 | contig 19172 bp, 17 predicted proteins | sample MedBloCARef_M1_FD_187850 | JGI IMG/M metagenome (GOLD analysis project Ga0208988, IMG submission 187850) | Forest soil microbial communities from El Dorado National Forest, California, USA - Mediterranean Blodgett CA Ref_M1 (SPAdes) (version 2) | ecosystem: Environmental > Terrestrial > Soil >... | reverse complement strand
GGCGGACCGCGCCGGCAATGTCTGGATCGGCCGCCAGCGCGAGCTCGCCACCATGGCGCATGCGGCCACGAAAACGATCGTCACCGTGGAGAAGATCCATGACGGCGATCTCCTCGCCGATCCGGTGCTCGCCGCCGGCACCCTGCCCGGCTTCTATGTGGAGAGCATCGCGCTGGCGCCGAACGGCTGCTGGCCGCTCGGATTGCCCGACCACTACGCGGCCGATCTCGCGCATCTCGCGGAATATGCGCGGCTCGCGGCAAGCGCGGAGGGGTTTGAACGCTATCTCGAGCAATATGTGCATGCACGCAAAGCGGCGTAGCTCTTTGGCCACATGCACGGCATGAGCACCGCCCCCTTCCGCGACGAAGAGCTGCTCGCCGACGTGATCAGCCGGCTGATCGGCGACGCGCGCCATGTCGCGGTCGGCAATGCGTCGCCGATCCCGGCGACCGCCGCGCTCCTGTGCCGCGCGCGCGGCGGCGGCCGGCCCTATGTGTCGCTGCTGCAGAGCCGCAAGCACAACTTCTTCACCGACGGCGGCCGCGAGCTGTTCGATTGCGCCGGCCAGGGCCGGATCGACGTGTTCTTCCTGTCGGGCGGCGAGATCGACGGCGACGCCAATATCAACCTGGTCAGCATCGGCGACCACGACAAGCCGAAGGTGCGCTTTCCCGGCTCGTTCGGCTCGGCCCATCTCTATTACGTGGTGCCCAAGGTGATCCTGTTCCGCACCGAGCACTCGCGCCGCACGCTGGTGCCGAAGGTCGGCTTCGTCAGCGCGCCGGGCCACAGCCCCGACAACGTCTACCGCCCGGGCGGCCCGATCGCGCTGGTGACCAACCGGTGCCTGTTTGGGTTCGACCGGGAGCGGCGGCGATTTCGCCTCGACAGCGTGCATCCGGGCCATACGGCCGACGAGGTGGCGGCGCACACCGGCTTCGATTTCGAGCGGCCCGCCACGGTGCCGCAGACCGCCCCACCCTCCGACGAGACGCTGCGGCTGATGCGCGGCCCGGTCGCGCACGAGCTGGCCGAGGTCTATCCGCAATTCGCGGCCGCGGTGTTCGGCGCGGGGGCCGCCGACGTCGCCTGAGCGGCCTTAATTTCACACGAAATCCCCGATGCGGCGCCCGCCGGCTTAATTTTGACGCGCTTGAAATCGAGGTATCATGGCGTTCAACGCGCGCGCCGGGGGGCAGGATCAGTGCCGTGTCGGAAGTGAATCGCCGCAGCTTGCTGGTCAAGGCCGCCGCGGCCGGTGGTGTGCTGACGCTCGGCTTCGCCATTCCGTTCGGTCGAGCGGCGCGCCACGAGGACCGCGCACCCGAGATCACCGCCTGGGTGGTGATCGCGCCCGATGACGGCGTGACCATCCGGGTGGCGCGCTCCGAGATGGGCCAGGGCAGCCTCACCGCCCTGCCGATGCTGGTCGCCGAGGAGCTCGGATGCGACTGGAGCAAGGTGAAGGCGGAGTTCGCCAGTCCCGAGGAGAACCTGCGCCGCAACCGGGTGTGGGGCGACATGTCGACCGGCGGCAGCCGCTCGATCCGGGCCTCGCAGGACTATCTGCGCAAGGCCGGCGCGACCGCGCGCGAGATGCTGATCGCGGCGGCCGCCACCCAATGGGGTGTCCCGCCCGCCGAATGCCAGGCCGAGAACAGCGTCATCACCCATGGGCCGAGCGGCCGCACGGTCCGCTTCGGCGAGGTGGCGCAAGCCGCCGCCGGAATCGCCCCGCCCAAGACCGTGGCGCTGAAAGCGCCGGCGGACTGGAAACTGATCGGCACGCGCCGCAAGCGGCTCGACGTCGCCGACAAGATCAACGGCCAGACGGTCTACGCCATCGACGTGCGGGTGCCCGGAATGTTATGCGCGGCGCTTGCCCAATGCCCGGTGTTCGGCGGCAAATTGAAGAGCGCCGACGAGGCCGCGATCGCCGGCCGGTCGGGCGTGCGCCGGGTCCTCAGATTCGACGACGCCGTGGCGGTGGTGGCCGATACCTGGTGGCAGGCCAAGAAGGCGCTCGACGCCTTGCCGGTCGCCTGGGACGACGGCCAGCATGGGACCGTCTCGAGCGCGTCGATCGCGGACTATCTTAGCGCCGGGCTCGACGCCGCCGAGGCGGGCGTCGGACGCCAGCAGGGCGACGTCGCGGCGGGCCTGGCGCAGTGCAGGAGGCGGGTCGCGGCGGACTACCGTGTGCCCTATCTCGCGCATGCGACGCTCGAGCCGCAGAACTGCACCGCCCATGTGGTGGGCGACAAGGTCGAGATATGGGTGCCGACCCAACATGGCGAATCCGCCCTCTCGGTGGCGGCAACGGCCGCCGGCGTGCCGCCGCGCAACGTCGTGGTCCACAAGATGATGCTCGGCGGCGGTTTCGGCCGGCGCGGCATCGTGCAGGATTTCATCCCGCACGCGGTCAAGATCGCCAAGGAGATCGGCCGGCCGGTGAAGACCATCTGGTCGCGCCAGGAAGACATGCGCCACGACTATTATCGGCCGACCGTCATGGCCCGGATGACCGCCGGGCTCGACGATGCCGGCCTGCCGAACGCCTGGCATGTGCGGCTGAGCGGCAATTCCGTCATCCACACGCTGTTCGCCGGCAACTTCGTGGGCGGCGTCGACCGGCAGGTCCAGGAAGGCTTCACCGACGACATGCCCTACGACGTGCCGAACTACCGGGCCGACTTCGTCGAGCGCAACACCCATGTGCCGGTCGGCTTCTGGCGCGGCGTCAGCCACTCGCAGAATTGCTTCTTCAAGGAGAGCTTCATCGACGAGATGGCGCATGCGGCCGGCCGCGACCCGTATGACTACCGCCGGTCGCTCATCGCCGGCCATCCGCAAGCGCAGAAATTCCGCGCGGTGCTCGATGCGGCCGCGAAGGGGGCCGGATGGGGCGCGCCGCTGCCGGCTGGAAGGTTTCGCGGCATCGCGCTCGAGCAGGTCGACAACACCTTCATCGCCGGCGTGGCGGAGATCTCGATCGCCCATGACGGCGGCCTCGCGGTGCACCGCTTCGTGTGCGCGCTCGATTCCGGCCATGTCGTGAACCCGCTGACGGTCGAGATGCAGGTCGAAGGCGGGATCGCGTTCGGGCTCACGGCGGCGCTCCATGGCGAGATCAGCATCAGGGACGGACGCGTCGAGCAGAGCAACTTTCACGACTACGGGATGTTGCGCCTCGCCCGGATGCCCAAGGTCGAGACCATCATGGTGCCGTCGGGAGGGTTCTGGGGCGGTATCGGCGAGCCGCCGGTCGCGATCGTGGCGCCGGCGATCTGTAATGCCATTTTCGCCGCGACCGGCCGCCGGATCCGCTCCCTCCCGCTCAAGAACCAGGATTCGCGGAAGATTTGATCCCTGGAACCTGTCGATTCGACGCACACACGAATGTGAGTCGGGGGCCTGTTTAGAGCCTGTCAAAACAAGCTATCATCGCCGCAAGCGACCCGGTCGCGGCCCGCCGAATCCCCATCAGGAGGAGTGAATGATCAAACTCACCATCAACGGAAAAGCTCACGACATCGACGTCGAGCCCGATACCCCGCTGCTGTGGGCGATCCGTGACACGATCGGCCTGACCGGCACGAAATATGGCTGCGGCATCGCGCAATGCGGCGCCTGCACGGTCCACATCGACGGCGTGGCGACGCGGTCGTGCTCCTTTCCGGTGAGCGAAGCGGCCGGCAAGCAGATCACCACCATCGAGGGCCTCGCCCAGAACAACGTGCTGCACAAGGTGCAGAAGGCCTGGATCGATCTCGACGTTCCGCAATGCGGCTATTGCCAGAGCGGCATGATCATGGCGGTGGCGGCGCTTCTCAAGGAGAAGCCCAAGCCCTCCGACGCCGACATCGACAAGGCCATCACCAATATCTGCCGCTGCGGCACCTATCAGCAGGTCCGCGAAGGCATCCACGCCGCGACGGCGAACGCTTGAGCGTGGAGGAGAAAACCATGAATTACATTGCCAAAAGCCCCGAGATGAATCGCCGCTCCTTCGTGGTCAGCGCCGCCGCCGCCGGTGGCGGGCTTGCGCTCGGCTTTGAGCTCCCGCTCGGACCGAATGCCGCCGAGGCCGCCGAGACCGGTCCCGAGGTCAGCGCCTGGGTGGTGATCCGCCCGGACGAGACCGTCGTGATCCGCATCGCCCGCTCGGAGATGGGCCAGGGCACGCTCACCGGCCTCGCGCAGCTGTTCGCCGAGGAGCTCGAATGCGACTGGTCGAAGGTCACCTATGAGTTTCCGACGCCCGGGCAGAACGTCGCGCGCAAGCGCGTGTGGGGCGACTTCTTCACCGCCGGCAGCCAGGGCATCCGCTCGTCCAACGAGCTGGTGCGCAAGGGCGGCGCCGCCGCCCGCATGATGCTGATCGAGGCCGCCGCCAACGAGTGGAAGGTCCCCGCCGCCGAATGCACGGCCGCGGCCGGCACGATCACGCACACCGCGTCGGGCCGCAAGGTCACGTTCGGCAAGGTCGCGGCGGCGGCCGGCAAGCTCGAGCCGCCGGCCGAGATCAAGCTCAAGGACCCGAAGGACTGGAAGGTCATCGGCCAGGGCAAGAAGCGGCTCGATACGCCGGTGAAGGTCACGGGCGAGGCCGTCTATGGCATCGACATCCGGCTGCCCGACATGGTCTACGCGGCCATCAAGGCGTGCCCGGTGGTGGGCGGCACGGTGAAAAGCTTCGAGGCCGCCAAGATCGCGGGGCGCAACGGCGTCAAGAAGGTCGTGCAGGTCGACAAGGATGCGGTCGCGGTCGTGGCCGACAGCTGGTGGCGCGCCAAGACGGCGCTCGACGCGCTTCCGATCGTGTGGGACGAGGGCGAGAACGCCAAGGTGTCGAGCGCTTCGATCGCCGCCTGGCTCAAGGAGGGCCTCGATGTCGACCAGGCGCTGGTCGGCAACAAGACCGGCGACGCGAAAGCCGCGCTCGCCGGCGCCGCCAAGAAGATCGAGGCGGTCTACGGCTATCCGTATCAGCACCACGTCACCCTGGAGCCGCAGAACGCCACCGCGCGCTATACGGCCGACAAATGCGAGGTGTGGGCGTCGACCCAGAACGGCGAAGCCGCGCTCGCGACCGTGTCGGAAGCCTCCGGGCTGCCGATTCCGAAATGCGAGGTCTACAAGACCTTCCTGGGCGGCGGATTCGGCCGCCGCTCGACGTCGCACGACTACGTGCGCCAGGCCGTTCTCATCGCCAAGGAAATGCCCGGCACGCCGGTCAAGCTCTTGTGGTCGCGCGAGGAGGACATGACGCACGGCTGGTACCACCCGGTCACGCAGTGCAAGATGACGGCCGGCTTCGACGCCGACAAGAAACTGACCGCGCTCCACATCCGCATCTCCGGCCAGTCGATCCTCGCCACCGTCATGCCGGCGCGCCTGCAGGAGGGCCGCGACCCCGCCACCTTCTCGGGCTTGTACCCGGGCGGACCGGAAGCGGCGATCGGCTATGGGGTGCCCAACATCCTGGTCGATCATTCGATGCGCAACCCGCACATCCATCCGGGCTTCTGGCGCGGCGTGAACATCAACCAGAACGCCATCTATCTCGAAAGCTTCATGGACGAGATGGCGAAGGAGATGGGCGTCGACGCGCTCGAATTCCGGCGCAAACTGATGGCGAACCACCCCAAGCACCTCGCGGTGCTCAATGCGGCGGCCGAAAAGGGCGGATGGGGCACGCCGGCGCCGCAGGGCGTCTTCCGCGGCCTCGCCCAGCATATGGGCTTCGGCAGCTATGTGGCGGCCTGCGCCGAGGTCTCGGTCACCGGCAACAAGGTCAAGATCCACCGCATCGTGGGCGCGACCGACCCCGGCTACGCCGTCAACCCGGCGCAGATCGAGCGGCAGATCGCCGGCTCCTTCGTGTATGGGCTGACCGGCCTGTTCTACGGCGGCTGCACCGTCAAGGACGGCCGCATCGAGCAGGAGAACTTCGACACCTACGACATGATGCGGATTTCGCAGATGCCGAAGGTCGAGTCGATCGTGATGCCGTCCGCGGGCGGCATCTGGGGCGGCGTCGGCGAGCCGACCATCTGCGTGGCGGCGCCGGCGGTGCTCAATGCCATCACGGCGGCGACCGGCAAGCGCTACCGGACCTTCCCGCTGCGCGATCACGGACTGACCATCGCGTGAGCCGGCTCACGCGTCCGGGCCGATCGTCGGACCACGCCTAGATCTGCCGTGGCGGCCGGTTATCCGGCCGCCACATTTTTGCGCGCCAACCCGTCACGTGAACGTGAGGCCGGGGCCTTATGGGCACGGCTCGAAACCGGCTATCATGCCGGCTTCGCCGAAGAAGATGCGATCAACCATGATACCGGGGCGACCAAGGAGGAACGCATGGCCAAACTGACCATCAATGGACAGACCCACGACATCAAGATCGATCCCAACACGCCGCTGCTGTGGGCGATCCGGGAGAATGTCGGCTTGACCGGCACCAAATACGGCTGCGGCATCGCGCAGTGCGGCGCCTGCACGGTCCATCTCGACGGCGAGCCGGTCCGCTCCTGCTCGCTGCCCGTCAGCGCCGCCGAGGGCAAGCAGATCACCACCATCGAAGGGCTCGCCCAGAACGGCGTGCTGACCAAGGTCCAGCAGGCCTGGGTCGACAACGACGTCCCGCAATGCGGCTACTGCCAGAGCGGCATGATCATGGCGGTCTCGGCGCTGCTCAAGGACAAGCCGAAGCCGACCGACGCCGACATCAATCGTGCGATCACCAATATCTGCCGCTGCGGCACCTTCCAGCAGGTGCGCGAGGCCATCCACGCCGCCGCTGCGAGCGCGTGAGGAGACAGCCATGAATTACATCCCCAAGATGAATCGCCGGTCCTTCGTCGCCACCTCCGCCGCCCTGGGCGGCGGGCTCGCGCTCGGCATCGACCTTCCGCTCGGCCCGCGCGTGGTGCGGGCCGCCGACGGCTCGCCGGAAATCGGCGTCTGGGTCGTGGTGCGGCCGGACGACACCGTCGTGATCCGCATCGCGCGCTCCGAGATGGGGCAAGGCACGCTCACCGGTCTCGCCCAGCTCGTCGCCGAGGAACTCGAATGCGACTGGTCGAAAGTCGTCACCGAATATCCGACCCCGGGGCAGAACGTCGCGCGCAAGCGCGCCTGGGGCGACTTCGGAACCGGCGGCAGCCGCGGCATCCGCGAGTCGCAGGACTACGTGCGCAAGGGCGGCGCGACCGCCCGCATGATGCTGGTGCAGGCCGCCGCCAACGAGTGGAAGGCGCCGGCCTCCGAGTGCAGCGCCGCCAACAGCGTCGTCACGCACGGCCCGTCCGGCCGCAAGCTCAGCTACGGCAAGCTCGCCGAGGCGGCGGCGAAGATCGAGCCGCCGAAGGACGTGACGCTGAAGGACCCCAAGAGCTGGAAGATCGCCGGCAAGGGCCTCAAGCGGCTCGACACCGCCGACAAGGTCAACGGCAAGATGCTCTACGGCATCGACGTCAAGCTGCCCGGCATGCTCAACGCCGCCATCAAGGACTGCCCGGTGTTCGGCGGCAAGGTGAAGAGCTTCGACGCCGCCAAGGTCATGGGCATGGACGGCGTCAAGAAGGTCGTGCAGGTCGGCGATTCCGCCGTCGCGGTCGTGGCCGATACCTGGTGGCACGCCAAGAGCGCGCTCGACGCGCTTCCGATCGTTTTCGACATGGGCGACAACGCCAAGGTCACCAGCGCCTCGATCGCCGCCTGGCTCAAGGAAGGGCTCGACGCCGATCAGGCCTTCGTCGGCAACCAGAACGGCGACGCCAAGAATGCGCTCGCCAAGGCCGCCAAGAAGGTCACGGCCGAATACGGCTATCCGTACCAGAACCACGCCTGCATGGAGCCGATGAACGCCACCGCGCTCTACACGCCGGAAAAATGCGAGGTGTGGTGCGGCACGCAGAATGGCGAGGGCGCTTTTGCGGCCGCCATGGAGGCATCCGGGCTGCCGGCCGACAAGGTCGAGGTTTACAAGATCATGCTCGGCGGCGGCTTCGGCCGGCGCGGACGCAGCGATTATGTCACGCAGGCGGTGTCGATCGCCAAGCAGATGCCGGGCACGCCCGTGAAGCTGCTGTGGTCGCGCGAGGAGGACATGCAGCACTGCACCTATCACCCGGTCACCCAGTGCCGCCTGAGCGCCGGCCTCGACGACAAAGGTAATCTCGACGCCCTGCACATCCGCATCTCGGGTCAGTCGATCCTCACCGCGATCTTCCCGGCGCGCCTGGTCAACGGCATGGACCCGGCGACCTTCCAGGGCCTGGCGAAGACCGGCGAGGCGGCGATCGGCTACACCGTGCCCAACCTGCTGGTCGATCACGCCATGCGCAACCCGCACGTCCCGCCCGGATTCTGGCGCGGCGTGAACGTCAACCAGAACGCCATCTATCTCGAATGCTTCATGGACGAGCTGGCGAAGGAGGCCGGCGTCGATCCGGTCGAGTTCCGGCGCAAGCTGATGGCGAACCATCCCAAGCACCTCGGCGTGCTCAACGCGGTGGCGGAGCGGATCGGGTGGGGCAAGCCGGCGCCCGCCGGCGTGTTCCGCGGTATCGCCCAGCACATGGGCTATGGCAGTTACGTGGCGGCCGCCGCCGAGGTCTCGGTCGATGGCAACAAAGTGAAGATCCACCGCATCGTGGGCGCCACCGATCCGGGCTACGCGGTCAACCCGGCGCAAATCGAGCGGCAGATGTCCGGCTCCTTCGTCTACGGCCTGTCGGCGCTGTTCTACGGCGAGTGCACCGTGAAGGACGGCCAGATCGAGCAGACCAACTTCGACACCTACGACTCGATGCGCATCGCCCAGATGCCGAAGGTCGAGGCGATCGTCATGCCGTCGGGCGGATTCTGGGGCGGCGTGGGCGAGCCCACGATCTGCGTGGCTCCGCCCGCCGTGCTCAATGCGATCTTCGCGGCGACCGGCAAACGCTTGCGCAGCATCCCGCTCAAGAACCACGGGCTCACGATCGCCTAGCGCGTACGGGCGACACCTGTCGCCCGTACCCACCAACACCGAATGCCGAGATCGACCGGATGCGGCCAAATCGGCGCAATGTGCTCAAGTCCACGATGGCGGCCGCCGCTTCGGCCGCCATTTTATCTCCCGCCGTCCGCGCCCAGAGCGCGGGCGCGCGCGTGGTCGTGATCGGCGGCGGCTTCGGCGGCGCGACTTGCGCGCGCGCGCTGCGCAAAGCCGATCCGCGCATCGCCGTCACGCTGGTCGAGCAGAACCGCAGCTACACGGCGAGCCCGATGAGCAACGCCGTGATCGCCGGCCTGCGCGAGCCGGCCGAGCAGCAATTCGGCTACGACAAGCTCGCCGCGGAGGGCATCGACCTCGCGCTGTCGGCCGCGACCGCCATCGACCCGCAGGCGCGCAACGTGACGCTCGGCGCAGCCGGCCGGAGCCTGCCCTATGACCGTCTGGTGCTTTCGCCCGGCATCGATTTCCGCTGGGACGCGATCGCGGGCTATGACGAGGCGGCGTCCGCGCGCGTGCCGCACGCCTTCCGGGGCGGCGAGCAGATCGGGCTCCTGCGCCGGCAGCTCGAGGCCATGGACGACGGCGGCCTGGTGGTGATCGCGGCGCCGGTCAATCCGGCGCGCTGCCCGCCGGCGCCCTACGAGCGCGCGAGCCTGATCGCGCATTATCTCAAGGCCCGCAAGCCGCGCTCCAAGGTGATCGTGCTCGACGCCAAGGACAGCTTCACCATGCAGCGGCTGTTCCAGAACGCCTGGGCCGAGCTCTATCCCGGCCTGGTCGAATGGGTGCCGCTGTCCCAGGGCGGCGTGCTCGCCTCGGTCGACCCCGCCACTCGCACGCTCGCGACCGATTTCGACACCTACGAGGCGGCGGTCGCCAATGTGATTCCGCCGCAGAAGGCCGGCCGGGCCGCCGAGCTCGCCGGCGTCGCCGACCGCACCGGCTGGTGCCCGGTCGATCCGGTGACGTTCGAATCGAAGCTGCGGCCCAACATCCATGTCATCGGCGACGCGGCAATCGCGGGCGCCATGCCGCGCTCCGCCTCCGCCGCCAACTCGCAGGCCGGTATCTGCGCCGCCGCCATCGTGGCGCTGCTCGCCGGGCGGACCGCGGCCGCGCCGACGCTGACCAGCTCGTGCTTCAGCCTGCTCGCGCCCGATTATGCGATCTCGCAGCGCGGCACCTACCGGCCGGTCGACGACCAGTATACCGAGGCCGACCCCGGCATCATCGTGAGCCCGCTGTCGGCCGCGCGCGCAGTGCGCAGCGCCGAGGCGAAGGAAGCCGCCGCCTGGTACGCCGACATTACGGCCGGGGTGTTCGGATGAGGCTGCGTGCAGCCTGCGCCGCGCTCATGGCTGCGGCCGTGTGCGGCACGGACGCCGGGGCCCAAGGGGTGCAAGGGGTGCAACAGGCCCCAGGCCGCCCAACGATCGTCGGCGACGCCATTCCGGATTCGCTGACCGGCCACAAGGGCGATCCCGCGCGCGGCCGCGCGATCGTGCTCAACCGGCAGGTCGGCCTGTGCCTGCTGTGTCATTCGGGGCCCTTTCCCGAGGAGCGGTTCCAGGGGAATATGGCGCCGGATCTCAAGGGCGCCGGTGCGCGTTGGTCCGAAGGCGAATTGCGGCTGCGCATGGTCGACGCCCGCAAGCTCAATCCGCATACCATCATGCCGCCGTATTTCGTGGTCGACGGCATGAACCGGGTGGCGCCGGCGTTCCGCGGCAAACCCATATTGACGGCGGAACAAATCGAGGATGTGGTCGCGTTCCTGGCGACGCTGCGCGACTAGCGCATGATCCCGAAAAGTTGACAGGCGTTTCGGACAAGATCATGCGCAAAAACAAGAAGGTGGAGATCATGATGGATCACGACAGCAGGGAGGCGACCCGGCGCGACATGCTGCTCGCCGGCCTCGCGGGCCTGGGCGCCGCGCTGATCAAGGTCGAGCCGGCCGCCGCCACGCCCGAGTCGATGCGCCGGGCGATCCGTCAGGTGGTCGGCGAAGCGTCGGTCCGCAAAGGCAAGGTCACGATCGACGTGCCGCCGCTGGTCGAGAACGGCAACACGGTGGCGCTCGCGATCGAGGTCGAAAGCCCGATGACGCCGCAGGACCACGTCAAGGCGATCCACGTCTTCAACGAGAAGAACCCGCAGCCCAACATCATCAGCGCCCGTCTCGGCCCGCGCGCCGGCCGCGGCCGCATCACGACCCGCTTCCGCCTCGCCGACACGCAGACCATCGTGGCGATCGCCGAGCTGAGCGACGGCTCGTTCTGGTCGGCCTCGGCCGACGTCATCGTCACGCTGGCGGCCTGCCTGGAGGATTTGTCATGACCCGCGCCCTCATCAATGTGCCGCCCAAGGCCAAGCGCGGGCAGACCATCGAGATCAAGACGCTGATCTCGCACATCATGGAGACCGGCTATCGCCACGACAACATGGGCAAGCCGATCCCGCGCGACATCATCACCCAGCTCACCTGCAGCTACAACGGCGAGGAAATTTTCCGCGCCGACCTCTACCCGGCGATCGCCGCCAATCCGTTCGTCACCTTCTACACGGTGGCGACCGAAAGCGGAACGATCGCGTTCGAGTGGACCGGCGACAACGGCTTCCACGAAACCGCATCGGCGAAGATCACCGTGGAATGACCGCGCATTCGGCTCGTAGGGTGGGCAAAGCGAAGCGTGCCCACCATCGCGTGGGCACGGCGCACCGATCTCGGGCCTGCCCGAGATCGGCATCAAAATATGCGCAGGTCGGGCAGGCTCGACCTGCGTGCGCCTTTGCCCTCCCTACGGTCTTGCTTCTTGCTTTCTTCGCTTCGGCCGCCGCCGCCGAGATCCCCCTCGACCAGCGCCGCTCCGGCTATGCCGATGTCGGCCGCGACACCAAGGCGATGCAGGACGACGACACCGCCAATCCGGGCATGCTGTGGGTGCTCGACGGCGAGGCGCAGTGGAACGCCAAGGCGGGCACGACGAACCGCTCCTGCGCCGACTGCCACGGCGACGCGGCCAAGAGCATGAAAGGCGTCGCGGCCCGCTACCCGGCCTATGACTCGGTGCGGGCGCGGCCGGTCGACCTCGAGGAGCGCATCAATATCTGCCGCGGCGCGCGCCAGAACGCGACGCCGTTGCGGTTCGAGAGCCGCGAGCTCCTCGGGCTCACGGCCTATATCGGCCGCCAGTCGCGCGGCATGCCGATCGCGGCGGCGAGCGACCCGCGGCTCACGCCCTTCATCGCGGCCGGACGCGCGCTGTTCGAAGGGCGGCAGGGCCAGATCAACATGTCCTGCGCGCAATGCCACGACGACAACTGGGGCAAGCAGCTCGCCGGCAATATCGTGCCGCAGGGGCAGCCCACCGGATACCCGATCTATCGCCTCGAATGGCAGAGCCTCGGCTCGCTGCAGCGCCGCCTGCGCAATTGCATCAGCGGGATGCGGGCCGAGCCCTATGATTTCGGCGCGCCCGAATACGTGGCACTCGAGCTTTTCCTCATGCAGCGCGCACGCGGCATGGCGATCGAGACGCCCGGCGTGCGGCCTTGAACGCCTGACGTCTCATGTCGTAATTCCAAGGTTGTCATTGCCCGCGAAAGCGGGCAATCCAGTACCCTCCGGTCGATGAAATGGCGCTGAGCGCCCACCGCGCCGACACAGCGTACTGGATGCCCGCTTGCGCGGGCATGACGAACTAGGACGAGAAACCACCCTGATGTCCCCCGTCATCGACTGCCACGCCCATATGGTGCCGCCCGACATGTGGCGCGCCATGCTCACCGACGGCGCGCGTTATGGCGTCGAGATCGGCGGCACCGCTGAGCGGCGCATGATCCGCCTCGCCGGCAGCGGCTATGCGCGGCCGATGTACATGCCGCTCACCGCGACCGCCGAGCGCATCGCCACCATGGACCGCCAGGGCGTCGACATGCAGGTGCTGTCCGGCTACATCGACTTTTCCGGCTACACCATGCCGCTCGACCTCGGCACGAAATTCGCCGAGCTGCAGAACGAGACCATCGCCGGCGTGGTGGCGGCCAATCCGGACCGTTACGTGGGCGCCGCCAATGTGCCGCTGCAGGATGCCGCGACGGCGGTCCAGGTGATGGCGCGCGCGCACCGCGACTACGGCTTCAAGGCCGTGCAGGTCGCGCCCTATTTCGGCGGCAAGAAATTCCTCGACGATCCGGCGCTCGACCCGTTCTGGGCGGCCGCGCAGGAAATGGAGATCCTGATCCTGTTCCACCCTTACGACGAGCAGCCGGCCGCGGGACTGGGCGATTATTTCTTGCATAATTGCATCGGCTATCCGCTGCAGACCACGATCGCGGTGGTGCGCATGATGTTTTCCGGCACCTTCACGCGCTTTCCCAAGCTGCGCATGCGCGTGCCGCATGCGGGCGGTTTCCTGCCCTATCAGATCGAGCGCTTCACGCACGCCGCCGACTTCCGTCCCGAGCCGCGGTCGAAAGGATTCACCGGCGACCCGCGCGACATCCTGCGTCGCCTCTACTACGACACCGTGACCTTCGACCCGGCGCCCTTGCGCTACCTGATCGATCTGGTCGGCGCCGACCGCCTGCTGCTCGGCAGCGATTTTCCCTTCGAGATGGGCGATCCCGACCCGGTCGCGACGGTGCGGGCCGCGGTCGCGCCCGAGCATCAACACAAGGTGCTGGGCGGCACGCTGCAGCGGCTCTTGTGCCTCGACCCGGCCTGCGGCTGCGCGACGCCGCGCGCCATGAAAGCCGAGGAAGCCTGATGGCCGCGCCCAGCCCTTCGGTCGCCACCCGCCTGGTCGTGATGCCAGGCGACGGCATCGGGCCGGAAATCACCGCCGCGACGCTCCACGTGCTGGCTGCGGCCGACCGCGCCTTCGGGCTGAATCTTGTTTTCGAGGAGGTCCCGGTCGGATTCGCGGCGCTGCGCCAGCACGGCACCACGCTGCCCGACGCGGCCTTCGAGCGCGCCAAGGCGGCCGACGGCGTCATCCTGGGACCGGTGTCGCACAACGACTATCCGCCGGTCGCGCAGGGCGGCCTCAACCCGTCGGGCGAGCTGCGCAAGCGCCTCGACCTCTACGCCAATATCCGTCCGGCCCGCTCGCGCGCCGGATTTCCGCCGCGCTGCGGCAAGCCCGTCGACCTGGTGATCGTGCGCGAGAACACCGAAGGGTTTTACGCCGACCGCTCCATGCATGTCGGCATCGGCGAGATGATGCCCACGCCCGATCTCGCCATCGCGCTGCGCAAGATCACGCGCGAAGGCTCGACCCGCATCGCCGAATCGGCGTTCCGGCTGGCGGCGCGCCGGCCGCGCAAGCTGGTCACCGCCGTCCACAAGGCCAATGTGCTGCGCATCTCCGACGGGTTTTTTCTCGACTGCGTGCGCGCGGTCGCGGCGCGCCACCCTCAAGTGCGCTACGAGGAGCGCATCATGGACGCCATGGCGGCGCTGCTGGTGCGCGACGCCAGCCAGTTCGACGTGGTGGTGACCACCAACATGTTCGGCGACATCCTGTCGGACGAGGCCGCCGAGATTTCCGGCAGCCTCGGCCTTGCGGCCTCACTGAACGCGGGCGCCACCCACGCGCTCGCCCAGGCCCAGCACGGCTCGGCGCCCGACATCGCGGGCCGGGACGTCGCCAACCCGGCCTCCCTGATCGGCTCGGCCGCCATGCTGCTCGGCTGGCTCGGCGAGCGGCGCGGTGACGAACGCTTCGGGCGCGCCGCCGAGACGATCGAGCAGGCGCTCGACACGGTGATCGCAAAAGCAGAATGGCGCACCGCCGATCTCGGCGGGCCGCTCGGCACGAAGGCATTCGGCGAGCGGGTGGCGGCGGCGGTCACCAGCAAATAGCGCTCAAGCGGGAAACTATCTGGCGGCCATCAGAACGTCCGGCCCGCATCGCGAATAGGCTTGGGTGCCGCGCTCGCTCGTCCATATCAATCGATTATCGTTGACCTTCAGTCGGATGTGTGCCGTCCAGCTTTCGCGCGGAGTCGAGCATTTCGCAACGGCTCTCCAGCCTTTTTCCATCTCGGTTCGTTTGGTGAAGATGCAGAAGGCCTCGCCGGCCCATGCCCCTTCGTTTGTTATGACGGTGGGCAGGACGCCGTCCCTGAAATCGCGCACCGAGCAGGTGCCAGCGTCGGGCGCCCAAACGCCCACGATCGCGGCCCGCTCGGCATTCTGGCGATCCGGATCGGATTGCATGGCTGGAGCGGGCGGCGCCAGCGCCGGTGTGATGTCGACCGGCGGAGCAGGCGACGGTTGAGGCGGCGTGCTGATCGGCTCGGGGACACTCGTTTGTTGCGCCGCCAATTCAAGAACCTGCGGATCACGTGCGGCAACTTCCTCTGGCGCCATGAGCGCCGATCCGTTCACCTTTCCCATGACCGACGGAACTGCTTGTCCGGCCAATGCGACGGGCAACCCCGCATTTGGCGGCTTGGCAAATGGGCCGACATTCAGAACGATGGCGACGCAGATCGACATTGCGGCTGCCGCAGCCAGTCCATGCGACTGCCTGCCCGATGGAAAAAAAACGGATCCCAACAGCTTGAGTCTGTCCATTGAATGCATGCGGCATCTCCCCTCTGGACTGATGGCAGCGGGCGACCGCTTTGCCCACCCGCGATCCGTAAGAAAGCGCGTCAGCAGATGCTCCAATCAGGATGGTCTGCCGCGGAAGAATCGACTCAACGGTCGATGCCCACACTCTCGTTTATTGCCGTGGCGCAAACGGGGCAGAGGCTCGACTCTTTCATGTCGCGCGCGCCGCGGTATCATGCGATTGGAAGGACGGCGCGTGACGGGTAGCCTGCAACCCGCATGGACACCCGCTTGGTAGCCCGATAACCTCCCGGACTCGCAACACGGCGCACAGATCTTCCGCCTTTGGGAGCAACCGTCATGTCGAGCCGGTCGACCGCCGGGAGCGTGAGGCCGGAGACTCGCCGGTCCCCGCGGGAATGACCGCCATGCGAAACAGATTTTCCCGCCGCGACCTGCTCAGGGGTTCGACCGTGCTGGCGGCCGCCACGGTGTTCGCCGAGCCAGCGCGCGCCGCGGCGCCCGAGCTCAGCCCGATCACGCCGGCGCTGATCGAAGCCGCCAGGCGGGAAGGCAAGGTCTCGTTCTACACCGCGCTCGAGCTGCCGGTGGCGGAACGCTTCGGCAAGGTGTTCGAGGCGAAATATCCCGGCATCGCGGTGCGGGTCGAGCGCTCGGGCGCGGAGCGGATTTATCAGCGCATCGCCCAGGAGCAGGGCAGCCGCATCAACGCGGTCGACGTCGCCAACAGCACCGACCCGGCGCATTATCTCGACTGGAAGCGCAACGACTGGCTCGCCCCCTATGTGCCGGAGGACGTCGCCAAGCATTTTCCGGCCGAGCACCGCGATCCCGACGGCACGTATGCGACCGTGTGCGCCTGGCTGAGCGTGATCGGCTACAACACCGGCCTGGTGAAGCCCGAGGGCGCGCCCAAAAGCTTTGGCGATCTGCTCGATCCCAAGTGGAAGGGCAAGCTCGTCAAGGCGCATCCCGGCTACAGCGGCGCCATCCTCACGGTGACCTTCCTGCTGGTGCGCGAGCTCGGCTGGGGCTTCTTCGAGAAGCTCGCCGAGCAGAAGATCATGCAGGTGCAATCGGCCGCCGAGCCGCCCAAGAAGATCCAGGCCGGCGAGCGCGCCGTCATGGCCGACGGCAACGACTACAATCTGACGCTGCTCAAGGATCAGGGCCAGCCGGTCGAGGCGGTTCATCCCACCGAAGGCACGCCGGTCATCATCGTGCCGTGCGGCATCTTCCGCAACGCGCCCAATCCCAACGCGGCGCGCCTGTTCGAGAGCTTTTTGTTCGGCGCCGAGGCGCAGCAGATGTTCGGCGACGCCTTTGCGCACCGCTCCTTCCATGCGCTCATGAAGGAGAAGCCGGGGCGCGCGCCGCTCTCCGCCTTCAAGCTGCTCAAGGCCGACCCCGCCGCCGTGCTGGCGCAGAGCGAAGACATCAAGGCGCGCTACAGCAAGATTTTCGGGGTGTAACGGAGCGGCGCGCAGCACGGTGTGCCCCCTCCCCCGCCTGCGGGGGAGGGAAAGCAAGAGGCTCACCAATCCCGTCCTACACCTTCATGCCGAAAAGACGCGCCGCGTTGCCGCCCAGGATCGCGGCCTTGTCCTGATCGCTGAGCGTGCTGGTGGCGAAGACGTGGTCCACCGGATGCTCCTCCCAGGGGATTGGATGGTCGCTGCCGAGCATCACCTGGCTGGCGCCGACCTGGGCCACGAGGTGGCGCAGCCCCTCCGGGGTGAAGACCAGCGCGTCGAAATAAAGCTGGTTGAGATATTCGGTCGGCTTCTTCTTGAGCTGGATCTCCGGGTTGCAGTTCTGCGGCGACACGAAGCAGGCGTGGTCGGAGCGCGGCGCGTAGGAGGGCAGATAGCCGCCGCCATGCGCCGCGATGATCTTGAGGGCCGGGAAGCGGTCGAGCGTGCCTTCGAAGATCAGGTGCTGCAGCGCGATGGTGGTGTCGAGCGGATTGCCGATGGTGTTCGACAGCCAGCCGTTGCCCTTGAAGCGCGCATTCAGTTCCGGCGTGCTCTGGGGATGGATGAACAGCACGGCGCCGAGCTCTTCGGCCTTGGCCCAGACCGGGTGGAATTTGGGATCGGAAAAGCTTTCGCCCAGCACGCTGCCGCCGATCGCGGCGCCGCGCAGGCCCTGCTGTTTCATCGCGGTCTCGAGCTGCTGGACGGCGAGATCGGGAAACTGCAGGGCGAGCGACGCATAGGCGGCGAAACGGTCGGGCTTCGAGGCGCATAATTCGGCGAGCTTCTCGTTCTGCACCTTGACGATCTGCGCCGCCGTGTCGCGGTCCTTGCGGTACCAGAAGGGATTGATCGACAGCACCTCCATGTCGATTGCCATCGCGTCCATGGCACGCAGGCGCTCCTCTATGGCGATGAACATCTGGTCGGAGCCCTTGGTTTCCGGCCGGACGTTGCGTGCCGCGTCGCCCATCAGGTCGACCGCCTCGTGGAAGAGGCAGTGCGCGTGGACGTCGATGGTCTTGACGCGCTTGCCGTCGACCATGACGGGCAGGCGGGATGGGGCGGGCTGTTGGGCGCGCGCGGCATCGAGCAGCCCGCAGCTGCAGAACGCCATGCCGGCCGCGCCTTTGAGAAAGTTCCTGCGTGTGGTCATCGGTGCCTCCCTGATGCTCTCCGGTCGCCGGAAAGTCGTTGTTCTGTCGCCGGCGCGTTGGCCCGCCCAGGCAAATTGAAGGCCGCCGGCAACAATTTATCAAGCGCCACCATGCGCTCAGCCCAGATAGGCCCCGCCATTCACGTGCAGGGTCTGGCCCGTGAGGTAGCGCGCGCCCGGACCGCACAGGAAGCGCACCGTGGCGGCGACGTCGTCGGGCGTGCCGCGCGCGCCGCTGAGCGTATGGTGGGTGAAATGATGCTGCGGCTCCGGGCCGGCGCGCGGCGTGCCGATCAGGCCGGGCACCACCAGGTTGACGGTGATCTTGTCCACCGCGAGATCCTGCGCGAGCGCACGCGTGAAGCCGACGAGCCCGGATTTGGCGGTGACCACGTGCAGGCGATGCTTGGCGCCGGTGTGTCCGCTCATGCCGCCCAGATTGACGATGGCGCCGGCGCCGCTCTTTCGCAAATGCGGGACGCACGCCTTGACGCACAGGAACGGGCCGTCGAGGGTGACCCCCATGACCTCGCGCCATTCCGCGATGGTCATCTCGTCGATCGGCTTCTCGCGCCGCAGCGCCGCGTTGTTGACCAGGATGTCGATGCGGCCGAAGCGCGTCACCGCCGCCGCCACCATGCGGTCGACCGCCGCCGCATCGGCGATATCGGCGATGACGCTGATGGCCTGGCCACCCCGGGCCGCGATCTCGGCCGCGACGGCGTCCGCCTCGGCCTTGTTGGACCGCGCATTGACCACGACTGCCGCGCCGTCCTCGGCCAGCATCAGCGCAATGGCGCGCCCGATATTGCGCCCGGCGCCGGTCACCAGCGCGACGCGGCCGGAGAGGGGTTGGGTGGTCATGATTTGGTCCGTTCTGCAATCCGCTCAGGTTGCCACAAGTGCCAGCATGCTCCCTCCCCCGCTAGCGGGGGAGGGGCGCGA
>Ga0208988_1000003_pt1 | contig 22840 bp, 13 predicted proteins | sample MedBloCARef_M1_FD_187850 | JGI IMG/M metagenome (GOLD analysis project Ga0208988, IMG submission 187850) | Forest soil microbial communities from El Dorado National Forest, California, USA - Mediterranean Blodgett CA Ref_M1 (SPAdes) (version 2) | ecosystem: Environmental > Terrestrial > Soil >... | reverse complement strand
GCGCGGAACGTTTGCTTGACGACCTTGTCGATCAACTGGTGGCGCGGGTCGCCGCTGGGCAACTGCTTCGCCAGGATCTGAATGTAGTTTGAGATGACAGCGAGAGGAGTGTTCACCTCATGCGCCACGCCAGCGGCGAGCAAACCGAGCGACGTGAGTTTCTCGGTCTGGACGAGCTGTTCCTCAAGGCGGATCCGTTGCGTAATGTCGTCCATCAGGATCAGACGCCCGATCCGGTCTCCGGATTTTCCAACCAGCGGCGCGATCGACACGTTGACAACCAGATTCCGGCCGCCCCGATTCCGCATGGGAAACTTGTACAGGCTGGAGACGCGTTCCTCGCCGGCTCTGGCCGAAATTTCAGCCGACAGATCGGCCGGGAGCACTTCGTCGAGTTTTCGGCCGACGGCCTCGTGACGCGGCACTCCAATCAAACGCTCGATCTGTGTGTTCCAAGACTCAATCGCCCCGTGGAGATCGATCGCGAGCACACCCACGTTGAGCGATTCGACGATGTTTTCCGAGAAGTCTTTCAGCCGCTCAATTTGGGCCGCTTTTTGCTCGAGCGAGGTGTAGAGCTGGGCATTATCGAGAGCGATGGCCAGATAGCCGGCGATTGTCAACAAAAGTTCGACGTCTTCTGTGGAAAGGAAGTCGCCGTCCACGGTCTTTCCCAGGCCGAGCACAGCGACGGTGTGGTCGCGAATCTGGCAGGGAATGAAATAATTCAGGTCGAGTTGTTCGAGCGTTTGCCGGACCGAAGGGGTGGATTCGCGTGCGGCGCGAGCCGATTCGTTGAACAAGACGCGGCGCGCGAAGGGGTTTTTCTCCGCGTCCAGAAAACTCAGATCGAGCGGCCCCGCGTAACGCACGCCGACGGACCGCGCCAGGCGGTACGTGCCGGGTTGAGTTTCTTCTTCCGTGAAAACCGCCAGGCGGTCCACCAGCAGCGCCTGCGAAATGCGATCCATCACCGAAGCGAGCATGGGGTCGAGCCGCACTTCGGAAGTGAGCGTGCGGCCGAACTCGATGAGTGTCCGGCGATAGTCGAGACGGTCCCGGTAAAAGAACTTATCCAAGCGCGCCTGAATCCAGTCGCGGAACGGCTGGAACAAAAAGGCGGCCACGACAATGGCGATGACTCCGCCCATCATGCCGGAAGGCCAGGCCGTATGAAACAGCGCGCCGATCAACGCAACGAAGGCGATGTATACGGCAACCACGCCGCCGCTCGCGGCGGTATAGGCGAGACCTCGCTTGAAAATGATATCCACATCCATCAGCCGGTACCGGATGATGGCGTATCCGAAACAAAGAGGTATCAACACCAGGGATATAGCCGAGAAATTCATCCAGGGGCTCGGCACGATGCGCAGCGAGTGGGGCACGATGTACAGGAGAAAGAACGGAAGAATGCCCGCGAGCGCCCCTCCAGTGACCCATTTGAGCTGCTGACGGAGGATTCCCGAAGTTGCGTGGCGGTAACTGTTCACGAAGGCCCAAGAGGCAAGCATGAAGTAAACGCCCAGACAAGTAAGGTCCAGCCAGTCGAGTAGATCCCGCGCCTCAATCGAGGGCATGAAGCCGAGTTGTTGCAGTCCAACGAGGACGCGGACCAGCAGAAGGGCTCCCGGGACTCCGTAGATCGCTGCGAGCCTCGCGCGCTGCCACCTGTTGGCCGGCCGGCGCTCCGGAAACACCAGGGCAAAATGCAGCAGCAGCGCAGGCTGCAGTAACCGTGCCACGATACCTGCCCAGTAGATCTCCCAGTCAAAGGTGCTCAGCTTGCCCGTGAATTGGAAGGAGTAAAGGACGAAGGAAACCAGGCAAAAAATGTAAAAGTGCACGGCGCGCGTGGCGTTCCAGCGGCGCGCGAAGATGAACAGGCCGATGAAGAGGTATAGCAGGCCAACAATGCGGAGATAGTTTTCAATGGAAGAAGGCTTCTCGGCCGGCTGGGTAACCAGCTGAGTCTCGAATTGCTGGCCGCCACGGTCGATCCGGTAGTGAGCCTGCGACCACAGTCCGATACGCCAGAGGCGTTTGGTTACGTCGATGGCACCATGAATTTCCGCGCCATCGATCGCAAGGATGTGGTCACCGGTACGAATGCCCGCATTAGCCGCGGGAGAATTTGGCATGACGTGCCAGGCCAGGACCCCACTCGATGTGTCCCACCAGGACGCACCGTCATCCGGCGCGCTGAAAATGGTACGCTGCTGAAAATTGATGATTCCGAAGACAATCGCGGCAAGTGTGGCGAGTGCAAGGATGGCTGCGCCCAACCGGATTCTCAGACTATCATTGATTGGCGCGCTCACAGGTTACCCCGGCTACACCCCAACAATCATACGCTAATGCAAATCGACTTCCAAAATATATAAGTTTTCACTGACCATAACTACCTGAAACATAAGCTGGATTTTCTAAGGGGGTGCGGAGAAACCTTCGGTCTCCCATTTATGGAAGGCTAATTCTGTTTTCAGTACCCCCTGCGGAGGTTAGAACTGAAAGCTTACCCCACCCCGAAACGATCGCAAAACAGGTACCAGCATGATTCGAGATTCCTGGCCATTTACAGGCATGTACCCCTGCGCCAGGAGGTTCCCGAAGTCGGCCAACACTTCCCACCGGCCCGCCGGCCCAAACCCCGGAAGAGGCTGACGCAACGAAACGTGCAAATTCGGATCCATTTGGTATGCAGCCTCGCCGAACGCATCGAGGCGTGAAAGGGTCGCACCGGATATCCACATGTAACTCGCGGCAAATTGGGTGCCAGTTCGTGGAAGTTTCCCGGAAACGCGAGTGGCCACGCTGTGGTGGTTGCGAGTCGTGAAGCTATTGCGAAGATCGGCCGCCGTCGTGTTCATTTCTCCTCGGGGGGAAAGTGCGCCCGCCCAGGAGTAGACCGCCGCAAAATCCAAGTTGGAAGAAAGTTCCTGGCGGTAGGCAGCGCGCGCGCCCCAGGAATTCACTGAACCGCCGTCATAAAGGAACGCGTTTGAAAAACCATCCTGGAAGAAATCAGGGCTTGTAGTGGGTCCGGACCCGAAAATCGCCTGGTGCTGCGCGGCATCATGAAATGCCGCAGTCTCAAGACTGGCATGCTCCCCCAATTTGTGTTTTACAAAGGCCTCTTCATGCCAGCGCCCTTCGAAGACAGGCCGGCCATCACGAAAGAGGACCGTGGGGAGGGAGTCGAGGTCCGCAATTGCCGACTGTAACGCATTGCTATTCGCAAAACGGACGTCCGCCGTGCTTGAGGTGACAAGAAAAGAAGCGGTCCACCCTGAAGCGAGATTTGCATCCAGTTGGGCGTGCGGGTGCAATGCGGAAACCGGAGACATGACGCCAACATGGAGGAATTCGGCGCCGGCACGCAATGCGAGGTGATCGCCCAGCGCGACTTGTTCGGAATGATCCAAACGCATCTCCTGGAAAGCCAAGTCGTTGAGGCCGACTTTCGCCTGGCGCATGACGAAAGTGGTCTCTGGACCGTGGCCCAATACACCGGAGGGCAGCCAGACGGTGGCAAAGGTGCCGGAGGCGCCACGCTCATAGCTCATTTGGCCAGCGAGCAAAATGCGGCCGATAGCGCCGAGCCCCTGGTCGTACGAGACGGCAGTGGCGGGGGAGTCCGAGAGATTCGAAGGAGATCCAGGCTGCACCCCGCCGCTGGTCAATTGCACCAATCCACGAGGGCGCTGAGTCCGCGGGGAGTCCACAACTTGAGCGTTATTGGCGAGGTCTACGTCGGCGTCACGCCATTGCAGGATGGTGCGGGTCGCGGCCGAAGAGCGCAGGACCCATTTCCAGTCGTCAGGCTCCTTCGGCGCATCCGATGGACGCCGCAAAGTGTCGAGTGAAGAAAAGATCGAATCCAACTGGACGCGCAGCAGCGTGGTGAGGTTATCAATCACGCTCACGTGCCGCTCCATTGCCGGCAGAAATCCCGGCAGCGACACTCGCAGGGAGTATTTTCCAGGTTTGAGACGGTCCGTGAAAAAGGCGCCGTGCTGGTTGGAAAGCAGCTGCGAAACGGTCCGGCCGCCCGCATCTTCCGAGATGAGCCAAACGGTCGCGCCCATCTGTGGCGTACCGGATGGATCCAGCACAATGCCGGAGATCGTGCCATACCCTGGTTTGGCCGTTGCCGAGCCAGCCAGAACCAGAACGATGACCATGATCCAACCCAGGGTCTTGCCAACCGACTTCATAGGGACTGGTTACCTCCCAGTGGTCGTGTCCGCCGCCGCTCTGTTTACTGCCGGAGGCGTTACCGTAAAATCCGCCGAACGGGAAACAGTCTGTTTGGTCAAAAGATCCGTCGCTTGGATTGCAATCTTGTACTTGCCCGGCGGCAAGGCTTTGGGAGCGATCAACTGCTCGTACGTTACCTGCTCGCCATTTTGCTTAAGGTCCTCACCCGTCTTGACGTCGTGGGAGACCGTCTGCTGCCCCTGACTCACCTTGACGTCCAAAGACAAACCGTTCTTGTGCGTCTTATCATCCACTTTCAGATTGTAGAATTGCAGATAGATTCCCATGGGCTGGTCCGTGTGGAATTCGGCATCAAGCTTGGGGCGGACTTTCGTCGAGCCGAGGACGAACTGGCCGACGCCCACATCTTTGGAGGAAACCGGCTCGATCTGGTCGGCAAGAATCAACGAGCTGGCATCGAATTTATCATCCGGCATCGAAGAGACCGCCAAACGCGTATTGAGCACTCCTACGTTCCCGCTGTTCACGTCCTTGATGACCACGTCGATCTTATACAAGCCTGGACGCAGCGGCACGGCCTTCTGGTAAATGGAGAAACCTTTGAGCGATGGCTCGAGAAGCGAGTCCGGGAAGTCGCGCTGAATGACGTCCTCGAAGGTCTGGACGATGCGGCCGGTCATGGTGCTGATTCGCGCGAAAAGATTTAGGGACGCGGAATGCACTCCATCGCGATTGCGGAATGTCATTTGCTTGTTTTGGATTTGAACCGTGATGGGTACGAGGATCGTGTCGCTGGTAATGCGCATGAAGTCGGTGCGATAGTCGAATGTGATCTGATTGCGGACGATTCGCGAGCTAACGACTTCCTCAAGATCCTTGAATTTGACCGGTGGCGCCACTTGCACCTTTGCAAATTGTTCGAGCCGGGTGAACTCATTTTGGCTTTCGAGCCCGCCACCGCCCATCGCGACCGGTGCGGTGGAACCGTCGGTGCGGGTGAAACGAGCAGTCTTGCTGGACATGCCCATTTGTTCCATCATGCTCAATCCGGCTCCGGGGATCTTTGCCAAGGCGTCTTTTTCGCCCGGGTCCATGGTCATGTGATATTCGCTGGTGCCGCTGGGGTCCACGAATTCGATGATGATATTGGATCCGATGCCTTCCATGTAGCGGTACCGCCACTGTTCAAACGCATAGGTCGAGGTCTGGCCGCCGCCTTCCGAAGCGGGACGCTCATAATTACCGCCGGTCGGGTGCGATTCGATCTCATCCGGCTTTCCCCAAATGATGTAGATGCGCCCCCGATCGGTGCGCCAGCCGGGAATACCGGAAGCGAACCGCTCGTTGGTGTATGCGATGCGGCGATAATGCTCTTCCTTGAACTCATTTTCGACCGTGTCTGGAGTGGGGTCGCGGCGCTGCCAGAAAGCCTCAATGAATTGCTCGCGCTCTTCGTTCGTTTGCAATTGCAGGAACGCGGCGCGCTCTTCATCGCTAATGATGTAGGGGACTTCTTCTTGTAGCCACTTCTTGTAGGGGGTATCGAGTTCCTTCTGGAGCTTTTTCAGGTTTTTCGATTTGTCCTGCGGCTTATCGCCTTTTTTCTTTCCGGAATCCGGCTGCGTGCCGGCGGGAGTATCTTGTTTTTCCTGCTCCTGGGCATGCAGCCCGAAAGGCAGGAGCAAAGCTCCGCTAAGCACAACAAACAACGGAATACGGCCCAAGCGGTTCATAAGCATCCCTCGCCCCTAATTCGGAAGCTTGATTCTATCCCCTTGAGAATGCACGCGTCAATCAATGAATGCTCCGTTTTCTGACTGTTCCGCATACGGAGACCCCCCTACACGCCGGTGCATACTAAGAACTAAGGTGTCCATGCGGGGTTGCCTGCAAGAGTTGATAAGTTTCGCCCATCGAAACAGAAAGAGGCCGAAAGGTAGCGCACCCGGCTTCGATTTTCACCCAATCGTTCGTGAGCAAGATTGTTCAATCTGATTGAACTTCGCCAGCAAATCGCTTTGTTCCGATTGGAAATGACGGTAAAATTAGGTATGGTGTGGGGTGCGATCCAGGTGCCTGCCTGGACCGGTAGTGCTTGGACCTCACCCTCGAACACACTTCGCAGATCTTTCACTTGCTGGCCCGCGTCAGTTGTACGCTTGGGAGTGTAATCTGCGGCCGCGAATCGTTGGAGGGCTTCCCCACGTAATACAAGTGTCAGGTGGAGGAGCCGCACATGCGATAAGGCCAAGGTACCAATACATGAATAAGTGGACCAAAATCGGGATCGGTATCGGTGGGGCTGCCGTCATGGCCGGCGCGGTGTGGTTCAGTATCCGGTGGATCAATAAGGACGTGGTGACGGTCCAGACCGCGGCCATTACACGGCAGGACCTGACTTCCGTTGTCACTGCGTCGGGCGAAATCAAGCCGCTGACGTACACGAACGTGCTGGGCGAAGGCATCGGCAAGATTACAGAAATTGTCGTGAAGGAAGGCGATCACGTCAAGAAGGGCGATGTGCTGCTGCGCCTGGAAAGCGTACAGCCGTCGGCGGACGTGGATGCGCAGCGCGCCGGCATCGAAGCGGCGGACGCGGGCGTAAAGTCAGCCGAAGCCAACAGAGTGTCAACAGAGGCTGACATCAAGTCGCGCGCCGCGGATCTGGAACACGCCAAGCTGGAGTGGGACCGCGGCCAGGAACTTTTCAAAGAGGGCCTGATCCCCAAACAAGATTACGATTCGAGGAAGGCCGCCTATGACAGTGCCGTGGCGGCGCTGGCTTCCGCGCAAGCGCGTGCTGAGCAGTCCCGGGCGCAGCTCGGCCAGGCGCACTCGGGATTGACACAGAACCAGGCGATGCTGAACCGCCTGCGCGACGTGTTACGCAAAACCACCTACACCGCTCCGATTGAGGGTGTGGTGACCTATATTGCCGTGCGCGTCGGCGAAAACGTGGTTCCGGGAATTCAGAACGCGACGGGCAGCTATTTGATGACCATATCCAACATGTCCGTAGTGACCTCGGAAGTGATGGTGGACGAAACCGATATCACCAATGTACGAGTGGGCGAGGTTGCGGAAGTGACGATTGACGCGCTGCCGGGTAAGTACATCAAGGGTAAAATAACTGAAGTAGGAACACAAGCCGTGCTGCGAAGTTCGGGTCTGGCGTCCACGCAATCCACCACGGGCAATCAGGAAGCGAAAGACTTCAAGGTCGTCGTTACGCTGGAAAATCCGCCCGATGGGCTGCGCCCTGGACTTTCCTCGACGGCAAAGATCACGACGGCGCAAAAGAAGAGCGTCATCACGATTCCCATTCAGGCGCTCGCCGTCCGGACGAAAAAAGATTTGGAAGAAGCCGCGAAGCAGGCCGGACGCAAGCCGGACGATTCCATCACTTTGGCAGCGAGCCGCCCCGCGACGGATGGCGCGTCGGCTGGATCTTCCTCCTCGAAAGACACGGAAATTCAGGGAATCTTCGTCGTCCGCCGCGGCCGGGCGGAGTTTGTGCCCGTTGAAACCGGCATCATGGGTGTCACGGACATCGAAGTCATGAGAGGCGTCAACGACGGCGACGAGATTATTACCGGGAGCTATAAAGTGCTGCGTACGCTGAAGCCGGATGCCCGGGTGAAGATTGACAACTCCCCGCCAAAAGTAACGGACGACAACCGGAGTTGAGGAGCATCTAACGGTAAGTGGACAAACGGCCGTCGGGGGTTAAACCCCCCGGAGTAAAAGCAGCCCCTTATGTCGTGGCTGGCCTTCCTTTGTCAGGATGAAAAGGCACGACCCGCAAAGCCTCAAAGTTTTCTGCAACATGCTGAATTCGAGGAGTTGAGAGATGCCTGTGGAAGCTGTTTCGCCCGATTCGTTTCGCCAGGATCTCGTAGACCAGGGATACGCCATCAAGACGGAAGACCTCTGGAAAACGTATCAAATGGGTTCGGAGGAGGTGCAGGCGCTTCGCGGCGTAAGCGTGGATATTCGCCGCGGAGGGTACGTCGCCATCATGGGGCCTTCCGGTTCCGGCAAATCCACGTTGATGAATTTGATCGGGTGCCTGGACACGCCGACCTCCGGCAAATACTGGCTGGCCGGGCGGCTGGTGAGCGCGCTCGATGATGATGAACTCGCGTACATTCGGAACAAGGAAATAGGATTCGTTTTTCAGACGTTCAACTTGCTGCCGCGCGCCACCGCGCTGCATAACGTCGAGCTGCCTCTGATCTACAACGGCACGCCCGTGGAAGAACGTCTCGCCAAGGCCAAACGCGCGCTCGCCTCGGTGGACCTGACCGAGAGAATGAACCATAAGCCGAGTGAGCTATCCGGCGGCCAGCGGCAACGCGTGGCGGTCGCGCGCGCTTTGGTGAACTCACCATCCATCGTGCTCGCCGATGAGCCCACCGGAAACCTCGATACGAAGACCGGCGATGAGATCATGGCTTTATTTGCGCGGCTGCACAAAGAGGGCAACACGATCATCCTGGTCACCCACGAAAACGACATCGCGCGGCGAGCCGATCGCATCATCCACGTGCGCGATGGCAAAGTCGAATCCGACGAGGCAGTAAGACATTAGTGAAGAGGATGCGAAGTCTTGTCTCGCCCGGCTCGAACTATATTTTCTTGAAAATCATCTTTTTCCGGCGGGCTCCACGCCCCGGTCCGGGGCGTGCCGCGTAAAAGCGGAGCCCGCATCCGTGCGGCGAGATTCTTCGAGGAACCATTCGCGTGCGACGCAGAATTGCGATCTTTGTCCTTGTCGTGCAATCGATTCTTTTCCTGGTCCACTTCTTTTTCTACGAGACATGGACAGTGTTTTGGGGTGGGGCCCGCCCGCAGGGAAACTTGACGCTGCGATTGGCGATTGTTTTATTATCCATGAGTTTTATGTCGGCATCCCTGCTGGCTTTTCGCATTTCAAACGTCCTGGTCCGAATGTACTACACGATTTCAGCCGTCTGGCTTGGATTCGTGAATTTCGCTTTTGCCGCCGCGTGTGCGTGCTGGTTTTTTTACGCTGTATTCGGGATTTTTGGATGGCATCCGGATCGGCGCTTGCTCGCGGAAGTATTCTTGGGTCTCGCTATCCTGGCGACGCTGTATGGGATGGCGAATGCCTCGTGGATTCGCATAAGGAAAATCACCGTCAAGCTTCCGAATCTTCCGGAATCCTGGCGCGGCCGGGTCGCCGCGCAGGTGAGCGATCTGCATCTTGGGCATGTCCGAAACCTTGGATTCATCCGGCGCATTGTCACGATGCTCATACGGCTGCGGCCGGACATCGTGTTTATCACAGGCGATCTGTATGACGGCACGGCCGCGGACCTCGGCCGGCTCTCCGAGCCGTGGTTGGAAATCACGCCGCCATTGGGCACCTATTTTATTACCGGGAATCACGAGGAATTTTTCGATCGTACAGAATATATGGAGGCTTTGAAGAACTTCGGCGTCCGCATCCTGAACAACGAAAAGATCATCGTGGACGGTTTGCAGATTGTGGGCGTGCACGATCGGGATGCGGCGTCTGGCCCGCGGTTCCGGTCACTTTTGAAACAGGCTGCGCTGGACCGTGAGCGGGCCAGCATATTGTTGGTCCACGAACCTCGCCATCTCCTTGTTGCCGAGGAGGAAGGGATTTCCTTGCAGCTCTCCGGACACACGCATCAGGGACAATTCTTCCCCTTCACACGGATTGTGTCTCGCATCTACAAGCAGTATGCGTACGGGCTGCATCGCTGGGGCAATCTGATCGTCTATACGACGTGTGGCGCCGGAACATGGGGTCCGCCACTGCGCGTCGGGACGAACCCTGAGATCGTATTGATTCGATTTGAGTAATCAGGCCGCGAGGGTCCGCTCTTCCCTCCGCGAAGCATTGTGATCCGGTAGCAAGGGCCGGAATGCAGCGTGAATTTGCCCGGACGCTAAGCCGAGGTGTTTTATCCTCCTGTGAAGGGAAGGATGATATAACTCAAGTGGTCCCTTATCGTCTTCATGTTCGGCTCGCGCACAAATTGGCGTTTGGATCCGAATCAGTTCGCGCAGGCGCTTGAGGCGCATCGACGCGCGGGCAAAGACCTGCTGGACCTGACTGTTTCGAATCCCACGGAATGCGGTATTTTGTACCCGGAGCGGGAAATCCTCGCGGCGCTCGCTGATCCGCGCGCACTTGTCTATTCACCGGAAGGCAAGGGGCTCCGCGAGGCTCGTGAGGCCGTCGCCGATTATTACGTCGGGCGCACGGGGTTTGCGGGACAGGGTGGGCGCGTCGATCCTGAATGCATCGTACTCACCTCTGGAACGAGTGAAGGGTATAGCCACATTTTTCGCCTGCTGTGTGAAACAGGCGACGAGATTCTCGTTCCCGCGCCCAGCTATCCGCTGTTTGAATTTCTCGCCGATCTCGCCGACATCCGGTTGGTTCCATTTCCCTTGTTTTACGATCACGGCTGGCAAATTGATTTTGCGTCGTTGCGCGCGGCGCTCACACCGCGTTCCCGGGCCGTGCTGGTCGTGCATCCCAACAATCCGACAGGGTCGTTCGTAAAGCCGCGCGAAGCTGCCGAGCTTGCGGAGATTTGCGCGGCTCGTGAGATGGCCATTGTCGCCGACGAAGTCTTCCTCGATTACATGGGCGGGGGGGTGCGGGCTCTACTTGGAGCCCGACAGAATGAAGACACGGCGCGGACATTTGCACTTCACGATGCGGCGCTCACGTTCACGCTGAGCGGGCTTTCGAAGATTTCACTGCTGCCACAGATGAAGCTGGCCTGGATGGTTGTGAGTGGCCCGCAGGCGCTGGTTCATACCGCTGTCGAACGTCTCGAGATTATCGCGGACACGTATCTTTCTCCCAGCACGCCGGTGCAGCTCGCGCTGCCGAAATTTCTCGCGTTGCGGAGCGGGCTTCAAGCGCAATTGCAGCAGAGAATCTCCGCAAATCTTACGGTGCTCGATGGCGCGCTGCGCGAATCAAAACTCCTCGCGCGGCTCGATCGAGAAGGCGGCTGGTACGCGGTCCTGCGCGTTCCTGTCACCGGTTCCGATGAGTCCGTAGCCGTCGCCCTGCTCGAACGCTGCTCGGTCCTGGTGCATCCCGGGCACTTCTTTAATTTTCCGCGGGATGGTTTCCTGGTGCTCAGCCTGATTACGCCCGAAAAGCAATTTCAAGAAGGCGTGCGGCGGCTGAAGAATTTCTTTGAAGGATAATTACCTGTGCGAGCGGCGCGTCAGGCTTCGGCTTCGAGGACGACGACGGGCTGGTAGGTGCGCGGCACGACGGCTTCGGCGATCGCAATCAGGTGTTCCTGCTGGCTGAAAACGCGAAGGCGCGCGGGCTTCCATTCGCCGGAATTGAGCTCCGCGGTTGCGCCCTGGGCAACGCTGGCGCGGCCGGGCTGAATCTGTGCAAGCTGCACCGTGAATTTCGAGCCGTGGCGCACGCGTTGTTCGAGAAGCGGCGGCACGGTGGCGCTCGGTAATTCGGGCAGCAAGCGTTCGAGGGGAATGACGTAGCGCGCGAGATTGCTTTCCGCTCCGGCGCGCTGGAGATCTTCCAATTTCACCGCCTGGTCGAGCGTAAATTCGCCGACGGCGGTGCGAACGATTTCCGCCAAGTGCGCGCCGCAGCCCACGGCCGCGCCCATATCGTGAGCCAGTGAGCGAATGTAAGCGCCTGCCGCGCATTCAATCGAAAACTTGGCCAGCGATCCCGCAACTTCGTCGACGCGAAAATCGTACACTTCGATATCGACCGCTTTCAGCTCCACTGGTTTTTTCTTTCGCGCGAGTTCGTGGGCCGGGCGGCCATGAATTTTTTTCGCGGAAAATGGCGGCGGCATCTGTGGAAAGAGTCCGACGCGCGCCGCTGCCAAGCGTTCGATTTCGGCGCGGTCGAGCACGGGAGCGGTATCAGGTCCAAGCGGCGTGCCGTCCGCATCATAGGTGTCGGTCGCGAAGCCAAACCGGACCGTCGAGGTGTAGCGTTTGCGGCGTCCCGCGTAAAACTGCGCGAGCCGCGTGGCGCGGCCCAGAAGCAGTACGAGCACGCCGGTCGCCAAGGGATCGAGCGTGCCGAGATGGCCGATCTGGCGGAATCCAAGAATGCGGCGAGCGGCATCCACGACGTCATGCGACGTTCTGCCTCGCGGCTTGTCAATGATCAGGGCGCCGTCCAGCGACGCGGGCTGAGGTTTTCTTGGCATGGAATCGGTTTTGTACGAAAGCCGCCGCGGATCAGGGCGCGGGCTTCCGGGTCTGGCGCAGAAGCTCCTCGATCCGCTGGCTGTACTCCTCGGAGTGATCGAGGGTGAAATGGATTTCCGGAGCGCGGCGAAGCTGGATACGCTCGGTCAGTTCGTGGCGAATGTAGCCGACGGCTGCCGCGAGGCCCCTGATCGTGCTCTTCTGTTCGGCCTCGTTTCCCATCACGCTGACGAACACGCGCGCGTGCTTGAGGTCGGGCGTGACGCGGACCTCGGTGATGGTGACGAGGGCTGCAATGCGCGGGTCTTTCAATTCGCCGGCAACCATAATACCCAGCTCGTGGAGAATCTCCTCGGCGACGCGTTCGTGCCGATGTCCCGGGATCGTCATCGTTGTCTCACTGGTAGCAGGGATTCTAATGATTTCGACCTTCCTGCGTCATTAAAGAACTTCCAATTCATGGCCGATCAGATCGCGGCCAAGCAATCGTTCGGAATCCTCGAGCACGTTGCGCAGCGATTGTTCGAGGTGCGAGTTATTGTTGGACAGACTCACGACGCCGACCACCGAGCGCTGCCAGGAATCCTGCCCATCGAGCTCGGCCACAGCCACGTTGAATTTTCCCCGCAGCCTGTCTTTCAGGCTGCGCAACACCTGCCGCTTATCTTTGAGCGAGTGCGCCTCGGGAATATAAATTTCCAGGGTGAGTAAACCGATTGGCATCGTCGTCCCTGCAAATGGGCCTGCGAACGGGCGCCGCGAGGGGGCCCAGGAGAAGATCAGGCCGAAGCTTCCGCCAGCACCAGCCTCTGCATATGAAAGCACTCGAGAACATCCCCAACCTTGATGTCGTTGAAGTTGGAAACGCTTGCGCCGCACTCAAATCCGGAGCGCACTTCACTTGCGTCGTCCTTGAACCGGCGTAGCGAACTGATGCGCCCGGTGTAAATCACAACGCCTTCGCGCAGCACGCGGACTTCGGCGTCGCGCTTGAGCACACCATCCAGAACGTAGCAGCCCGCGATCATGCCGACGCCCTTGACGCGGAATGTGTCCCGCACTTCGGCGCGGCCCAGATGAGTTTCCTTGAAGACCGGATCGAGCAGGCCGGTCATGGCCTTTTTGATCTCGTCGGAGACTTCGTAAATGATCGTGTGCGGGCGAACCTCGACGCCTTCGCGCTGCGCCAGGTCCGAGGCCTTGCGGTCGGGCCGGACGTTGAACGCGACGATGATCGCGCCCGAAGCCGACGCCAGTAGCACGTCGTTCTCCGTGACGGCGCCAATGCTGGCATGGATAATCTTGAGCTTTACGCGGTCGTCGGAAAGTTTCGGCAACATTTCGCTCAATACTTCGACCGAGCCCTGCACGTCGGCCTTGATGACGAGCGGAAGCTCCTTGACGTCACCCGCTTTGAGTTGCTCGTGCAACTGATCGAGCGTGATGCGCGCCCCCGCGGACTTCGCGAGAGTGGCCTCACGCAACTTGGCCTGGCGGAACTCGACGATGTGACGCGCCCGCGCTTCGTCCGCCACCTGGAACTGATCGCCTGCTTCGGGAGCGCCTTGCAAACCGAGAACTTCCACGGGAGTCGATGGTCCCGCGCTCCTGACCGGCCGCCCGTGATCGTCAAACATGGCGCGAACCTTGCCATACACAGCGCCGCAAATGAAAACGTCGCCGGTATGCAGCGTTCCCGTCTGGACCATAATCGTCGCGACCGCTCCGCGGCCTTTATCCACGCGGGACTCGAGCACCGTGCCGGCGGCGGGAGCTTTCGGATTGGACTTTAGTTCGCGGAGATCAGCTACCAGCAAAATCATTTCGAGCAGCTTACTCAGGTTTGTCTTCTGTTTCGCGGAAACCTCGACCATCACGGTGTCGCCGCCCCATTCCTCGGGCATCAAGCCGCGGTCAGAGAGCTGGCGCTTGACCCGCTCGACTTGCGCTTCCGGCTTGTCGATTTTGTTGATGGCCACGATGATCGGGACGCCCGCGGCTCTCGCGTGGTCGATGGCTTCTTGCGTTTGCGGCATCACGCCATCATCGGCGGCGACAACCAGGACAACGATATCCGTCACTTTCGCGCCGCGCGCGCGCATGCGCGTGAAGGCTTCGTGGCCCGGCGTGTCCACGAACACGATTTTGCGGCCGTCGATATGAACGACCGAAGCCCCGATATGCTGGGTGATGCCTCCGGCCTCTCCGGCGGCGACTTCGGTTTCGCGGATCACATCCAGAAGGCTGGTCTTGCCGTGATCGACGTGACCCATCACGGTCACGACGGGCGGCCGCGGCTCGAGGTTCTCCGGCTTTTCTTCCCGGGCGACTTCCTGGACGACGTCTTGCTCGAACGTAAGAACCTTGACGATGCCATTGAACGATTCCGCCAGATTCGTAGCCATCGCCGTGTCGAGCGCCTGGTTGATACTGGCGAAGATGCCGCGATCCAGCAAAATTTTCAGGACTTCCTTCGCACGCACGTCGAGTTTTTCCGCCAAATCGCGGACCGTCACGCCTTCGGTGATCGTAATTTCGCGGGGCTCGCGCGGAGGAGGAGCGGGTGCGCGCTCAATATGGGCGGTGCGCCGCTCCCCAGGGCCTACGCGGGCGCGGACGGGGTGCAGCTTGCGTTCACCCTCTTCAAAGCGTTTCTCGATTGTGGGACGCGCGCGCGCCGCAGGCTTGCGTTCGTAGATTGGCTTACCGGGCTCTGCCTTGGGAGGCATCTTGTCCGAAGGCAGCGCGGGAGCGGTACGTCCTCCGGGACGCGGCCCCCCCGGGCGTCCCGGAATCGGCGGTCCGGGGCGGACTGGGACTTGTTGGCCCGTACGGCCTGGAGCGCCGGGGCGCGACGGGAATCTCGATTGCACAGCGCCGGGGCGCGCACTGGCCGTGGGACGCACGGGCGCTGGAGGATTCACGCGCGCGCCGGGCGGCAGAGGATTCCAGTTCGGTTTGGGAGCTGACTTTGTCGAAGAAGTCGGGTGAGTTGCCGCGCCGTGTCGTGCCGAGACCGCTGGAGAAGTTGCCGGCCGCGCAGTTGCAGCTAGTGGCGCCGGAGCCGGCTTCGCTACGGCCGGGCCCTTCGGTGCGATAGGTTTAGGGGGGGCAGAAGCAGTTACACCTGGCCGGGCAGCAGGCTTCGCCGTTGCAGCAGGAGGCGCAGGCGCCGGTTTTACGGGAACTGGCGGTACAGCAGAAACAGGCTTCGCCGCAATGACTGTTGCCGGAGCCGGTTTCGGCACAACAGAAACTGGCGGAAGGGGCGCCACGGGAGGAGCAGACTCGGGCACGGCAGGAGCACGAGGAGCAGCGGCAACGGAAGGGGCTGGCGGAGGCGCCGCCACGGCAGGCTTCATTCGCGCTGCTTTGGCGGCTGCTTCTTTCGCTGCCTTTTCGGCCACGACCTTTTGCTCGGCCGCGGCTTCCTCGTCGGCTGCGTCGCGGAAGTGCTTGCGCACTCTTTCGGCCGCGTCGACGTCTATCGAACTCGAGTGCGTCTTTTTTTCCGTGACGCCGGCGTCAGGCAAATAGTCGATGATCGCTTTCGCCTTGACCTCAAGTTCGCGCGCCAATTCGTTGATGCGGATTTGATTCGGCTCGGTCATTGCCCTCCGGGATTACTCCTTGCCCTTTGCTTCCGGCGATTCCGTGGACTCAGCGGGATCAACGGATTCCGCGTTCCCGGTTTCGCCTTCCGCCGCGGCGGCTGCCGCTGCAGCGATTTCTTCCGCTTCGGCCGGGGCCTCGATTTCTTCGGCGGCGACGTCCGCGGCCTCGACGGCTTCTTCGGTGGCCACCGCTTCTTCCACGGCCTCTTCCGCGGACTCCTGCTCCGCGAGGCCCTCGATAGATTCCGTTTCCGCCGGAGGATTCTCAAGCGACTGGAAATAAGCGGCCACCGACAATTGAATTTTCTCGACCATCTTCTCGCCGATTCCAGGAATTTCCGTGAGCTGCTCCGGAGTCATGTCGGCAAGCTTTTCGATCGTGGTGACGCCGTGCGTTTCGATGCGTTCGATCGTCTTGGGTCCAACGCCCTTGAGTTCAGAGAGCGGAGTTCCGGGCGCGGTCAGCGCAGCCATCTGCGCTTCGATTTCCTGGCGTTTCTCTTCCTCGCTCTTGATGTCCACGTTCCAGCCGATCAGCTTGCTGGCCAGACGCACGTTCTGGCCCTTCTTGCCGATGGCGAGAGAAAGTTGCGTGTCCTCGACGATGATTTCGAGATGGCGCGTTTCCGGATCGATGATCTGAACGCGCGTGACTTTGGCCGGAGAAAGCGCCTTCTGCGCGAACGTAACGGTGTCCTCCGAATACGGGATGATGTCGATCTTTTCACCGCGCAACTCGCGAATGATCGATTGCACGCGCATGCCCTTCATGCCCACGCATGCGCCCACCGGGTCCACATCCTTGTCGCGGCTCTGCACCGCGATCTTGGTGCGTTCGCCGGCTTCCCGCGCGGCGGCGCGGATCTGCACGGTGCCATCGTAAATTTCCGGAACTTCCATCTCAAAAAGGCGCTGCACCAGAATGGGATCGGCGCGGGAGACGATCACCTGCGGACCCTTGGCCGAGCGATCCACCGCGCGGATCACCACGCGCAGGCGGTCCCCGATATTGTAGGTCTCCAGGCGCGATTGCTCGCGTTTGGGCATGCGCGCTTCCGCGCGTCCCAGATCGACGATCACGTCCGGCCCTTCGGTTCGTTTAACGACGCAGTTCACCAACTCGCCGACGCGGCCATTGTATTCGTTGTAGATGGTGTCGCGTTCCGCCTCGCGCACCTTCTGCATGATGACTTGTTTTGCGGTTTGCGCGGCGATGCGGCCGAGCACGTCAGTCGGCTTCGGAATCAAGACCTCACTGCCTACGACGGCGTTGGGGTCGATCCTCTTCGCTTCCGCCAGCGTGAATTCCTTCTTCGGGTCGGTGACTTCCTCGACCACGGGACGCACGGCGACCACGTCAATCTGCCCGGAGTCTGGATTGAACTTTGCGCGGAGTTCTTCCTCGGTCTTGTAAAATTTCCGCGCGGCAACAATCATCGCGTCTTCAATCGCCGCGACGATCACCTCCGGTTCAATGTGCTTTTCCCGGCTGATCTGCTCGATTGTCTGATACAGCAGACTGGCCATTTTCCCTCACCTTAGAATTCCACAACCAGGTTCGCCTTGCGAATTCCTTCCATCGGCACGGCAATCACCCGGCCCTGCACTTCGATTTGGACCTTGCCGCCGGCGACTCCCGCCAGACGGCCCTCGAAAAATTTCTGATTCTCCACCGGTTCGATCGTTGAAATTCGCGCCAGCCGCCCGGCGAACCGCTCGAACTCCGCCGGTTTGGTCAGCTTGCGATCGAGCCCGGGCGAACTGATCTCCAAAATATAATGCGGTCCGGGAACCAGATCTTCCACGTCCAGCATCACGCTGAGCTGATTGCTGACCGCTTCGCAATCCTTGTGGCCGACGCCCTCGGGCTTATCAATGTAGACGCGCAGGAAGCGCTGCTTGCCGACTTTCCATTCGACGTCCACCACGTCCAAGCCCAGCGAGCGCGCCACGCGCTCGGCGGCTTCGCGGATGCGCTCCAGATCCATCTCCGCCTTCCCGCTGCCCCCCGGAATTTCGTTCGGCGGCCGCCGATACCTCGGCCCCCGGCGCTCCCGTTCGCGCCCAACAAAAAAGTGGGCTCTCGCCCACTGAAGATTGCGTCCGCCTTAGGCCACTAAAGTATAGTCAGCCATTGCTTCAAATGCAAGCTGCGGAAGATTCAACAACAGGACTGGCAGACGAACTGGTTGGCCAAGCAGCTGAAAAAACCGATGGCTGCACCAAGGCGGCCCCCGGCGGCCCCGTTCATTTCTTTACCGCGAATGCGTTACGGAGTGGGCTTCTTTGCCGGAGCGGGAGCCGGAGTAGCAGCCTTCGGCGCTGGAGCCGCTGCCGCCGCCGGGCTACCGGCCTTGATAGGATAAGCCTGGTCGTACAGGCGCACGACGTCCTGCGTGATATCCGCCTGGGACGACCCATAGATGACGGGGCTGCCTTGGGCAGACGTGTCGAGCACGGCTACGTAACCGTTTTCACGGGCGTAGCGATCCAGGACATCGAGCATCTTGCGCCCTATCCCGTCAATGATTTCGCCTTGGGCGGCGTTCAACTCCTCGGTCAAACCATCGTTGTCACGCTGCAGCCGCCGGGTGAGGAGTTCGCCTTGACGCTGCAGCTTTCCCTTTTCATCATCGCTGAGCGTGCGGGCGCCTTCACTCAGGCGGCGTTGGACGTCCTCGATCTGCTTTTGCGTGCTCTGCAGTTCATTTTGCTTGGGCGCAAATTGCGATTGGAGTTGCGCCTGCGCTTGCTTTCCCTCCGCCGTGGCCACAATGGCGTTCCGGACGTTGAGCACGGCTATTTTTGACGGAGCCGACGCTGCGGCACCGCCGGTAGACTGGGCGCGGACCCCGGCCAGCGGCGCCAGGAAAATAATTGCCAGCGCGGCCCAAGTGCCTTTGAAACGTAAATTGACGTTCATCCTTGCTCCTTATACTCTGAAACGAAAATCACAAATCGCGCATTATAGCGGTCTAATTTCACACTCGTCAATCACAAATGATTGTACTCGCTTCGGCTGAATCTGCACCCTGGAATCCGCTTCCACTTACCTCATACCGATGCGTCCGAACACGCCGGAGTTGGCTGGGACCGCGGCCCGCTCTCCGCTGGCTCCCCAATGCCCCGCAAAAACTCAGCGAGGCACCGGCACGAGGAGCACGCGCCCGTTCGCCGTGTCCGCGATCACCGCAAGGTTCGTCAGCGGATGAATGTCCAAGGGGAACTGCAATGCCCCGGAAAGAGTGATGGTTGAATTGATCGGCGCCGGAGGCAGCGTCAGGACCGCGCGAATCTGGTGGCTGAGGATATCGGCTACGGTGATGGTATGGCTGCCCGTATTAGTGCTGATCAGTGTCCCCGTCTGGGAGTTAAATGCAATGGCGGTCGGATTGATGCCGACACGAAGGGATCCGACTTGCAACTGGATCGTTGGATCGTAAATTGCAATCGAGTTGTTCGTGCTCGAGGCTGCCAGAAAGGTGTTGCTCCACGGATCGTACGCAACCGAAGTGGGAACATTGATAAAGAAATTCGTAGTGAGCGAGGTGGATGAAGCGCTGGCAATGCCCACCGAATTGCTGGCGTCCGCGGCCGCGGCGATCTGATTGGTCTGGTAATCGAAGGCGACCGCGATCGGACGCTGGCCCACTGAGACGCTGACGGCGCCACCCGTCGCGGGATTCACAATCGAAACGGTGTTCGCCACACTATTCGCAACGGCGGCTGTTCCTGTGTCCTGGTTGGCTGCCACACCCATGGGGGCCGTCCCGGTATTAATGGTGCTTGTGACAGACCCCTTGATTTCATCCACGACCGAAGCGTTATTGCTCTGATTGTTCGCCACTACGGCCTGGTGCAGGCGTGGCAAAACGGCCACACCAAAAGGATTCGTGCCGACTTTCACCGTTTGGCCGGTACCGCTCGAAAGATCGATCAGCGCGAGTGCGTTGCATCCAGATAAACTAACCGCCGCGAGATTCAGTACCGGATCGATGGCCACGCCCGCCGGTAGCGGAGGCGTCGAGCAGACCGCGGACACATCCACGCTCTGCACTACCGTGAAATCGGATGCATTGGAGAAGGCGGGACTCTTCGTCGGATCCGACACGTCGACCGCAAATCGGCGGGCCGAGGTCAACATAGCGGGCGGCACGATGACGGTCATCTCCCGGTCGGTGACAGACGTTGGTATGAGCGGGTTGCCGTCGAGGCGCACCACGCTGTTGCCGGAAAATCCCTTGCCGATGACAGTCAGCGTCACCGCGCTGGGAGGGGCCACGCTCTGTAGCGTCGAATTCACCACGAACTGCTTGGGAAAGGTTTCGGTGATAGAAAGCGATTGAATTTTCGCTCCGAGCGACACGATCGAAACACTATCGTCGGTCTGGTTGACGACTACCGCGAGATTCGTGCCAGGATCCACCGCCACGGCGACCGGGTCCGGGCGGGTGGCGAATGGGACCGTATTGTTCAAGCGCTTGGGTGTGGAGGGATCGATCACGGAGAGATAGTTGAATCTCGGGTTCACGGTGACCGCAACGTTCGTCAGTGGATTGAACGCCCCGGCCACATTTCCAGTTTCCACTGGACCCGTCGTCGGGCCATTGACGGTGCGCAGAGTAAGTGACGCAATGGATTGATCCAGCAGGCTGAAGAATGACACGACGCCATTCGATGCGCCATTCGGTGACGGATCGACCAGAACGGCTTGCTCCGTTTCCGGGTTGATGCCGATCCCCTGCACCGTGGCGGTCAAGCCCAGCGTCGCCACCGGGGCTGCATAGTTCACGGTTCCCGTAGCGTTGGTGATGGTCTTGTTGGGTAGAAGTGCGCCAGTCTGTGTATAGACAAACTGGCCGTTCCCCGGCCCCAGACCGGTCACCGTGTAGAAGCCGTTGAAACTGGAGTCTGCTGTGACGCCTTGAATGAGAACCGTATCGTTGAGTTGGACAGCCAGCGGCTCTTGCGGAGCCGCCGCCGTTGATGGTTGTACAGTTACGGTAACTTGACTATTAATATTATTCGTAGTGGTCCGCGAAAGACTCGTGATGGTGTTGACGGACTGCCGATTCAGATCCACGATTCCGATCGACCCGATACCGCCCGGCGTGGCAATGGCCCAGTTCAGGTGCGGGTCAACAGCGATGTGCGATTTCGCTCCCGTGCTGATGGTAACCGGCCCGAGAATGGCGGGGGGCGTCTTCGTCAGATCCAGAAGCAATCCGTACGGTTTGTTTTGCATCGTTACCAGCGCACGGCCCTGGCAATTGCTCACGTTGGGGTTCGGATTCGGGTTTGGATTGGCGCACGGATTGATGCCCACTGCGGCGGGAATATCCTGGAGCGGTTGGGTCACCGATGTAACCGCCTTTGCGCTTAGATCCACCACCGCAATCGTTTGCGACGTTGTGTTCACCACAAGAGCGATATTCAGGACATAGTCCACGGCGACGCTCTTGGGACCGGAAGGGGTTGGGCAAGGGGGAGGAACGGCCCCGATGGCAGCGGTACAGATGGTCGAGCCAAGCACCGGAGAATTCGCTGTGAGGTCAATGAAGCTGACGCTGTCCGAGCCAGTGTTCGTGATAATAGCCAAGCCGGTTGCAGGATTTATTGCCACGTCGCTTGGAGACGAACCTGCCGGTAGCATCACCGGCGGAACTAGGTCGGAGATCGTGGAAGCGCCGCTGGCGTAATTCGGCTGAACGGCAATATTGGTGACATCGAATTTTGTGGCGTCCGTACCGCTCTGAACGGCCACCGGGTAGAGGCCCGGTACCAAGAAGTCGCTCGCGTTGATACCGCCCCCGCCGATCGTTACGGACATTTGCCGGGCATTTGTCACCAGGATGGGACTGGGGGGGTTGCCCTTAAAAGTGGCGCTTACTGCGGGATTGAGGTTTGTTCCGAAAAAACCGCCATTAATGTTGAAACTGAGCGAGCAGGAGGAGGTGGCGGGGTCGCATTCCTGGATGTTGCTCGGCGAGGGGCCCACGATCACGGGCCGCACGGCGCTCACTACAACCTGGCACAAGGCGAGTGGCGAGCAATTCTGCTGCGAGCCAGTCTGTTGCGAGACGGAAACTTGGAGAATGCCTGAAGGCGGCGGGGTGGCCAATAAAGTATCAGGAATGCGCACGCGAATTAACGAACTTGAATCAATGGAGACGTTCGGCAAAGAATCTATGGGTGTGACACCGCTAATTTGCGTGTTGTTCACGTACACTTTGTTTGTAGATATGAAGTTTGTGCCGGTGATATACACATCCTGAAACAATGATCCCCGCGCCGCCACGTTTGGGCTGACCGATGTCACGGTCGGAGGAGCCGCGGTTACAATAGTGACCGACGCGGTTGCAGTTACAGACGTGTCTTTCACGGAGGTAGCCGTGATCGTGACCGCACTCGGGTTGGGCGCTGGCGTTGGCGCCGTATAGATCGCGGAATCGATGCCATTGGCGATACCGTTGTCGGTGATCGTGCCATTTGTGTTTCCGGTTGCCGTCGGAACCGACCATGTGACAGCAAGGCACTGTGAATCCGCGGACTGGTTGCATCCCGGGTTGCTGACGGCGGCGGCGAAGGTGAAGGTTTCGAGGGTGCCAACGGTTGCGGTGGTTGGATTGATCGAAATGCTGATGCCCGAAATAATCGTGACCGTGGCACTAGCCGTTTTCGTCGAATCCGCGTGCGCCGCCCCCTTGATCGTCGCGGTGGGGGTAATCACCGTAGTTCCATTCGTGGTAACGGTGGGGACCGTTTTTGGCGCTGTGTAGACGCCA
>Ga0208988_1000002_pt1 | contig 24201 bp, 26 predicted proteins | sample MedBloCARef_M1_FD_187850 | JGI IMG/M metagenome (GOLD analysis project Ga0208988, IMG submission 187850) | Forest soil microbial communities from El Dorado National Forest, California, USA - Mediterranean Blodgett CA Ref_M1 (SPAdes) (version 2) | ecosystem: Environmental > Terrestrial > Soil >... | reverse complement strand
TCGCCGTCCCTCAGCGTGGTATCGAAGATGCGTATAATGTCCATAGGTCTGTACACTCTCCTATGCTGTGCATTTCATCCCATGACAGCAATCGAGTCAAATTTATAATACTTGTAAGCGCCATAAATTCCTATTATATGGCAACAAGGCGCTTTTAGTAGGCGTTCTAGGTATATGTTTGAAAAGAATGGTCGGGGCGAGTGGATTTGAACCACCGGCCTCCTGGTCCCGAACCAGGCGCGCTAGCCAGGCTGCGCTACGCCCCGACAGCAGGCACCCGGGTGCGATAAAAACTGCCCGAGTGGAAGTATCAGAATAGCATAGCTCGATGTCTCTACCTAGAGTTCGGGACAATGGCGCAGCGTATAAAAGCGGATTGCCCCGTAATAGATTGAGAACGCATGAATCGCAGCCCAGAGCGACCGCCCAGAGCCGCAGCCCAGAATCGGGGACACGACCAGTGACCTTCCAAGTTGTGTGTATATATATTGTCTGGCGTGGCGGACTCAAATCGATCTCGCCGCTTTACTTTCCAATCGGGCCCATGGTTCCGACGATACCGAACGGAACAGGATCGCCCTCAGCAGGCCCCGCATGGAATCCCATCGGACCGGGCATACTCTTGACTGCGTAGCCGGGAGGAATCTCGAACAGCGAATGGTCCGGCTCGGCGCGCTGGATTCCAGTGAGTTGATAAGTCGTTTCGCCGAAGCGGGGGTCGCTGTGTTTGCTCATGACAGTCACTTGGAGGTCCGGCGAAGTCCACACCTCGGAAGTAATTTCGATGGGCTGCGTGTTGCCAATTTGTCCCGCGGGGATCGTTCGCGTGACCCGCTTGCCTTCGACGGCAACACCCTCCATAGTCTGAGTGCCTAGTGACTCTGTTTTCGTTTCTTCAGGCTGGTCTCCGCCAGGCCCCTTCTCCAGATACTTCACCTTGAATCCACCTGAAGCGCTCGCTGAAACAGTCGGTCCAGCACCTGCTACATTGATCCCTGCGATCCCCGCATGCTTCAGAACCATGACTGTTTGTTTGTCGGAATCGAGAACATAGTTCGTTTGCGAAGTAGGATCGTTGATGAAGACCAGTTTGGGCCCATTTACTTGCCAGGGTCCCACCATCCCCATAGTTTCTTCGCGGCGTGTGCGACCTTGGCTGTCTCTCGCCAAGGACGCGGTAGTCTTATTGTTGATGCGATTCCCGTCGGCCAAAATCTGAGTCATCTCCGTCGACACTGTCGCCGTGTACGGAGCGCCCGTGATGACTTTTCCGTTGGCTGCCGATTCGACAAAGAAGCCCCCAACGCCTCCGGTGGCGACGTTCACGGGACCCATCGCGGCGGACTGAAAAAACATCACGTTTGGACCGGCATCACTGGGAGGCGTGTTTTGCGCGAAAGCGACGGCACAGAATAGAAAAGTTCCTGCTACCACTGCGAAAATCTTGTTCATGGTCATTGCTCCTTATTGCTTGAATTTTGTACTAATCTCAAAGCGTAGGGAGTGCCGTCTTGTGCAAGCAGGACGTCCGCTACGACGCGGCGATCCGCGACTTCTTCACTTACGGGAAATCCAACCAGCCGAAGAGCCCGGCCAGGGAGATCCACGCGCACCATCTCCAAATGGTCAATCGGGATAGCCGGATCGAAGGTCGGCAGCGCCACAAAGCGATCGGCCGCACTTGCCGGACTTTTCCGGGTTCGGTTCGAACCATGATTCCTGACAGTTTTCAGTTGTGTCGGCTTCGGCTCTGTTGCCCCCGCTGAAACGTTGGCCTTTGAAGGCAGCGTTGTTTGAATCGGTTCGTGGATTGCCGCCGTGTTCGACGTGCGCGGCCTCAAAATGAGGAACGCGCCAACGGATGCGGCCAAACAGGCGGCGGCCATTAAAATTCGCGCGTTTCGGTCTCTCCTGCGGCGAAGATGATAGTGCCGGAATTCACCTTTTAGCTTGTCGCCCAGGGCGGGTGGTGCGCTTCCTGGGGCAATCGCACGCAAGCGGCGCAGCGCGGCAGACAATCGGTTGTCAGACTGATTCATTTCGCACATCCTTGGCATTGCAGCCGGGCTTTCAACATTAACCTGGCCCGATGTAGCCGCGAGGAAATTGTTCCCGGTGGACATTCTAGAACTACTGCAGCATCGGGATAACTCATTTCTTCGAGGTCACAGAGGACGATCACCTCGCGGTACTGTTCCGGCAGACCCAGCACAGCTTTCTGCAGGCATTCGAGGAGTTCCACTCTGGCCAGATCCGCCAGCAGGTCTGTATCGCTCGTGAGTCCATTTCCTTCCATCCATTCCTCCGCCAGAGGTTCGTCAAGGCGGCTCCGATCCAACCTCCTCCGCGTAAGATTCCGTGCGATGCCAAACAGATATCCGGCCACGGAACCCTTTGCGCGATCGTAATTCCCTGGATTGCGGATCAGCAGCATGAATACTTCCTGGGTGACGTCTTCTGCCGTCGCGCTGTTGCCGCTCATGTGCCACGCAAACCTGAAGATGGGTCCCTGATACCGTTCGTAAAGAGCGCTGAACGCCTCCTCGCTCCCCTTCACGAGTTGCCGGTACAAGTCCTGGTCAACGACGTTCGGTTCTGCCATGGGGCTGGCCGGCGAATCCAATTGGACTCCTACTCTCCATTGCGTTGGACGCGCGAACCAATCCAATTTCTTTTCTTACGTGGCAGATGAACTGAGTGGGGTTGCGAGATGTTTTCCGGAGCGCCTGCAAGGTTCGCGGCCAATCGCGTCCGCGGCAATCCGCTTTTATCAGGGGCGCCTGGTCTGCGGCAGGGGCTCGTCCGAGGGAATACAGAGCGGCGGTTGCCGCGTACAGTTACGCAAGACCTCTCCCGATGTGATTCCAAACTGCGGATCGCTCCGCTCCTGGATGTCCTAAGCGTAAGCTGTAACTGATTGCATGTAACCCCTCCAAATATTAGTCAAGCGAATGGTCGAACCCTCTAGACTTAAGAGACCGTAGGGAATCTGGTCCGTTCCTACTTTGCGAGGCGAATAGCCGAATGCTGATCCCACTGCGTCACGAAAACATGCAAGGGCGTCGCTGGCCGGTCATCACCATCGGGCTCATTGCCCTTAACCTCTTGATCTTCCTTGGTACCCATTGGACGATGGACAAGGAGGGCCCGGAGCTGGGTGAAGTCCGGGTGCACATTCTCCTCTTGGCCGCGATGCATCCGGACCTCAAGATTGAGGGCAAGGCCCAAGATCTCGTGACCACGGTCCAAACAAAGAACCCCGGTCTGTGGAAGGAAGCCCAGAATCAAAATAGGGATGTGCACGATGCTTGGGATGCAAGTATGCGCATGCAGGCGGATGAGCATCCCGAGGCCATGCAACAGGAAATGGACTCCCTCTCGGCGCGTTACGCGGAATTGGATTCTACTTCGATCGTCTCCAAGTTTGCTTTCGTCCCGGCGCATCCGACGGCGATGAGCTACCTCACCGCGAACTTTCTGCATGGGGGTTGGCTCCACTTGATCGGCAACATGTGGTTCCTGTGGCTCGCCGGCGGAATTCTTGAGGACACCTGGGGCAGGCTGATCTATCCCTCATTTTATTTGATTGCAGGCATGCTCGCATTGCAGGTTCATGCCGTGGTCAACGCAGGTAGTCTTACGCCTACGATCGGGGCTTCGGGCGCCATTGCCGGTTTGATGGGCGCATTCCTGGTGCGGTTTCCCACCGTCAAGATTGAAATGGGCTGGCTAATGCTCTACCGTTTCTACCGCTTTAAGGCTGCCGCCTACTGGCTGCTTCCCCTGTGGCTCCTGATGGAGGTTTTCTATGGGTCAGTGTTCGGGCAATCCAGTGGCGTTGCCCACTGGGCGCACATTGGCGGATTCGTTTTTGGCGGATTGATCGCAGTGGGAGTACGCGCCTCGGGGCTCGAGCAGATTGCGGAGAAAGGAATCCAAGAGAAGATCACTTGGGTCAGCCATCCCTTGCTTGCGCAAGCGAGTGAACAGATTGAGAAGGGCCAGCTGGATGACGCGGAATCTAATCTGAAGAAATTGCTCCAGGAAAAGCCCGACTCCGTCGAAGCTTACCGGATGCTGCAAAACATTTACTTTCGAAAGACCGACCTTCCAGCTCATCGTGGCGCCCTGGAAACCATCATGGCGTTTGAAATAAAAGCGAATGACCACGAAGGGGCGTGGCTGACGTATCAAGATTTCAAGAATTCTGGCGGGGAGAATCTCTCCGCGCCGCTGTGGCTCGATCTTTGCCGCCAACTGGAGACCCAACCGGATTTGGAGCGCACCGCCGGGGAGTACCAGGCCCTTGCGCAGGCCTATCCAGACAGGAAACAAGGGCTGCTGGCGCGGATGGCCGCTGGCCGCATCTATCTAAAGCGGCTCAATCGCCCCTCGGACGCGCTGCGGTGTTATGAGGCTGCTCACGCCTCAACCGTCCCGCATCCCGATTGGCAGGCCACCATCGACCGCGGCATCGAAGAAGCCAAGAAAGCGTTGCACCCACAAACCCTGCCCGCCGCACGCGTTTCCTGATAACTGAACGCCCCTGTAGTTAAGTGCCGCGCCCGAAAAGACCAATTTCGAAGCTTGAATTCCCCCGGAAGCACCCCATGAATTCAGGTTGGGAAATTTCCGCTCCAGATAGACGCGGCTCTCTCAAATAGCTTTGGCGGACCGCTCGTTGGCCACCCGCAAGAACTTTTATCGTTTGACGAAATTTCTTGCGGAGATTAGTGTGGACAGAGCGATCTCATCCAACCAAATCACCGAGGTGCAGGATGTCTGTTACATCGCACGTGCCGAATGTTCCGCAAATTGGCAATGATGACGCCACCGACGCAGGCCTGCGCCAAGTCATCGAACGGGCGAAGGTCACGAAAAGCCCGCCCCCGGCGTGGTACCGGACAATGGGTAACAACCCTGACGTAGCCAAGGCTTTTGCAGGCTACTGGGATTTGCTCCACCGCGGCGGCACCGTGCCTCACGACATCAAGGAGCTTGCTCGCATCCAGATCGCCCAGATGGTCGGTTGCGAGTTCTGCGCGCGACAGACATCTCCGCTCGCCGCCTCCATTACGGAAGAGCAAAAGATGAGCTGCGCGCTGCCAAACTGGGAGCACCCGGATCCGAAGACTCGCGCCGCTCTCCATTACGCGCGCACGCTTACGCTTGACGATGGACGGGACGCGGAAGTTTACGCGGAGCTGAAGAAATTCTACAGCTACGCGGAAATCATCGAGTTGTCAGCGTTCTTCTGCCTCACGGCCGGCGGCAATCGCATGGCGAAAAGCTGGAGCATCGAACCTCACGGTGAGGTGCCCGCGATCCCAGAAAATGCAATGTCGATCCACGGAAGCGCGGAACACCAATTGCAGCACAAATCTTCGCACTCGGCGTAGGGTCGGTTGCACTTTTGAACGAGCGGGCGCGCCAAATAAAAAAAGAGGCGCCATGATTCATTTCGGCATCGAGGAGGCGAATTAGATGAGACGTTTCTTCACACGCGCGCTCGCCACCGGAATTTTGTTCGGTGCGGTGTTGATTTTGCTATCGAGCAGGCCGCTTGCCGCCGCCGATGACACGCCGGCGTTCCGCCAGGCGGACCACAGTTTGGCCGAGGCCCTCGCGAATGGCGACAAGAAAGCCGCCGCCGCTCTCCTGGATGAGCGCTTCCAGTGGGTCGAGGCGAGTGGCAGGATCCACACCAAGGCGCAGGTCCTGGATGATTTGGCTCAGTTCGCTGCCGACAACGAAGGCGCATTGGACGTGCGAACCGTTGACCTGCTCGGCCAGGTCGAGCGCGTATTGGGGATTCACCACAATCAGCGCTTCGCGCATATCTGGGTAAAAAATCCCGCGGGCTGGCAGGCGTTCGTCTATCTGAACATTCCCATTCCGGCAGAGAGGCCGGAAAACATGGCCCCGCCGAATCCTCCCACCGAAGCGGACAAGCTCTGCGAAAATCCCTGCAAGACGCTGCCGTACAAGGCGGAGAATGCCACGCAAGAGGGGGCCTTGGCAGCCTGGTTTCGCTTGAAGAACGATGAATGGCGCCCGAACCCGGAAGATTGGGCCGCCCATGCCGACGAATATCACGAGACTCTTACGCCGCGAACTGATATTCCCAAATTGCAGCATGTGCAGGAATTGGCGGAGGAACGAAAACTTTACGGTGAGAACGGTGGCTCGGGAGGATCTTCGGTGCTGTCCATGCGCATGTTTGATTTCGGCAATGTGGTGATCATGGAAGCATTTCAAGGACGAAATGCGGCCGCGAAACCCACCAGCTGGAATTTGCGATTGTTTCTAAACCGAGGTGACGGCTGGAAAATTGTTTTGAGCGCTCAGACCAATATTGTGTAGTCTTGATTCGATCCGCGTTCAGATTGCGCCGAGGCTTTTATGAATGTATTTCTGCTCACTTCGCGCATGAAGGTTGCCACCGTGGCGGTTTTCGCCGCCGGCCTTTGCATTTCTGCGGCGGGACTCCTTCTATCTCGCCCTCCATATTTGCGCGCGCAGACGCAACAGATTATCTGGAATAAACAGGAGAAACCGATCGCGGACCAGATTCGCGGTCTTCGCGGATTGCCGGATGACGTAAGGGCGCGCACAACCAAAAATTTAGCAATCAAGATTCGACAATTGCCCGTAACGCCGAATAAGCTGCGCCTGGCGGCCGATCTTGCCAATCTATCCACCGAAGGAGACTTCGGCCGCGATACCTTGCAGGAGGTGGCGACAACATTGGCTGCTGCGCTGCGCGAACAGCCCGTTCACCCGAAGCAGGGCCAGCCTCCCAGGCCCTACGTTGAACTCGCCGAACTCGTCCGCTACGAGCACGTGCAAGCGTCTTTGGACGACCCGCAATTCGCCGCAGCCATTTCCAAAATTGAGGCAGACAATGAGCGCCGCCAGCAGGCTGATTTCACACTGACCGAATTGGGCGGAAAGAAATGGACTTTGAAGGAACAGCGCGGCAAGGTCGTGGTGGTGAACTTCTGGGCCACCTGGTGCCCGCCCTGCCGCAAGGAAATGCCCGATCTCGAAACGCTCTACAAGCAATTCAAAGATCAGGGTCTGGTGATTCTGGCCATCTCAGACGAAGACGCAGGTAAAGTGGCACCGTTTATTGCGGAGCAAAAGGTCACCTATCCGATCCTGCTCGATCCCGGACGAAAGGTGAACGAGCTCTTTCAGATCGAAGGAATTCCCAAGACATTTGTTTACGATCGCGGCGGCAAGCTGGTCGCGCAGTCCATCGACATGCGAACCCGAAGACAGTTTCTGGAGATGCTGGCGCAGGCAGGATTGCAGTAGAGGCCACTCGCTCGCGGCCTGGGCTGCGTTTTGCACCAAAATGTTAATCCCCGATGGGCCGTTCCCATACATGCGGACATCAAGTGGCACAGACTTCAGTCTGTGCGGTTTTGGTTTTTACACGAGCGGAAAAGCGCACAGACTGAAGTCTGTGCTACTAAAACCAGGCCCGCATCAGTTACCGCTCTTCGATGGCGATCTCGCCAGCATTCGCACGCCGCCACGATTGGGAGCGCCCACACCGGCCTGGGCGCCGTTCGGTCCCGCAGTCAAAAGTGACTGATCCTTCTGCGGACAGCTCCAATTCGATGAATCGTTCATATCTCCGCTGCCCTTGTAGTGCGCTTCCTCCGGGAATTTGCATAGCGGCATCGTCCGATCGACGGCGCTGCTCGTCGAATGCGTGGCGGGAATGGTATCCGGCGCGACACCTTTCTCCACCCACTTCTCCAGCGCGCTCAACGTATCAAAAGTATTCGGACCTGTTCCGCCGGTGCAATGCTGCATCCCAGGCACCATGAAGAGGCGCGCATGCCCCTCAAGTTTCTCATACCCTCCGTTTTTCTCCGCCAGGTCCTCGTAGAACCAAATACTGCTGTAGGGGGAAATAATCAAATCGTCGTACCCGTGGTAAATCAGAAGCTTTCCTCCTTGCGCGAAGAAGGCGCCGTACCTGGAGGGATCATCCGGTATGTCCGCGGCAAGCCGGTCGTACACGAGCTTGAGCGCGGCAGGCTTAACCACTCCATTGTTATTTTCGATCGCGCTGTTCAAGTCCACGCCGGGATCGTAATAGCCCAAAGCCAACAGAATTCCTGTAGCGAGATTCCAATTCCCTGGTGGCGTTGCGTCACCCCAGGGGCGGGCACTCGCGGGATTCGTCGCGGGCGTCTCGAGTTGATTCACCGGGCCGCGCGGCGAACCGTTGACCTGCCCCAGGTTGCTTACGGATGATCCAGGATAAACAAGATTGCCCTTCTCATCGCTGACCGGCTTCATGATCAACTTGAGAGCGTCCGCTTGCTTCTGCGTCAGAGTCTCGGGAACCAACGCATCGGGATTGAACGCGCACTTCGCTGGATTCTGGATGAGTCCGTCCGCGACGCCGTCGGCCGCGTCGCATTGTTTCGTGATGGCGGCGCCGACCGTGGCAAAGACCGGCAAAGGAATATAGGCATCCAGAAGCGCCTTCACATTCTTCAGGCTCCAGAGAGAAGTACCCACCGGATCAAGCCACGGCGAGCCGGCGATGATCCCATCGTAATCGTTGGGGAAGCGTATCGCTTCTAACAAGCCCATTTTTCCGCCGTTCGAACAGCCGTCGAAATAGGAGTGCGCGATCGTGTTCGAATGGTAGTAGCCCTTGACGAGTTGCTTGGTGGCGAGCGTCACCTCGTGTACGGCGCGGAAGAAGTAATCGACGACTTTCGGCGTGTTGGGCTCCCCCGGGGAGGTGATCTCCCAGGTGGGATCTGTGCTCACGTGGCCCGTATCCGTAATCGCTGTGGCATATCCTCTTGCGAGGAAGAGTGCCTGGTCAACCGAATTGGCCGAGGAATTGAGATTCCCGGCCAGCCCGCCGACGCCGTTGAAGATGAATTTTCCATTCCAGGTGGCTGGCAGCTTCGCCTCGAAGCCGGCGGAGTTTGGCCCGGCGCCCTCCCCGGAAGTCGTAACGGAACCTTTCACGTCGCAATATTGCGGGTTTGGCGCAGCCGCCGCCACGTCGGTAGCCGAGGTGATCGTTATATTTGGAACGCCAAGCGCGCTCAAAGCGGCCACCTGGCAATCCATTGCCCAGGCGGGAGACGCTGCGATGGCGCACCAAAGCAGTGCCGCCGGTCCAACCAATAGAATAAGAACTCCGGGCCCTCCGGAACCTTTTATGCGTACGTTCATATGCGATTCCTCCTGGCGGGATTCGATTCGATGTCAGAGAGTAATCTCAAGTGGGCATGAATGTCACGAAGAAAGGAAACTCCGGCACTGTAAGCATTTCTGGTGAAAGTGAGGGAGGAAAGAAAGTGTGTCAGCAGAATCACCGACGCAAGCCCGGATCGAAGAGAGAAGAAACTCGATGTCTCCATTGCGTGAAGAAAAATAGCGTTCCGCCAGGACTCCCCGTTAGCATTGACCCCGCATGTCGGGCGGGTTAGCATTCGTGGTTCGCATCCTTAATCATGAAGCACACTCGGTTCTATTTTCCTCGATGCCACCCATTTTGCTGGAGCTTGGAAGTGCGGCGGTCGCATTGCCGTGGATCACTCAAAATGATCGTTCTACCGTTTCTGCTGTTGCGGCCGTTTCGTTGCGAGGACTGCACCAGGCGGCGCCACAATTTGTTCTTTACCCGGGCTCTTCGCGAGCCGAAAACAATTTTCGCCATGATGCTTGAGGAGCGAATCATTCCGCTCAATTTGGGACTTGAGATGGGCATGAGGTGAGGCCGGCTTGTGAGTGAATCGAGACCGAAACTGCGCCGAAGGCTGATCTGGGCAGGGATATTGATCATAGTCGCGGGACTCGGAATTCTCGTATTCTTCGGCATGGGCCGATGGCTGGTCATCCAGGATCCGCTAGTGCACGCGGACGCCATCGTGGTGTTGAGCGGCCGTATTCCCGAACGCGCGCTCGAAGCTGCGCGGCTTTATCACCAGGGCTACGCCGATCAGGTATGGATTTCACAACCGAATTCTCCCGCGGAGGTGCTTAAGACGATGAAAATCTTCTACCTGGGAGAGGATTTCTATAATGAAAAAATTTTGCTGGCCCAGCGAGTCCCCGCGGATGCGATTCGAATTCTGGAGCGCCCCAGCGCGAATACGGAGGAAGAGGTGATCGAAATCCGCGAAATCCTGGGCCGCAACGATTCGCACAACGTGATTGTGGTTACGTCGAAAGCTCATACCCGCCGCGTTCGCACGATATGGAAAAAACTTGTGGGTTCCGATCCGCGTGCGATCGTGCGTTTTGCAAGTGACGATCCTTATGATGGCGCGCACTGGTGGCGTCACACACACGATGCCCTGGACAACGTTCGTGAATATCTTGGGTTGCTCAACGCCTGGGCGGGTTTCCCTCTGCGTCCGAGCCAGGACTGAATATGCCTGTCCGCCCCCGCAGACCCAATGAAATCGCGCGCCAGGTGATGCCGCTCTTGCTTCTGGGTATCGGGCTCGTTGCATCAAACTCCAGTTTCACGATCGTTGACGACGAAGCTTCGAGTTTGGGCTTCGCGGCGCGGCCGGTGCGCGCAATACTCGCCCTCATCTGGTCTGGCGCCGGTCGAATCGACCATCCGCCGCTCTACGAGATTCTTCTTCATTTCTGGCTACGATTGACAGGCGGCACATTGGAATCTCTGCGGGTGCCGTCGATCCTCCTTTACCTTGCCGGGCTATTTCTGGTGGCACGCGCCGCCGGGCGAATGGGTGGCCCGGACAGCGCCCGGGCGGTGGCTTGGCTCGGCGTTTTGTGGCCCTTCGGTTTTCATTACGGCCGCCTCGCTTCGTGGTACGCGTTATCGTTTTTTCTGGTCGCGGGACTGACGCTTGCTTACCTGCGGTATCTCGAAGACCAGAGTTTCGGACGCTGGGCCTTGTTCTTGCTGGCCGCCGTGGCGCTTCTTTGGACGAATTATTTCGGCTGGGCCATTCTCGGATGTCTTGCGATCGATCAGTTTCTCCGGTTTCGCGCCGCCGAGCGCACGGCCAGTCCTGCCATTCTTGTACGGACTGCCGCGTTGTTGTGCGTGGCCTTTCTCCCTTTGTTTCGCGCGTTCCGTAACGAATTTGGTACTGATTTCGATTTCCATCACCGTGCGCTGGCGATCCTCGCAAACGCGGCGATCGGCATCTACTCTCTTTTTATCAGTGAGTCCGTTGCGCCGTGGTACTGGTTCCTGAGCATTCCCGCGGGCATGGCTGTGCTGGCCTGTGTGGGTTTGGTGGTAGCATCCGTCCCCCGAAATGTGCGGCGGTTCCTGCTCTATGGCGCACTTTTGATCGCGGTAATGGCTGTGTCCGGAATTTTGCTCCCCACACCTATGCTTCTGGTTTCACCCTGGATCCTGCTGCCAGTTGGGATCGCGGCGGGGTCGGATAAATCTTTCCAGACACGCATCGCGCTGCCCGTAACGCTATTGATGATTGGCGGAATCGGATGGTTTGGAATCTATTCGCGGCACTACTATTCCGCGCCTCGATTCATCGAGCCCTGGCCTAAAGTCGCTGAGGGCGCAGCAGGAAAGATCCGGAGCGGCGCGACCGTGATCGCCAACAGCCCAACCTTTTTCCTTTACTTGACGTATCTTCTTCACGCGCCCGACGGGAGCACACCGTGGAAGTTTGTAGGGCCGCTTCCCGATCAGGTTCGCCATCCTCAGGTGAAGTCCCCGGAGGAATGGCTGTCTGCGGGCCATCCGGTTGGGCCGAGTATGGTCTGGATCCGCGGCATGGGAGACCCAAAGACGGACGGACCCATGGACGAAGCGGCGCAAGAACTCGGTCGCGCCTGCGGCACGCAAACCTCGCGCTTGATGATGCGCGATCCCTGGTATGAATGGAAGCAGCGCACGTTCCCCGAAATGAAGGCGCTGCAATGGCGCGTCGAAGTCCGTGAATACGATTGCCCGTCCGCGGGTTCGCCTGAGATTTTTCATATTCCAAGGCCGTGATTCTTCAGAGGATGAAGCTTATGCGGCCAATCACGTAAGCGCGTTCCAGAGGTCTGAGTCAAATTCCAGTACGACCGGACTATTGCCGACATCCTCGAGCTGCGCAAAACTGTTGTGATAGGGAGACCGTGGATGGCTGCCTTGATCGTGTTCGTTATCTCAACCATTACGTTCAGGAATTTCTGCCTCTATTACTGCAGGTCGATGAGCGCAGAAGCTGCAAGTTCTGTCCCTAACTGTGAAGGCTAAACGGCGCCAGCCAGGCGGCTTCAATCGCTGTAAAATACATTATCTACTGTACAATGAACTACTTACGAGGTGAAAGAGGCCGTGCAACTGTGAGTTCTGTGCACCCACAATCCCAGCCAATCGTATCTAACGCTTGGGAGTACTTGTGGGGACCTTGGATGGTACGGTTGGCCCATTGTTCGTGCCAGTCGGAAGCGCGATACTGCACTCAGAGGAAAACTCTAAGCCAATGATCGCCGCCATCCTATTCATGGTCTCAGCAGTGGCTCTCGTCCAGTTCGCACTTTATTATTGGCGCGCGACCATTTCTGGAGTTGCGGCTAACTCTATCTCCGACCGAATCCGCATGGCTGCAGGAATTTCGGCCCCCCAAATCGGCGCCCAGGATTTCCGTAGCATATTGAGCCTGCATGATTTATCGCCAGATTTGCGCGGTCCGAACGGAAGCTTTTGCGGCGTACGAGCGTATTATTCAGTGATCGAAAATCTCGGCAAGCTGATCCCTGCGATGGCTAGCTGGGCCAACGCTGAGATGCTGACCTGCTCGCGCTATGTCGCGGTTCTTGTAGACCAGCACCTGGATCGGAATATGGCCTGCGCCGCCCAAGTGCGCGGTATCTAGAGTCAGACCTTTGCTGCGCAATCCCTGATCAAGATTTCAATAGGCCCAACGAAGCAAGACACCGCCAGCTGTATACCCTGCTCCGACCGCGACGAGCAGCACCAAATCACCCTTCTTGAGTTTCCCTTCTTCGACAGCATCCCGTAGTCCCAAGGGAATGGTCCCCGCTGTGGTATTTCCGTAGCGTTCGATGTTGATCATCACTTTCGAATCGTCAATGCCGAGTCTTTCCTGCATCGCGCGGATAATTCGCAGGTTGGCCTGGTGCGGCACGACCAGCGCCAGATCTCTACTGGTGAAGCCATTTCGCTCCAACATCTCGCAGGCGAGTTCCGCCATGCGCCGCACGGCGTACTTAAATACCTGCGCCCCTTCCTGGTGGATGTAGTGCATTTTCTTTGCGACAGTTTCGGCCGAGGCGGGGTGCAGTGAGCCGCCCCCAGGCATGTAAAGGAATTTCCCCCCCGAGCCTTGCACGTCGTGAACAAAGTCGAGGATGCCCTCGTCGTCACGGTCCGTGGGTTCCAGCAGGACAGCGCCCGCGCCGTCGCCGAATAGCACACAGGTCGCGCGATCCTGGTAATTTAGGATCGAAGTCATGACATCGCTGCCGATGACCAGCGCTTTCTTCTGGGTTCCTGCGCCGACGAATTGGGCGCCCACGGTAAGTGCGTAAACAAAACCAGAGCACGCCGCCGAAAGATCGAATCCCCACGCGTTCGTGGCGCCCAGCTTGTCCTGGACCAGGCATGCGGTCGCGGGAAACATCATGTCCGGGGTCACGCTGGCGACTACGATTAGATCGATGTCCTCCGCCGAAACGCCTCTGGATTCGAGCAGTGTCCTGGCAGCCGCCGTCGCCAGGTCCGAAGACCCGACCCCAGGTTCAACGACATGGCGCTCCCGGATGCCCGTTCGCTCCCGAATCCACGCGTCGCTGGTATCCACGAGTTTCTCTAAATCGGCATTGGACATCACCCGGGGGGGCACGTACCCGCTCACACCAGTGATTTTTGCCGCGATGCGTCTGGACATGCCGTTCTCCGTGAGGCTGGCTCGGTATCCTCGGCAAGAAGAATCGTGATTCTACGCAATCACCGTCGGCGAAACAAGCTTGGTGTCGTTCGGGGGACAGAAACTCTTGCTTGTCCCACCCGCCATGCGGCAATCGCCGAACGCTCGCAGGGGAATACCTAGGGCATGCTTCGGTAGGAAACAAACTACGGAGCCGTAATCTCATAGCGGAAAGTAATCGGTGCGGTCTTGCGGAGCATCGCGGCCACCGAGCAGTATTTTTCCTCACTCAATTGAATCGTGTGTTTCACGGCTTGCTCGTCAAGATCGCCTCGCAATTTGTACACAATTTCAAGTTTCACCCACACGGCCGGCGGCTCCGCGGCTCGCTCGCCAGACACTTCCACTTCCAGTGACTCGAGTTTTTGCCTCTTCTTGGCAAGTATGGCAACCACATCGGTTGCCGTGCACGCTCCGAGCGCCACCAGAAGAAGCTCCATCGGCCCCGGCGCCGCATTCGAGGACCGATCTGAATCGACCGCGACCATATGGCCCGAGGGGGACTCTCCCACGAATCGCTCCTTGCCCACCCATTGCACACGGGCTGTTTGCATAGGTTCCTCCCTGGAAACTGGACGTGCACGCTGCTAGCATTCCCGTTGAGCCTAGCAGACGCAGGGCGCCGTGGGAATCACCCGGCCAAGCCAAGAACTCATTCCTCAAAGGTGTCAAGAACCAGCCTTTCAAGTCTTTATGCTAACTTAGTATATATGTAATTAGTGATAGAAGATCAGAGTGAGCCGTCGAGGGGAAACGAAAACCCGTCCGCGCGGCTCAGGGCGTGGCGGTGGAGCGTGCGTCACTTTGGCACTCCGAATTTAAGTCTTGCCACGGCAGCGTCCGCATGTTTTATACTTCCGGCCGGTTGTTTCGACGAGGAGGTAACGCGTGTTCAAAAGTTTCGTGATCGGGGTGCTGGTGGGGGTGCTGCTTCTGGTGGGTGGGGTTTATTACTATTTTGTTTCAGGGATGGCGCCAGTGGCCGTGACTGACCCTCCATTGCCGTACGAGAAAAAGATGGCGAACAGATCTCTGGATGCGCACATTAAGAACGCAAAAGTTCCCGCGCCGCCGATTCCAGCCAACGAGGAAAACTTGCTTGGCGGTGCGAAGGTTTATAAGGAAAATTGCGCCGTTTGCCACGGTTTACCCGATCAGCCGCCTCCTGCGATTGCGGACAACATGTATCCCCATGCAACCTTGATGTTTAAGGGTAAGGGTGTGAGCGACGACCCGCCGCAGGAGAGCTATTGGAAAGCTGCCAATGGAATCCGGCTCACAGGGATGCCGAGCTTCAAGGGCATTCTGACTGACACACAGCTTTGGCAAGCGACCCAACTCGTCGCCAGCAGTGACAAACTTCCCGATTCCGTGAAGAAAGCGCTAGCTCCTGAACCACCGCCGGCCGCGATGACGACGGCACCCACGCCGGCCAAGGCCCCCCCTTCAAAACGAAAATAGCCCATGTGCCGGGGAGAGGTGTCAATTGCGGCCTCTCCTTTGCCCAACATATTCGACGCCCTAATTACTGCTGCGCCGGTGTTTCGTTGACGAGTCAAGCAAGCTCTGCTAGACTCCCCGAAATGGCACGAACTGGGAAGACCACAAAACGCGCAACCGAACGAAAATCGAGCCACCCTTCTCGCACACATAAGTCATTGAAAAGTAAGAGTATTAATGCAACTGCGGCGCATGCCGAAGCGGTGCGACAAATGGCGGATCCTCAATTTGAGCAGCAACTTAAGCTCTACGAGCAGGCGGTCCAGCACTTCCATCAGCAAAAGTATTCGAAAGCGAAGGAATTACTCGAAAAGGCAATGACAGGCCCGAGCAAAGAGCTTGCCGACCGTGCGCAGGTGCATCTGCGGATCACCGAGCAACGCATGGCCAAACAGGCCTCGCCGTCGCTGAAAACAATCGAGGAGCACTACCAGGCCGGCGTGGCCATGATGAATCTGGGACGTTGGGACGAGGCGCGAGACCATTTGCTGCGCGCGCGGAAGCTGGCTCCCAAGGCCGATTTCGTTTTCTATGCGATGGCGGCGCTCGATTGCCTAACCGGGGAAGCCGAGTCCGCGATGGAGAATCTCAAAACGGCCATTCACTTGCGACCCGAAAATCGCTACCACGCACGCAATGATGAGGATTTTGCGTTTTTGCAGGAAGATCCTCGCTTCACGGAACTACTCTATCCCGAGCGCGAAATTTCCGGCGGTTAGTCCCGCGAGCGCCCGCAGGTTACTCAACCTAACTTATGCGAGCCCGATGAAGAACGTCAGGAAACAACGCGCTCCGGGCGCGCGTGTGGTCGCCATCGGCGGCGGCACGGGCCTTTCGATGTTGCTGCGCGGCCTGAAACACTACCTTGCGCGTCGGCGTCAGGAAACGGATCGTCATCCGATCGCCGACCTCGCCGCCATCGTCACGGTCACCGATGACGGCGGAAGCTCGGGGCGTCTGCGGCGTGAATACCGCGTCCTTCCTCCCGGCGATATCCGCAATTGCATGGTCGCGCTGTCGCAGGATGAGGCGCTACTCGGACGCCTGTTTCAGTACCGTTTTCATTCGGGCCGTGGGCTGCGGGGTCACAGTTTTGGGAATCTGTTTCTGACCGCGTTGACCCACGTGACGGGAGATTTTGCCGAAGCTGTTAAAGTCAGTAGTGAAGTGCTTGCGATTCGCGGAAGGATTTTTCCCGCCACACTCGAAAATGTTACGCTCGAAGCGGTGATGTCGGACGGCAAGGTCGTCGCCGGTGAAACACGCATCCCGAAAAGCGGGAAGAAAATTCGCCGGTTGCGCCTGCGCCCGCGCCATGTTCGCCCTTTTCCCGAAGTGCTGGAGGCAATCACTCGAGCCGATCTGATCTTGATCGGTCCCGGCTCGCTGTATACAAGTATCCTGCCGAATCTGCTTGTCTCTGGCGTCGCCGAAGCGATTGAGTCGTCCTCCGCCACAAGGGTGTACGTCGCGAACTTGATGACCCAGCCTGGCGAAACCGAGGGATTTTCTCTATCGGACCATGTGCGCACGATTAACGAACACACGCGCCGCAAACTATTCGATTGGGTCGTGGCAAGCAATCAGATCGTTTCGCCGGAAGTCGCGCGCCGCTATAGCGCGCGCAGAGCCGCGCCGGTGCGCGTGGATATCGGAGAATTGCACGCGATCGGCGTGCGCTGTTTGTTGGACGATCTGCTCGATGAGCACGTGGTCGTCCGTCATGACGCTACGCGCCTGTCGAAACTTCTCATCGAAGAATTCGTCGAGCGCAAACCGGGGCGTGGCTGAGCAGACGCGATCCTGTTCTTTGACCACCTCTAATTTCGATTCCTTTCCTTGCGCCACGTAGTCTTGGTTCGTATACTGGCCGTCTCCGGTTCTCTCGCCGAATTTTTGGGGCGTGAGGCCGGTTCGAACGCGTGGGTTCACCTGGCCGGATGCAGGAAGCATCGTCCGGTGGAATAAGGAGAGGTCGCCATGGCCACGCTGGTTTCCCACAACGAATTCAATGTATATGAGTCCGCCGACGCCCGGTTTGAAGCAGCCGCGCGGAAGCTGAACCTTGAAGAGGGACTGTACCGCTTTCTGAAGTACCCGAACAAGGAAATCACCGTGTACATTCCGGTGATGCTCGATAACGGCCACCTGGAGGTGTTCGTCGGTTATCGCGTCCATCATTCGATCGTGCGCGGGCCGGGCAAGGGAGGAATCCGCTTTGCACCGAATGTGACGCTTGATGAGATCCGCGCGCTGGCAAGCTGGATGACGTGGAAATGCGCGGTTGTAAACATACCGTTCGGCGGCGCGAAGGGCGGAGTGATTTGCGACCCCACGAAGCTTTCGAACGGAGAGCTGGAGCGCATTACGCGGCGTTATACGGCCGAGTTGATCGAGTGGTTTGGACCGGAGCGCGATGTGCCCGCTCCCGATCTCGGCACCAATGAACAGACGATGGCCTGGATCATGGACACCTACTCCATGCACGTACGGCACACCACGACGGCCGTGGTTACAGGCAAGCCGATCGACCTGGGCGGTTCCCGCGGCCGCCAGGAAGCCACCGGGCGCGGCCTGCTGTTTAATTGCGATCGCGCCCTTGCCAAGTTCCGCATGCAGCACTTGAACACGCGCGTCATCATTCAGGGATTTGGCAACGTCGGTTCGATGGCCGCGAAGCTGATGCACAATGCCGGCTACAAAATTGTCGGCGTCGCGGATATCCATGGCGCGCTTTACAACGAAAACGGCTTCGACGTGCCGAAATTGCTGGACTGGGTCTACGGCGAGCACAAACCGCTGCCGGAGTTTCCCGGTGGCGGGACGAAAATGTCCACGAGCGAAATTCTTTTTCAGCCGGCGGAAATCGTTATCCCCGCCGCCGTGGAAAACCAGATTACTTCCGAAAATGCGCATCGTCTGCAGACACGCATCCTTTGTGAAGGCGCAAACGGTCCCTGCACGGCGATGGCGGACGAGATCGTCGACCGCAAAGGCATTTTCGTCATCCCGGACATCCTCGCCAATGCCGGCGGCGTGACGGTGAGCTATTTTGAATGGGTCCAGGACCGCCAGGGATATTTCTGGAGGGAAAGGGAAGTCAACGAGCGGCTGAAGGAAGTAATTGAAAACAGCTTTGAGGAAGTTGTGCGTTACGCGGAAACTCATGGGGTTAACAACCGAGTCGCCGCATATATGCTTGCGATTAACCGCGTAGCGTTCGCTCTGAAAGAGCGCGGATTTTATGCCTGACAGGAGAACGCGTCTGCCACGTACGCGATTGTATCCGGAAGACAGCGCAGCATCCCGCGGCTGGGGACCGAGCCTCGCAATGATGGGGCGGCCCTGACGCATGCTCGCGGATACCATCTCTCCTGGCACGGTGAAGACGGAGGACGAGCACCGTCGCGAGATTTGCACGGCCGGCCGATGGATTCACGCCCGCGGTTTCGTTGCCTCGACGGACGGAAACATTTCCGTCCGGCTCGATTCGCGCCGCATCCTGACCTCCCCCACCGTCATCAGCAAAGGCTTGATGTCGCCGGACGATATGGTCATCACCGATCTCCGGGGCAGAAAACTTGCTGGCCGCCGCGAGCCCTCCTCGGAGTTGGCGATGCATTTGTTGATTTACCTTCGCCGCCCGGACATCAACGCCGTTTGCCACGCGCACCCGCCGATTGCCACCGCCCACGCGGCAGCTGGGCTGCCTCTCAACAAGGCGCTGCTGAGCGAAATCGTGCTCTCGCTCGGCTGCGTTCCCGTGGCGCAGTACGGCACGCCCGGCACGCCGGAACTCTCCGATGCTTTGGAGCCGCTCGTGCACAATTACGACGCGATCCTGCTGGCCAATCACGGCGTCGTCACCTGCGGCGGCGATCTGCTGACCGCATTTTTTCGCATGGAGACCGTCGAGCATTTCGCGCAGGTTTCGCTGGCCAGCGAGCTGCTCGGCAAACAAGTCTTGCTTTCTGGCCGTGATGTGGAAAAATTGCTCGCGGCGCGCGTGCGGTACGGCACGACGACCGCGGCTCCCGTCAGTTCCAATTGCCCAGTGACAAGCGACACCGTAGCAGGCGGGGCCGAGCGTATTTCCGTAACGCGCGAAGAGCTGGAAGCGCTGATTGAAGAGGCGGTGCGAAAAGACAGGGCGCACCGCTGAGTGTCCACGAAAGTTTGAAATCTGCCTGTTGATTTCGGGGAGAGAGCGCTGGCCGGAATTTTCGACGGCTGGCCACGGAGGATGAAGCATGGGCGAAGCACTCGGCATGATCGAGACACGCGGCCTGGTCGCGATGATTGAGGCCTCGGATGCGATGGTCAAGGCGGCCAAGGTCACACTGGTCGGCTGGGAGAAGATAGGCTCGGGCTACGTCACCGCGATGGTGCGGGGCGACGTGGCCGCGGTGAAAGCCGCAACCGACGCCGGAGCCGCTGCCGCCCGGCGGGTTGGCGAGTTGATTGCCGTGCACGTTATTCCGCGGCCGCATCAGTCTCTCGAGGACGTGCTTCCCATCGGGAAGTCGGCCGTCGCTGCCGGGCACTAAACGCGGCGATCCTCTTCGCGGGAACGCGTGAGCCGCAAATAGCGGCACGGTGTTGTCGGGCGGAGGCTTCCGGTAATGTTGTCACAGCCCGAATGCAGGGCTGAGGACGTCATCGCTGTCGGTGAATTCGTTCGCGGAGATTTCTGATTTGAGTTTTGTTGGCAGAGCATGATTTTAGCCCGCATTGTCGGCACCGTGGTTTCGACGCGCAAAGACCCGCGTCTCGAAGGTAAGAAACTCCTCGTCGTCAAACCGATTACCCCGGAAGGCGCCGACGAATCCGGCTACCTTATCGCCGTGGACACGGTCGATTCCGGGTTTCGCGAGACCGTGCTCGTCGTTACCGGCAGCTCGGCGCGCATGGCCGCCGAATGCAAGGACCGGCCAGTCGACGCTGCGATTATCGGCATCGTCGACGAAGTGAAGCTCGACGCGCTGCACGAGGCCGAACTCGCCGCCGCGCGAAAGAGATAGCGTGCTGCTCGGACGCGTGATCGGCAATGTCGTCTGCACGATGAAGGACGCTTCCCTGGTAGGCCAGAAACTTCTCATCGTTCAACCGCTTGACCGCAAGGGCCGCGACACGGGCCGCCCCATCGTCGCTCTCGATTCCGTCGGCGCCGGCGCAGGCGAGACGATCTATTGGTGCCGCGGCAAGGAAGCCAGCTTCCCATTTCTCCCCGCCGAACCTCCAACCGAAGCCACGATTGTGGGCATTGTGGATTCCGTGAATATTCCGGAAAGAGGCCTGTGATGATAGCGTTTCGCATCGCCACTTCCGATTCCTAACCATGCTAATTGGCCGCATCATCGGGGATGTTGTCGCGACGCAGAAGGCGCCCTCGCACGAAGGGCGCAAAATTCTCGTCGTGCAGCCGCTCAACCTCGATGGCACCGATCGCGGCGATCCAGTCCTTGCGCTTGACGCCGTGGATGCGGGCATCGGCGAACGCGTCCTCCTCACCACAGAAGGCTTCTCCGCAATGACCGCCGTCGGCCGCCCCAATTCGCCCATCGACGCCGCCGTGATCGGCGTGATCGATGAAGTCGATCTGCACGGCAACGAGTAACCGGTGCGGCCGCGTTGACACCCTGCCTACGCGCCGCCATAATCGCGAGCCAGGTGATGATCTAGATGATTGCGCAGCTTCGCGGCACGCTCGCCGATAAACGTCCCAACCAGGTTTTGGTGGACGTCGGGGGTGTCGGTTACCTCGTACACATTCCAGTCTCGACGTTCTACGCTCTGGGCGACCTGCATTCAAACGTCTCGCTGCTGATTCACACGCAGGTTCGAGAGGACGCGATTTCGCTCTATGGCTTTCTCAGCTCCCGGGAGAAACATTTGTTCGAGCTGCTGATCTCCGCTTCGGGCGTGGGGCCTGTGCTCGCGCTAAAAATTCTTTCCGGCATGAGCGTGGACGACTTGATCCCAGCGGTTCGCGCGGGGGATCTGGTGCGACTGACGCGCATTCCCGGCGTCGGCCGCAAGACGGCCGAGCGCATGGTCGTCGAGCTGCGCGACAAGCTGGCCGCCATGGGGACTCCGGAAACGGCGCGGCAGCCTGCCGCGACGACAGGCGCCGCCGCGGATGTGGTCTCCGCGCTACTCAATCTCGGCTATGAGCAACACGCCGCGGAGCAGGCTGTCGAACGCGCCGGCACGAATGGCGCGCTGGGATCGTTTGAGGCATTGCTGCGCGCCACGTTACAGCAGTTGAGCGCGCCGGCGCAGAAGGGCGCGCGCGCCGCACGATGATTGTTGCAGGAGCAAGGCGTGGCGACCGCTGCAGGGGCTGGTGAGGTGACCAAGTGAGTTCGGGTACGGGAAGCGAGCCGCGGATGGAAAAACCTTTGCCACGCATCGTGACCGGCGCGGCGCTCGATGAAGACGCTCGGATTGACGCGAGCGTCCGCCCGCAACGCCTCGCCGATTACATCGGCCAGTCGCGTGTGAAGGAAAACATCGAGATCGCCATCCAGGCGGCGCGCAGCCGCGGCGAAGCGCTCGACCACGTGCTGTTGTACGGCCCGCCCGGCTTGGGCAAGACGACGCTCGCGCAGATCATCGCCAGCGAGCTGGGCGTCGTGATCAAGACCAGTTCCGGCCCGCTGCTGGAACGCAAGGGCGACCTGACCGCGATCCTCACTTCGCTCGAGCAACGTGAAGTTTTCTTCCTCGATGAAATTCACCGCCTGGTTCCCGCGATCGAGGAAGTCCTGTACCCTGCGATGGAGGATTACCGGATTGATCTGGTGATCGGACAGGGCGCGGGGGCGCGGATTCATCCGTTCATCCTGAACCGCTTCACGCTGATCGGGGCCACGACCCGCGCGGGACTGGTAACTGCGCCGTTGCGGTCGCGCTTTGGCATCGTTCATCGGCTGGAGTTTTACACGCCGGAAGAACTCGTCATTATCGTGCGCCGTTCGGCATCGATCCTGGGGATCGCCGTGGACGACGATGGCGCCTTTGAGATTGCGCGACGCAGCCGCGGCACGCCGCGTGTCGCCAACCGGCTGCTGCGCCGCGCGCGCGATTTCGCCCAGGTCCGGGCGCAAGGCCACATCACTCTCGCCGTCGCGAACGAGGCGCTGCAAATGCTCGGCGTCGATCAGCATGGCCTCGACGAAGTGGACCGCAACCTCATGCTCACCATCCTGCAGAAATATTCCGGCGGGCCGGTCGGGCTCAATACGATTGCGGCTTCACTCAGCGAAGAAGAAGACGCCATCGAGGAAATCTACGAGCCTTACCTGATGCAACTCGGCCTGCTCGACCGCACCCAGCGCGGCCGCGTCGCTACCGCTCTCGCTTATAAGCACTTCGGCATCGAACCGCCCCGCCAGCAACACGGCTTGTTTTGAAACCGCAAAACAGAAACCACAGATGAACACAGATCAACACAGATAAAAACTTAGGATATGAAAGAAATTCTTGGAGGGGGATATCAGAAATCAACAGAGTTCTCGTTGAGCTTTTCCCTAATAGTTTCCGTGTTCTCCGTGCCCCCGGTGTTCTCTGTATTTGATCTGCCTTTATCAGTGTTTATCTGTGTTCATCTGTGGTTTCATTCTCGTGTATGCCAGGCGGCAAGCTCATCTATCTCTCGCTCGGATCGAATCTTGGCGACCGCGCCGTGAATCTTGAACGCGCGATCACTGCTTTGCCCGGCGCGGGCGTACGAGTGCTTCGCCGGTCTTCGCTCTATGAAACCGAGCCGGTGGATTTTCTCGCGCAGCCGTGGTTTTTGAACTGCGTCGTGGAGGCGGAAACTTTGCTGATGCCGAGGCAATTGCTGCATGCGCTGCAGGGAATTGAACGCGCGTTCGGAAGCAGGAAGCTCGTCGCGCGCGGCCCTCGCGTCATCGATCTCGATATTTTATTTTACGGCGCGAGCGTGATCCGGCCGGAAAAAATGGAAATCCCGCATCCGCGCATGGACAAACGCCGCTTCGTTCTAGTGCCGCTGGCCGAACTCGCGCCAGAGTTGCGTCATCCAGTCCTCGGCGTAACGATTACCGAATTAATCGCCGCCACACAGGACTCGAGCGCGGTCCGCCTGTGGCAGCGGCAGGGGAGCGACCTTCATTCAAAATAGAAATTGAGGGGCGGAAAATGGCGTGGGATTACCGGTTCTGAGGCTGCGGCTTCTTCTTTTTTTCCTGTGCTTCCTTTTCCTCCTTTTCGTATTCTGCAATCTCTTCCTCGGTCATGACATATTCATCGCGTTTGGCGAACATCCCCGTGTCGCGGCGTCCCTGGCGGATGGCTAACTCATGCCCCGCGCGGTTCTCCTTGCGCTTCCTTTCGGCCGCGTCCGAGTCGTGGCGCACACGGCGAATCGGCGTGGCGAGCGCACTGGTTTCCATCAGCAAATCGCTCACTTTCTCCAAAAAATCGTTGAACTGGAACGGCTTCACCAGGTAATGGACGACGCCGCCCTGCATGGCGGCGCGCAGGCTCTCGACGTCGCGGGCGGCGGTGATGGCGATCACGTCAACGCGCGAGACGCCCAACTCGCGAATCGTCCGCATCACCTCTAACCCGGAGATGTCGGGTAAGTAGATGTCGAGCAGCACCAGGTCCGGGTTGGCGGAATTGACCAGGCGCAGCGCCTCGGCTCCGGTCGCCGCCTCACCAACGACCGTAAAGCCCGGCACCTTCTCGACATACGCGCGGTGCAGTGAAGCGACGCGAAAGTCATCGTCGA
>Ga0208988_1000001_pt1 | contig 110226 bp, 72 predicted proteins | sample MedBloCARef_M1_FD_187850 | JGI IMG/M metagenome (GOLD analysis project Ga0208988, IMG submission 187850) | Forest soil microbial communities from El Dorado National Forest, California, USA - Mediterranean Blodgett CA Ref_M1 (SPAdes) (version 2) | ecosystem: Environmental > Terrestrial > Soil >... | reverse complement strand
TGGACCTCTCTTTTACTTTTAAACAAATATCCTCCGTTAAGGTAGGTAGGGACATGGGCGCGCTTGTTTTTGTGTTTTGTGTTTTTATTTTTTTTTTTTATTTTTATGTAAATACTTTAAAACTGACACTCTTTAATGACACATACTAACAAAAATGTTTATTTCATTTAACTCAGGCAGTTAAATCTGACTCCTTTTAAAGATTCTTTGAATAAAATAACTTTGGCTTTATAATATTTCATAGATCAATAAATAGTTCTTCACTCTTTTAGGGGTTTTAAGGCCTAGAACTTCGCCACCTTTATTCATTAATATTTCTTACTTTTTAGTTTATACTTAAATAATATTTGATTATTTCTAATTTATATTTAGGGGCAGATGACCGAATGGTAATGGTGGTTCTCTGTAAAAGAATTGGTCTAGCGACCGAGAGAGGTTCGATTCCTTTTCTGCTCATGTCAAACCCATAAATAAACGATCCACAGTCTCCAACTACGGGAAAATAAATTGACAATAACTAACAAAATAAATTATAAATATCATTTATCTCACTTGACACAAACACGTTTAATAATAAGTATCTAAAGTTTGAATCTAATTTTTTTTTTCATTTTACTCTGGCTCTAATTTTTCTCCTCATTATTGATCATATTATTTAAAACATCAGTGAATAATGAACTAGAACTACTTATTTAACCTACTAAACTTTTTATAGTATTCATTCTCAAATAACCTTCTAATAAATAACCCAAATGATGATAATCTGAACTTAAAGGTCAATATTTAGAACTAAAAAATTATTTAGTCATAGTCTGTTTTAATACATTTTTATTTAAAGGTATATTCTGAATATCTTTAAACACTGGAGTTTGAAACAATAATTATGAATCTACTCTTATCACTCTATACATAATTAATATGCTATCAGGATAATTAGATAGATTATAATGACTCATAATTTCATCTATTTTAATAGTAACATCAGTATAACGGTTTTTATATAAAGTGAAATCATGAAAATCTGTTATATTTAAACTAATTTGAGGACCACACATATAAAACAAACTATTACCTTCAAAGGATAATTTGATTAATATAGAATAAGTTCTATTAATTTTTAAATTTGTCATTATAAAATGACAACATTATCTAAAGTAAATGAAGAATAAGAATAATATTTATAATAAAAAGGTTTTCTAACCTTATGAGTTATAGCACGATTAATATAACTTACAACATCGGAGCTAGTTATTAAAAAATTAGGTTTAGTATTTTCTCTATAAAAGAATCATAATAATGATTTAATCAGACATATTCAACCCCACCTTGCTTATAGAATACGATAGAATGATTGAAATTGAATCAAGACATTTGATATGACTCAGAGTAAAACCCCTAATTTACCGAGCAGCAATATACAAAATTTAACAGTTTAGCACGAAGCATCACGCAGAGCTAAATAATTATTAGACATATAAAAATGACACTATCTAAGAGATATGTCCCTTTTCTAGGGAATCGAAATAGATCATATTTTAAATGTGTCATGTTTGTCACTATATAACTATAAAATGTTTAAAATTGTAACATTAAACTTTTTAGTACTTAAAATTCCGTAGATTTTTGACTCTATCATGAGTTAGGGGTGTCAGCCTTTCCTTACCATGACAGTAATATCTATACTTAAATAGCTTTTTTACTTCGGAACTATAGGTATCCAAAATACCACATAAAAATAAGACAAGGATTTAGTCTAATATAAAGAATGAATAAACATATAATCAAAGTCACCCTAAAACAAACTCATTATAGAAGATAAGCGTATAAAACAAGCAAAAGAATAAAGACTTATTATAAAGACCTTTAAAACCTTAAGCAGATGTATGATAAACAGAGGTCTGATCATCCAACAAAAAGACATCTTGTTTGTCTTTCTTCAAAAAAAAGTAAGTCGACAAAATAGTGTCTCTCTATAAGGTTATTTAAATTAGGAAAAATAACTGGTTTTATGGAAACAAATCACTTAAACTGGCACTGACACCTTACACTTATTTAAGAGCCTGGTCTTGCTAAACAAAATCTGTCTATCTCCTTCACCTTCTTTAAGGAAAAATTGGATCGTATTAGTCTTTTCTCGGTTTTGAATTTATAAATGTAAAAACAGACAAGACTGTAGCATAATAGGTAATGCAATCCGCTCATAATGGATAAAATTAAGGTTCGAGTCCTTGCGGTCTTAAAAGGAATAGTTTTAAGTTTAACTCCTTTTTATATTAATGTGACAAAAAAAGAAGTTTTCTAATAAAAATAATGATTTTATTTAAATTTAAAAGAAGAAGATATTTTAAACACAAGCGCGGTCCCTTTTCCTTCCACCATCCTCACTGGGTAAGGAAAAAACGGGGTATCGATAAATATCCAGAAATAAATAGAGAATAATACATAAGGGATAAAATAAAGTCTAAATGTTTATAATTAATTATCTTTACCTTTTTCTTTTCTTTTTTATTTGACTCTCATTTTTTTTTTAAGGTTCACGTAAGGTCCCCGTAAGGGAGAGCGAAATATTTTTTATATATTTAGAAGGATAATTCATCTACCACCGTACCTTTCCCTTCCATCCTTAAGGTTTAAGGGGATGGAGGAGATATAAATAAATATTTATAAGATTTAAAATGTTTAAAGCAAAAAATGATCTACCTAGGTAAAGCGAACATGATGGAATTGGTAAACATACTCTTCTTAAGCAGGAGTGGATTTAAGTCCTTAAGAGTTCGAGTCTCTTTGTTCGTATTCTTGTTTCAATGATCGTGTTTTTTATTCAATGATAGCTTTATTAATTTATATCTTTTTCTATTCTTTTCTTTTTTTGTGTTTTACTTATTTCAGTGGTATTTTTTTTTGGGGGGGGGTTTAATCTAAATATGTCCTATTATTAATAAATAACATTAGGCTTTTGGCTCTTGCTATCTTAATTTTAAGTTATCTTAATCTTTCCCAATACTTTTGCTTATTAATACATTCCCCGCATAATTTATTTTCAGTTTAAGTATTCCGTTCTAATTAGGTTAATTTTATGTCATTTTAAAATTAGTTTATTTATATTGACTTTTTTTTAATTTAAACATTAATTTAAAATAATTGACTGGCTTACCCTCTCCTTCTTCTTATCCTTTATATTATAAACAAAATAAATAAATCATTCTTTCACTACCCTCTCCTATCGGGTCTTTATCTTATAAAATATCGCTCTCTCATTTCTTATATTTAAAGAGGTTAAATTTAGATGTCTTCTCCTTAACCTAGCAAATAAAACTAGCCTATTTCTTATCTTATTCTTCCCCTCCCTTTCCTCACCTGGTCCACTCCCCTTTAAACCTAGGTTATATTTTCGCTAATTTTCACTTAAAACAAAATGTGAATAAAACAAAAACTTAACAGGTAGAAAATTTACATGTAATTTAGATTACATTAGAGACATTTATAGCAATTTAAATATAAATGTGTTTTTATCGCTTTTCTTCCATTGGCGTCACACTTTTTTTTAAATTCAGTTTTCACTTATAAATTTTTATAAAATGACTAAAGTCTTCGCCGCTAACGGATTATTATATTTTCAATCAATATCAAATAAACTGGGTTAACTTCTACTCCTACTAAACAAAAAATTTTACATAGAATCCCTAAAAATAACTATGTCATTTCCTGGGTTATCGTCATTATTTTCCAGCTACCTAGCCGGCCCTACTAGATATGCCACTCCACTCCTTCACACCTTTTTCCCCTTTGATCTCTCTTTCTTTCTTTCATCCCCTTAATTTTCGGAAAGTATTAACACCGTACCGCGCCGATTCTCCAATTATTCTAAAATAATCATAATTAAAAATGTTCACTAATAATAATCTTGCCGGTTATTAAAATTTTAATAAAAAATAATAGAAGAATATAGTTTATAACAAACAAAAATAAATAAAAAACGAGTATGGTTAAGTTGGCATAACGTCTATCTTCCAAATAGAGATCATCAGTTCGAATCTGATTACTCGTAAAATTTAAATAAATTATAACAAAATATATTAACCGTTGATTAATGCACTCTTTCCTCTTTCTCCTTTCTTTCTATTTATCTATTTCTTTTCTTTTCTTTTTTTTTTAGAATTCGTCCGTCTTTGGTTTATTTATATTTAAATATAGGCGAAATTGTGTAATGGTAGCACAATAGTCTCATGATCTATTAGTTCAGGTTCAAGTCCTGATTTCGCTAATATGGGAATAAAATGACACTTTTTTTTTTAATAATATAGGAATAAAAATGATACTTTTTTTTTTATAAAGAAAAGCTATTTTTTTAATATATTTTTTTAATTATAAACATTTTTAATTTTAATACTTTCACTTTTTTTTTCAATCTTTAAGGTATGGCGGCGAAGCGATCATCCACTCTCCTTTTATCTAAACTAAACGAACAAAATAGATCCACAAAAGCAGGCTTAACACTTTAACTTAAACAAAACACTTCATCTAAAAAAAATATATCATTTCCGAAAAAGCCTGCAATACTAACACAAAAATAAAGAATCTAACACACATTTTAGGCCTTTTCTCTCTTTTGATTTCTTATTTTTATTAGTCATAAATAAGAAATGGTTAATACCTTCATCTGATTCAACTTTAAAAATATTCGCTTTATTTTTCATTAATATTTAGCCACCTTCAAAGACCTAAATATTTCTTTTAATTTATTCAAATTTCTAAAGGATCCTTTAAATTAAGGTCTTTTAGTTCAATGGTTAAAATCACTGTCTTTCATACAGTAGCTACCAGTTCGAATCTGGTAAAGATCAAAACACTCTTTTTTAATTATAATCATTTTTTTCATTTTTCTAATATTTTTAATAGTCTTATAAACAGATCAGCCTTAAAATTAGTTTGACTTGTTTTTTAAACATAGTCTCTTTATGTGTTTAGTTCTTTTTTTTTTTCTTATTTTTTTTATAAGTACAATGACACATGTTTATTTTTCTTCAAAAAATAAACCTTTACATTTTTTTTAATATGGGTGATCAGGAGTTCCTTTTATAACACTTACGGCAAATAGTAAGGATAAATACTTTACTCTAAACATTTTTATTTAAATTAGACAGTTTACTATCTCCGTTAGAAGTGACACCCTTAAAATTTTCCAAATATATTAGGTTGTTACGAATCTTGCTAAACATACCCTAACCAAAAGATAAATACTCAGATCCATATATATTTTAATTAAAATATCAATCTATATTTTTAATTTCTAAGCCTTAAGATATAATTTAGAAATCGGAATCTTTTTCTTCTTAATTAACTTTTACAAGAGTACAGATAAATTAATACAAAGATTATAGAAAAATGTTAAATATCTGGCTTATTTTAGTATAGTAGTAATAATATTGATTTCTAAATTTTGGATCTTAAACAGAAAATTTGGTAAGAATAAAGAATGTAGAATTAAATAAAGCAGCAGGATCTAAATCATTGCACGATGTTTCCTAATAGTAACAAAACTCCTAAAATTAAAAAAGAGATTAATAAAAATAAAGACAAGATTCAATTTTCTTACTTATTTATTAAGGTTAGATTAAGAGGCTTAATTTTATGGAACAAAAAAAACAGATTTAAATACTCTAATTTTATACCTTTTTTCCGGTACCGATCCTCTAAATGTTTGGTTCATACTCACCAAAAAAAAGTATAAAATATAATTAAGTATAAGTATTATAAAATAAAAGTGGATAAGGAAATTTACCTCTTACAAATTAAGGTTTGTCCTTTTTATAATATAAACAGAATATATTCTCACTGTACTCATTAACTGGACTAATTCAATTAAAACTAGGTTCGCCAATTAATCACTTTTCTACCAAACTAGTTTAGCCTAGTCCTTGTATAAATTTCAGTATAAAAGTGTTGTGTTTGTGTGTTTTGTTTTTTTTTTCTGGTCGTAAAAAGGTGAGCAAAAATCTCGAAGTCCTCCACCTGGTCTTTATATTCATCGCTCCAAAGAGGGTAGGAGAGCTGACACTTTTACTTTTTTTTAATTTACCGTCGCCACGAAAAAAATAGATAAATGCCGGAATAGTTTAATTGGTAAAACGGTTTCCTTGTAAGATACAAAAGGGGGTTCAATTCCTCCTTTCGGCAACATGTTTCACATAAAGTGTATTTAGATTCTTAATAAGGATTTTCTCTTTTAGGTCCCGGAGCTTGTTTTAGCCCCAAATATTTTTAAAAAATGTCTATCCCTCGCTCCTATAGATGCTATAGTAGAAAAAAAAAATAAAAGGTCTTATAATAGATGTTAATAAAACCATAGGAGGCTTTGTCTAAATAGGTCTTTAGTTTATTTTAGTTTAAGTTAGCCAAAATTTTCATTTTAAGTGAAAGTTAGCCCCAAAATAATTATAAACTATCTATTTTATTTATATAATATCTTACTTATACTTAGATTATATAAAATGATGTATCTAAAAATTCATTTTTGTTTATATTTTTTTTTACATAGATTCTCTCTGTTAGCTTTATCTTAGTTATGACTCTGCTACTTGACTTGACTCTCTCTCGATGAAAACAAATGATGTCTCTTTCTCTTTCTTAAAAAAAAATCTTCCTTTATATTATTTTTTTTTTCGCTTAATTCGCTTAATTCTTCTTCTTTATCTTTGTGTGTTTTGTTTTTTCTTATGTTTAATATTCTTCTTATTCTGATATTTCTTCTTATTCGTTTTATTTTATCTGTTAATATTTTATATCATATCCTTTTATATAATATTAAAAGAATCATTTTATTCGGCAATACTCCATAGACCCCTGTAATAAATTATTTTTATTCTAAACTTTTAACTAAAAAATCTTATCAAATTCCTCTAGCTTATGATTGGAGCGAGATATAAAAAAAGAATGAAATAATAAAAAAAAAATAAAATATTTTTTTTTTAGGGTCACTTTAAGTTTAAAGTATATAAAACACAAAATAAAAGCTCATAATTTAAAGGTAGAATAATTCCTTGATGAGGAATAAGAAGAAGTTCAAATCTTCTTGGGCTTATTTTTATTTAATTTCATTTTAATTTCCTTCTAATAAAAGGATGCATCTATTTTATGATCCTCTCTCGTATTTAATGGCTCATGACTCTTTTCTTTATTTTAAGGGTTTTGGAGAATACAAATTTATCTCTATTTATTTAGTGAAATAAACCCTATGATATGATTTGTCTTTATCCGCCTTTTTTTTTTAATTCTTTTATAATTTCCAAATGCTGGCTGGATCTCTTCTCCATCTCCATTTACCTCCTAAAAGTTTTAAGGAGCTGATTAAAATAGGCTTGTTTAAATCCACAAACCTCGAGGGCTTATCTCCTTTCTGCTCTGTTATATTTACCCCCTGAGCCTTATCTTATCCCTAGACAAACAAATAATTATAACAGCAAAGAAGGTCTTTTATAAAAAAATACAGAATTCCTTTAGGGAAGCAGAACTCGATAGGCAGAGTGTCTCTCTTTTAAAGAGAACGTTTCCGGTTCAAGTCCGGATGCTTTCATTTACTGAACTCGCGTCGTTTTTCTTCGGTTGCTAATTTTTATCACAGAATAATTTAATAAAAAAATAAGTATAGCGCCTTTAACATCCATTACTGAATAAACTAAATAGTCTAATTTAAATAGATAAAATATTTATAATATTGTTTAAAAGGTAGTAGCTTCAATATAATATTATGAAGGAGAGATAGATTAAAACAAAAAGAAAATGTCACTTTTATTAGGATAGGTTAATATTTACCAGGTAAATAAGGAAACATAATTTATAAAATGGATATAAAGTGTTTGAATATGACTATATATCTGTTTTTTTTTTAATATATAAGTTTAGGTTATATATATCGTAAGAATATTCATTTTAATTTAAGAGAACCACATGAACGAGTATCTAATTAAAATTTTTAATTTAAATCCTGATCTTTATAATAAGCTAAATAATTTAGTAAATTTCACTTTACTATCGTCATTTTAAGACAGTAAATGATAATCCTATAGATATAGTATATAATGTAATATTTATTTTTTTATATACATGGATAAATATTTATCTCTTCACTTTAAACAAAAATGGAATTTCTAAACAAAAGATCTACTGCTACTGTACAAGAAAATTAGCAACATTTTTATTATTAATACAAGATTTTTATTTTTATTATAGTTTAATATATAACAGTTTTAATACCATTGAAACTTTTAAAAAGATTTAGATACAAAAGTTTTACATTATATTCAAGAAAGTCCAAATTATAATGAAGATTATATATATGAAAATTATAAAAGAGACTTTGTTAATAAAACTTCAAGTATATTTGAAGATAAAGTAAATAGGATAATTAGACTAAATTTAGTCTTTTTTTTTTAATCATTCAAAATATTCAGAATTAGAAAAGAAAATTGATTTAATTAAAAAGAATATTTATAACATACAATCAGAAATTAATAAAGATAAATAACGATTTTATCTTTATAGTGTGACTGTGACTAAAAATAGTGTCACTTAAAAAAAAAATGGAAAGAATTAAAAAACGAAATAGTTTAAATAAAGCTTAAATTCTAAAATTAGATACTCAAATTCAAGAATGAATAATAAGATCTGATAAATATGTTAAACGTTTAAAAATTTTAGATAGTGATTTATTTGATGATGAAGGTCTCTGTAAAATAGATTCTAGAATAAGAGTTAAGGTTAATTTACATGAAAATGATAATAGAGTAGAAAAAGTCAGTATAGATGAAGAAAACATAGATAAACTAATTTCAGTAATAATGATTTAAATAAAGATGAAATTAATAATAGAAAAATCTAGATAATGGATCAATTACTAGTAACAAGTCCAATCAAAACTTGGGAAAAATGGTCAATCATATGCATAAAATAAGTGAATTTACTTTACTAAACAACACTCCTTTCCAATCCCAATTCTATATGGAAACGGAAGGGAGGTATTCATTATAATATCTTTTAAATTTCTAAATAATTCTTCTGATATCTGATCTCTATTAATATACAATAGTTTAGTTTATGTTATGATTTTTTAAAAATATTTATTAACATCAAAATAAGGGTTAGACTTGACTCGAGTCGACTCTTAAATTGAACAAGGTCTAACTTTGTGATTCTGCCACCATTTGGATTAGGAGTGCTAATTTATTTTATATCATCTAAATAAGGTAGTCATTAATTTTAGGACTAGTTCCGGCTTATCTTTGGACTAGTATGTGTAAAACCTTTTTTTAACACTCATTCACACCTCCTCCTCTAGCTCCCTATTTATCACGATCCTTCCCCTTCTCTCATTTTAACACAAACAAAGTAGTATCTATCATAGGTCAATCTCTAGCTCCCCATTGGTCGCTTATCCTTTGTATAATAAGAGAATCCTCTCTGTCTTGCTCTTGCTCCTTAAAGCTATTCGACTGGAATCTAACTCAATAAATATCTTTCTCCCTCTTCCCCTGTTACTTCCTAATCCAAGGCTAAGACTTCAGGGTAATAGTTTATTTCATTTAATTAATAAATCATTAAGCCTTGTCTTAACAGAGGATATTTCTAAAAAAAAAGAAGGAAATATTTCATTTTCTAAGTGAAAGTCTTTTTGGACTAGGACGTCCTTAATAGGAAATGAAAATAAACCGTTTCTCTTTTTTTTTTCAATAACTAATAATTAAAAAAAAAAAGAATTAATAAAATTTAGGCGGATCGCTACTAAGCCTTTGGTACCACTGAGCTAGTAAAGTCAATAGTGATGATTTTTTTAAGTATTTTAATCTTTATCTTAGCAATGTCTCTACGATCTTTTCAAACTCAAATTACTCCTATTTTTTTTACCAGAATAGCTGCTTTAGCTTTTATTTATTCCGGAGTGTTAACTTTTAACGCTTTACATATTCAGTCAATTGGATCAGGGATAGGTATCTATAGCGGTTTATTTCAAGTTACTTATTATAGTTTATTTTTCGAAACTTTTCTTTATGCAGTGGGTGCTATAATATTACTCTCTTGGCCATTATTTAATAGCCACTCGAGTTTGGATATACTTAATAGTAGTAGTTCCGCTGCTAAAGATTCCATTCTTAACACAGCTAATAGTTTAAATATAACCACAGATTTTAACTTCTTAAATAAAATTTCTAATAGTGTAAATAGAGCTGGCGGAGGACTTGAATTTATCACTAGTATCACTACTTCAAAAGAATCTAGAGAATATTCCTTAATAGCTTTATTTAGTAGCTTAGGTGGTTCTCTTTTATTGTCTTCTGGGGATTTATTATCTATGTATTTAAGTATAGAGTTACAATCATTTGGGCTATACATACTAGCCACTATTTATAGAGAATCAGGGTCAGCCACTAGCGCAGGATTAAAATATTTTTTATTAGGAGGTCTTTCTTCTTGTTTAATTTTATTAGGTCTTGCCTTAGTATATGCTTTTACAGGTTTAACTAGTTTTGAGTCTCTTTATAGCTTATTATCCGTTCTTTCTATTAGTAAAGGTTCTGTTTTAGGACTATCTTCTTTAGTGACAGAGGTTGATCCATTCTCATTGGAAAATTTAAATAATACGCCCTTATCGCTTAATGGAGCCCTAAACGGAAGGGAGGAAACATTCTCTTTTTTTTCTTCATATCTTTCGGAGCGAGAAAATATAAGTCAAGGTATTAGTTTAGGTTTAATTTTAATAGTAGTAGGTTTCTTATTTAAAATAGCTGGTGCTCCTTTTCATAATTGGGCTCCAGATGTGTATGATGAAAGTCCCACAAATGTCACTATATGGTTAACAATTATGCCAAAGTTATCTATAATATTATTATTATTAGAATTAGAAATGGGAATCTCTCTTAATATTTATCAACCATTAATAGCAGAAAGCTCAGGCTCTTTATCCACTCTTTTCGATTCCTCTCTTCCAGTGACTATACAAAATGGAGGGATGGCTTATTATTCCTTAGGGGTCGGGGAGTCCACAAGTGTGTTACTTAAGAATATTTTTCTTTTAAGTTCTTTACTTTCTTTAATTGTGGGTACTGTTGTAGGTTTAGCTCAAATCCGAATTAAACGATTATTGGCATATAGTACTGTATCGCATATTGGATTTTTATTATTAGCCTTAGCCATAAGTACTGAACAATCAACTGAATCTTTAATATTTTATTTAATACAGTATACTATAACTAATCTAAACACTTTCTTTATATTATTAGCTTTTGGTTATATTATAAATTCTTTAATATCATCCACTTATATTAATTCAGATATAAAATTTATTTTTAACTTAAAAGGACAATTTTTATCTAACCCTATTTTAAGTTTAAGTTTAGCTGTTTCTCTTTTTTCTATGGCGGGTATACCTCCTTTAATAGGCTTTTTTGGAAAACAATCAGTACTTTATTCTGCTATAGGTAATGGTTACTATTTTATGGCTTTTGTAGCGATAGTAGTAAGTGTTATTAGTGCTTCTTATTATTTAAGAATAATTAGAGAGCTTCATTCTGATTCTGAAAAAGACACATCTGATACAGGTTCAATGACAATGTCAGAAAGTGAGGTTAAAACAATAGGAAGATCTTCTACATTATTAAAATTTTACAAGAATGATTCTAGTTTCGTTCCTCACCTCTCTTTAAGGGATGGAGTAGCCGCAAATTATACACACTTAAGTTTAACAAATACTCATGCTTTTATAATAGCATTTCTCACTTTATCTATCCTATTTTACGTGCTAAAACCTTCAATATTATTAAATAGTGCTGTACTATCCACTTTATCCTTATTTTATTTTTAAATGAATACTTTATTGATGTTATTTATCTTTGTACCTATTTTAGTACTCATATTATTACTCTTAAATTTATTATTCTCTCCTCATAAACCAGACTCTGAAAAAAATATGGCTTACGAATGTGGTTTCAATGGAATCCAAGGTCAGACTAGATCCACTTTTCAAATTCACTTTTTTCTTGTGGCTCTTTTATTTCTAATATTTGATTTAGAGATTCTTTTATTATTCCCTATTTCTGTCACACTCTCCCAGGTTAGTCTATTTGGGTTTTCAATCGCAGTCATATTCTTTATAATATTAACAGCCGGATTTATTTTAGAAATCTCTAATTCAGTAATTCAACTTACTAATATTAATACAGGTCTACCATTATATAAAAACTAAAATGATTCCTCTCCCCTCAGTACCTTTGATCTAATTTCCCTTTCAGTTTTACTTTTTAAAGTGGCCCCGTCCCTTTCTTACTTTTACGCTTCAAATCTCCTTATGGGCGTAGGTGGTGAGGTCTGGAGTAAGGTCGCGAGTGAAATCTTTATATTTCATTTATTTATTTTAATTTAGCTTCACTATCTCTGCCATCTATTTTTATAAATACTTTGTGTGTTGTTGTTGTTTTTTTAAAAAACCCACATTTTTACTCAGCCATTCTGGTCGTTTTAATTAAAAAGACTTAAATTGAGTTTAGTCAAAATGTCCAATTTATCTATATTCTTAAAATGATTTATTACAAAAAAAAATAAAACCCTTTTTACTATAATATTCGGTTAATTAAAGTGACCTTACAGTAAACACAACACAAAAAAAGATGGGTGACTTAATAATTGTAATAAGTATTATGATCAGTGTAAGTTTGAATTAAAATCAGGTAGTGCAATATTTAACATCCTTCCTAAACCCACAGTAAGGAAGGGGCACTAGTTTTCTAATTATAAGCTAAGATAAGAAAATAAAACTCGTCATTATTTTTCACTTGTATTTCTTAAAAAAAAAATTTTTTATTTCTCTTAAATTAGCTTAATAAGCTGCACCAATAGTGAATTCTTATTTAGGGGTTTTCACTTTATCTTTAATATTCTCACTTAGTTTTATTAATATTCTAGGTCATTTTATAGCACAATACTTATAATTAAAATAGGATGTTGCCACAAAATCTTCTAAACTAAAATTCTTAATAAAGTATAATGATAAAAGTTCTTTTATATATGTATATGTAGTAATAAACATAATATTATGTTTTAATATTATTTAGTTCTTTTATATAATAATATAGTTAATAATGGATCTTATTTGTTTATTAATTATTAATTAATTATTCTTTTTATAGGGTATCTTTTATACTTGCCGAAGGGAGCCCTTTTAAACCAAGGCTATTTTTCTCACCTTTTCCATCTAATCTCTTTATAAATAATAACCCTTAATAATTATCTTTCAAATGTTTCGCCTATAAGTGACGTTAACACTTTTTCAATTACAAAATATAAAGCATATAGCTCCGCCACCTCTCACTAAATTGATAGTGAGTTACCGCTTCAGCCTTCTCCCTTCAACATTTAGCGCACTACAGAGGTAAGGCTTCGCCTATTGGCATGTTAGGTGACCTTTTTATAATATCCTTTTTTTAGGTTCGCCTATGGATAAATATTATTTATAATAATAAAACAACTAGAAAATATATTAGGATTGTCTCTACTCTAGGCAAAGTTATCTAATTTCAGCCTAAAAATACCTAAAATTGGCCTTTTTTTTTTTAATTTTTTACTATTACTTTCCTTTCATTCTAACTTTCATTTAAATTTTAAATTTAACTATTCACATCGCCTTTTTAGGAACGGTCAAAGGAGTCAAATCTTTAAAGTTTTAATGTGACACTTATATGTTTATTTAAAATTAATTTATTTTACTAACATTTCACACAAGTTTGTTAATTAATTAATCTTCCTATCTTTAACTAAAACACAGAAAAGTTTAACCTCCAGCGGTCTATTCTAGGACTCTTAAAATTTTAATGAACCACTCGCTCTAAATAATCTTTATAAAAGAGACATGAGACAGCTTTTTATTCTCATTAATAATTAATACCCCTTAAATTTAATTTCATGATTTTTTATGATTTAAATAAAATAAAAAAGTATTAGTTTTTTATTCTTTACTTGTTAAATTTTTTTTAATAAAAGGAATAGTTTTCATTGGTAAGATAAGACAATTGCTAATTGTTCGAGGAGACTCTTAGGTGTTCGAATCACCTCTATTCCGAAATATTTCTTTTTTTTTTTAAGGCAAAATTTTTGGCCAAATAGTTAATGATTTAGCTTGTTTGTAGATGGGGTTATACATTTTAAATAAAATATTGATTAAGCCTGGTAAGATTAATTAGGTATAAGTTAAAAAAATGTGTTTTCATTTAAGATCTTGCTTAGATTGCTTTTTTTTATGTTGTTTTGTGTTTTATTTTTTTTTTCCATTTAACTTAATAATAAATTATTGTCATATAACAGCGTAGGCAGCTCATAATGACCATTAATTAAACGTAAACTAATTCATACTGTTATTAATTGAGAATTCTTGTCCTTTCTTATCTTATTGCAATTAATAAACATAACATAAATCGTAATAGTGTTTATTTTAATAGATCGTTTACGTTTATTGATACTTTTCTTTTACTTTCTTCGCTATCCTTTTTTTTTAATTAAGGCTATTTCTATTTCTATTTATTGATAGTCTTAAACATATATTTATACTAATTTATTGTAGTTTGACCATTATTCATAAAAAAAGTGACCACCGTTTATCCTTATTTAATGTATTCTTATTTAATGTTCCTTATTTAATGTCTTCTTATTTAATGTGCCTTATTTAAATTTAATCTGCTATACATAATCTGTGTCCTTATTCTCTTTTCTTATCACTATTTCTTAGTCTTAAATCTCCCGCGATAAAATTAAATTTTAGTTGGTTTCTTCGTATATTTTTAAATTATACATAGTCAAATTTATCAAAGCTAGGTCTCCTTTACCCAAGGTCACTAATTTAATCCAGTTTAATTACACTCCTATACTCTTATTTAAAGGCAGGAAAAATACCCGCCGCATAAATACTAAAATGACCTTTTTAAACGATACAAATACAAATAATATTTACATCCTTAAGTCGCCTAAATTAATTAAAAATATAAATGTAATTATAATAAAAACCAAAAACATAAGCCTAATAAATTTATTAAAAATAAATGGTCATCATACAGACAAATAAATAAGATATTATGGAATATGATTCTCTAAATTTGAGTTGTAGTTTAATTTGGCAAAACACCATTTTTTGGTGATGGCTTTAATATCAGTTCGAGTCTGGTCAACTCAGTTAAAGGATCCCTTAGCGACCACTTAATTTAGTCTAACTTATAGGGAAGTTTTTTTTTTCTTAGTTTAATCTTTAAATTTCACTTTCTCTTCGATTACACCCCTTTTTAACTGAAGATAATTATTAAATATAATATAAATTGCGCTTTTATATCCACTTTTTTTTATTTTCATTTTTAAAAAATGAAATTAAGAAGCGATAAATTTCGTCAAAAAATGAAATTAAGAAGCGATAAACTTCGTAAGATGTAGTGAGCTCTATCACGAATTAGGGTAAGTCTAGCCTAATCCTCATACGTTCTAAATTTAAACTTAAATGGCTTTGTCCCTTTTACTAAAAAAAGGATAGTCCTTTTTTTTATAGAGTAAAGTGAATTAATTCTAATACAATAGATTCTATTCCTATCTTTTCTATTTTTTTTAATATATGAGCTAATTGAAATAAGTTTATTGAAATGTATAAGCTAAATCATAACAGAGGAGTGAGTCGGTATAATTATATAAAAATAAGTATAATAAAACATGTTAGGCAGGTTGGTGTCCTTTTAATATCCGTTGAATAATTAAATTAAGTGAGAGCCTGATTCTTAACTTTGACTTTTAATTAATAATAGAGGTATTCATATCTCTAAAAAAAAAGTTCTTAATCTAATCCCTTAATAAACAAAGTTTTGTCTAAATAATTAAGTAGTTTACATCTTAGCAAAGGGTAAAAGATCTAAGCGCCGAGCTTTTTTTTTGTTATGTTGTGTTTGTTTTTTTTTTCATCCTCCCTCCCTAAAGTTTTTTGGTTTAAGTTATAAATGATGATCATTTTATTTTTGATGTGAACTGGAAAATATATATTTTTTAATGATTAATTTACCTAAAGTATAAAGGACATTCCATCTCCCTACTCCAATCCACCCAATGACTGATATACGGTAACCCCAGAATGGTCTAGGTCTAGTATATAATACACTTTACTTATAAACTTCAATATCTTCACTTCATCTCTAAACTTAAAACCTCACCCTGCTTCGGCACCTTCATGATAATTTTCGTCCTACTAAATTTCACAGTGTTGAGCACATAGACAAAATCTAACGTAAGCAACTAAACACTTTTAATCCATTAAATTTAACACACCTCTTTTAAAACTATTTTCCCTGACTATTCTCAATTCAAATTGTGATATTTATAAATGATTATTTTTAATTTAAAGATGTCATTTTATTGCTAGGCTATTTATAAATTATAAAAATGACATAAGTCTAATTTAAGGTTAGTAATGGGTATCTTTAAAATGCCAATGCCACAGTCCTTAACAGTGTTTAGTCTCCTTAAATATAAACAGCTCTGGCTTAGCACTATTTACTTATATTTAGCCTAAATATAAAAACACTCCTTTTTTTATATAACAGCTCATCCTTTTTCTATAGGCAAATCCGGTTATTTTTAACGTACCTTTCACTATTTTAGTCGGTTATAACCAAAATAAACAAACTGCTCCATCGATCCAAAAAAAAATAAATTATTTAATTATATTATATTTTGAATTATTTGTCTACACGTTATGTATAAATGACTGTTATAAAATAATTCGGTTTAAGCTCAAATCTTTTAATAAAAGCTAGATTATTCTATTATAAAAAGGGCGATATTTGTATCAGTTTCAGTTTAAAGGTAAAATTAGTTTAATTTGGTAGAATGACGTCTTGTGGCGACTGTAGGTCAGAGTTCGAGTCTCTGATTTTACCCTAATACATAGCATAATATATATAATATTATGTATAATATATAATATACTATATAATACACACCGTATTTAGATTTAAATGGTGATATTTAGCCATAATGTTTGAATAGTTTAATTCTGCACATTTTATAAGGCTACGGATCTTGCTCCGTAGCTATTAACGAAAATGATCCTTTTTTACCGCTTTTTTTTAAAGCCTATGTCTCCAAGCGTTTTACATTATTATAAATTTCCTTTCTTTTCACTTTATTTTTTAATCGTAATGTTTATAGAATTTTATGTTTTCTAAAAAAAAAACAAATCCCTTTTTTTTAAGTTAAGATATCTAAAACTGGAATTTTTATTTAGTGAAGGTTTTTGGTAAATTTGAAAGATACTTTTAAGGCGAACAAATTCGTGGAAATATTATAGAAAATTATAAATTATTGATAAATTCTATCTAAAATAGGAGTGATCATAAAAAAAAATATTCTTATCTGACACCAAAGTATGTTAATTATTTTTTTTATTAATTAATAAATAATAGTCCTATTTTTTACCTCTTAATGTTTAGGTTAAAATTCAGTTTATTTTTTAAGTTAAAGTGAGCATTCTACCCTTTTATCTTAAGTCATTGGAGGTCTCAGAGCTAAAATTTACAAAAATTCTGGGTCCGGCTTCGCTTGTCAAATACCCAGCCCTCACAATGACTGCCTTGCCTTTAATTATTCCCTCCAGAGGTACAGGTGATCATTAATCTCATTATTTAATAGTGAAGGGAATCCCCCACTAAAACACAAAAAATCATAATAATTTTACAAAATAAATCTTATAGATAATCATTCTAACTTAAAATGATTAAGGTTGTCACTTTAATTTATCATATATAAAAGACTCTGTTTCGATTTAAATAAAATTATCGCACCTAAGGTCACTAAACTGGTATTGTTAATTTCACAGTTTAGATCATTAATCTGGTGTATCTTCTATATGAATTTTTACATTCTAACAAATATGGATCGCAGACTACTTCTGTGCTGCGACAAAAAGAATGCACTAAAAATGACAGACTTTGAGTCAAATCTAAAATTGAGGGGTCTCGCTCCGCTAAATCAAAGCCCTGGTTCTCCCCTCCTTAACGATGACAGAATCTCATAGATCAGACTCTTTTAATAAGGATCATGTTTCATCATGTCATTTAATATTTAAGTTAGAGAATTAAGAATTACTTTCACTTAATTTGATCTTATAAATTAATCTTCTATTCTAAAATAAATTAAATATTATAAACACTATGGAAAGTGTGGTATTTTTAATCACTTCATTTTTTTGGATATTCTGAATATTTTTGATTATATTAATTTAATCTATAATACAAGTTATAAAATAGTTAGTGCCTATTATTTTAAACTTAAACTTAATTTTAATTTATGCTAACGATAAATTAGTGATTAATTAAACCAAAAAAGAATTCATTTAATTAGTTTTTTTTTTTTAATCTTATTGTTATTAATAATAATTCATTAATAAGATATATTTTTTTTTATATAAAATAATGGATATAAATAAAAGTCAAAATTATATATCAATCAGTATATAGGGTTAGTTATAAGTCTGTATCAGGAAAAATTTATTATCCTTCCCCTCTTTCCTCCATGCTTAGGAAAATGTAATAAGAGTAGATCCGCTATTTATCACAGACATTTTAACTAATCACAAATTAAGCTTTTTAGTCTTGTCTTTTTTTGTCTTTTCTTTTCTTAAATAATACCTTGATACTTAATCAAGGGCTGTTCTGTTGTAAATTTTAACAGCAAAACAAACACTACTATATATGATTTTTTCACTTTTCCAAGAATAAAATTTCAGATTTAAAAAATAATAAGAATTATAAAATATAAGGGCTAGCTAGTTTTTATGACTCTTTCTTTTTTATTCCACTTGGGTCACTATCCCTTATTTTATCCATTAAGTACTTACCAGTAACTTGGATTCCTATAATAATAAAATATATTATAATATATTTTATATTATAAGTAAATTTTATTAAATAATAATAATGGGTCAAATGTCACTGGAATATTTATTTTCCGCTAAGGAGCCATAAATTTATTTATTTATTATTAACTAGACACTTAAACATTTTAATTTATTTTTTTAATTTTATTCTATCCTTTTTATATTTCTCCTACTTCGGTGTTACAATAAACTGTAATAAACATTGTATTAAAACAGTATAAATTTAAGTTTAAGTATGGCTCTTCATCTTAAATTTATTCAATAAAAATTTGGCAAAATAGAAAATGTCTTTTTTAAGAGCTTCTTATTTTCTTTTTCTTTATAAAAAAATTTTTTTTTTCACTTTTATTAGAGGGGTATTTCTCCGAAATTAATCAAGTATCATTAATTAAAGATAAAATAAATGACTATTACGCTCTATCTTTTACCTAATTTACTCAAATTATTATCCTTAAATAGAACTCCATCCAGCCAGTCCCTCTTTAATAAAACAGTCTTCTATTTCTTTACTAAGATGTCTTTTATATTCTCTATATAGACAAAATGTTTTGTTTTTTGTTTACATTTTTACAAAGACTATTGTAAAGATAAAAAATTAAATTAGTAGTGCTATGTTATAGTTAAAAAAAAATGATGAAAAATGATAAAATTTCCTTTTTTAAATGATATTTTTAATACATTAATTAACTTAATGGATGTCTTAGTTGTCTTATTACCTATGTTATTATCGGTGGCATTTATGACCATCATAGAAAGAAAACAATTAGCTGCGCACCAACGACGAGTAGGACCTACTGATGTCGGGGTATTTGGTGTACTTCAACCATTCGCAGATGCACTAAAATTAATCCTTAAAGAAACTGTAGTACCTTCTCAAGCTAATAAAGTATTATTTTATTTATCTCCAGTTGTCACTTTAATATTTAGTTTACTAGGTCTTCAATAACAATTACCCCTGGCTTAGAATAAATCCCACTTCATGCTAGAACAATAAAAATTATTTCTTTTTTAGGTTTTAAATTTAAATTTAAAATAAACCTATAAGCTTTACTAGCAGGCTGTATATTCCTTATATGATTATAAGCCTCAGAGACTATACGTGGAATAAGTTTAAAAAATGCTCCCTTTTTTTTTATATTAATTTTATCTTTATCTTGTATGTTTTCATATAAAAAATTGACGATAAATTTGATAAAAAGACTAAAGATATAGTCCTTTATTAGCAGGAGTTATGGAAGCGTTTAAGTTTATTTTACTTTTTTGAGATTAAATTAATCGCTCCGCGATACAGAAATTTAATGAAATTAGTATTATATTTTTATTCTATTTTTCCATACATATTTAAAGTGAGATTAAGCCCTTTTAATATAGTGTATTTTTCTCATAGCGTCTTGCAGCTAAAAAGTTTAACAAATTAAATTGGTGTAACTCCAAATAATGACACTAGAATTAAGGGTCCTAAAACTCCCCTTGTTACGGATCCAACTGAAACCCAAAAAGAAATAATTTTCGGGTTAATGTTAGGGGACTTAACCGCAGAACGTTTTAGTAAAAATGGTAATACCCGATTACGTTTTTATATGTCTGCAGTGAATAGATCTTATATCTTTCACCTATATTCTTTATTTAAATTATACGTTAAAACCGCTCCAAAGGAAATAGCCAGAAAAAGGAGCAAATTAACAGGAAGTATCCATACCGATATATATTTTTCTACTTTAAAATACTCTTTTTTTAATTGGGTCATAGAAGATTTTTATATTCAAAATTTAAATAAAAATTAAAAATAGTACCTTTAAATGCGGACACAAGATTAACTGCAAGAGCCTTAGCCTATTGGATAATGGATGATGGTTCTTTTAATAAAAGTAAGGGTAATTTAACACTATGTACAGATTCTTTTACTAAGGAAGATGTCTTACGCTTAATTCATATATTAAAGACAAATTTTCATTTATCTTGTGGTTTGATTAATTACAATAAAAATAAAAACTCTTATAGAATACGTATTAACAAATCCTCAATACCTTCTTTAACTATGCTAGTCAAATCTCATATGATCCCTTCGATGTCATATAAATTAGGCGAGTCATCGTAGTAGAAGTAAGCTCTAAATTTAAAGAATTTATAATACAAATTATTTTGATTAATCTAGAGCTGGTAAGGTAGTACTGATTTAATACTAGGTATCTGTACTTTAGGATTCTTTTTTGATAACTTATTTAAAATATTACGTATCTTTTTATCTCATATTATTAAATTCCTGTGAACTTTGTGGGGGATAGTTCCTTTTGGACAAGGATTAGCTATATCTGATTTTTCAATGGGTGTTTTATATACTTTAGCACTTTCTTCTTTAGGGGTTTATGGTATTTTATTTAGTGGTTGGTCTGCTAACTCAAATTAAAGGGTCTAAATATACCTTAAGTCTTAAATTGAAATATAAACTACTTTTTCAATCCTTTATCTCTCTTTATTTTCTATTAAATTTCTAAATAGGTAAGGGTAAATCTGAAAAGGTGAATTTATTAAATTATTCTTTTAGATAAGGTATAAATTAGAAATAAACTATATGCTAGAATAAAATTATTAGAACTACTTATGAATCTTTAATTTTAATGACTTTTTTAACTTCAGCCTAATCTCTCGCAAGCTGCCAGCCTATGTAAAATGATCCTTCTTTTAATGATTCATTCTCGTAGGGTTTTATATTTATGTTTATAATAAAGGATTGCTTCATCAAGCTAAGTTATGATATAACAATATATTTAATACACTTAGTACAAAAAATAAAAAAATTTCAAGAATTTAAGTTAAAACCAATAAACTAGCAGGTAAAAATAAATATAATACCTCAACGATCATACGTTTATAAATGAACAGTATTTTAAGACATGATCTTTTTATTCTTAAAAATTATAAGAGTGCAGCTAATCTATAAGCGGATAAACTTTAAAAATTTAAAAGAATAAATAGCTTTTTGTATAGCTCAATATAGTGAAAACTTAAACTTTTATGAACAAATAAAATATAATAGAAATAACAGACTAAGTCCACAAATGACAGATTCTGGCTTAGCTTTAGTCAATAAGAGTATAAACAAACCGGAAAACTTCAGAAGTTTCATGACTACTTCTTTGGTTTCATGTATAAAATTTAATAACAGAAATTTGACTACTTCTCCTGTCTCCGATGACTGACGTGATAATATTTATCCATCAGAAGAAATGGTCTCAAGTAAAGAGGAGTCTTTAATATAACTTTTTATTAATAAATTAAAAATAATTAAACAGTGCCCTAATTCTATTTTAGATTGTCCACATTTTTATTTTGGAAAAATAAAGATTATCTTTTAGAAGTCAATTATCTAAATTCTCTGGAATTTATATGATAAAATGTAAACAGGATGAAAGGCTTTTTTATATTGGGCAAGCTGTAGATTTATCCGTAAGGTTAGGGAGCCCTTTTTCTAGGTCTGCTTTAGATACAACTAAATTAGGTACCTTTTTAAATTTAATAGGATGGAATCCTTTTTCGGTTCACATTCTTGACATTTTTTCAGAAGAAGAATTACGTGTGAAAGAAGATAAATTTATAATGGAATATTTACCCACATTAAATGGAAAATTTGCTTCATCTTATTCTAATAAAATTTATAGAACTTTAAGAACTATTTTAAAACATATGCAATTTATTAATAGATCTAAAGATAAATCTTTATTCCAAGGGAATTCATTAAATTATAAATTATGGATATATGACAGTACTACATTAAAGTGGATAAATAATAAGCCATTTGATAACCTTCGACTTGCTCAAGAAAAATTTGTTATTAATGTCAGAACTTTAAATAATTATGCGGATACCTATACTCCCTATAAAGGTCTTTATTTTTGTTATAAGGAAATAAAAGACAATTCTAATCTTTTTTCTAAGTCCAATTCTTTTAACATATCTAATTATATCCCCAAAAAATATGGGTTTATACTTCTGATAAGATACACTTAGTAAATAATAAACCTTTTGAAACTATTAAGGATGCTAGTTTATTTATAGGGACATCCAGATCTACTATTATTAATATACTGGATAGAAATATAGCTATGAGTAAAGGTTACTTTTGTTATTCTAAACCATTTAATTCTGAGGAAAATTTATAATTAAAATCTAAAGGTATCCTTAGAGATCCTATAAGTAGTTTAAGTATACCTGTTTGGGTTTATACATCAGATTTAAATCTAGTCTATGGGAAACCTTTTTAATCTCAACAAGAGATGCTCAAAACTTTAAATTTAAAAAGAGTCAGAACTATTAATAAATATAAAGATACTGGAATCTGCTTTAAGGGATTTTATTTTTTCAGCTTAAAGCCTTCTACTGAATAACTTTTAGATCTTAAAGATAAAAAGAGATATGCTAAACCTCATGTCAAATCAATGTTAGTTTGGGTTTATAAAAATAACCTTCTGATAAATAATGCTCCTTTTCTTTCTCTGACCTCAGCAGGTAAATAATTAGAAATAGATCGAAAAATAATAAGAAAGTTATTGGACACTGAAATATCATATAAATTTTTATAGTTTTACTCTAAATCAAAACCCATATCTACTTAAATTTAAATAATCCGCCTGGCTCCTTATAAAGTATGCGGTTTAATCTCTGAATAACCTTCCCTCTAAGTGAAAGGTAAGCCAGAAATAAAATAAACTATTACTTTAAAATAATCAAATTTAGTCTTTATTCTTATTTTATATTTTATTTTTCATTTTTTAATAAGTAGTCACGTCCTTTATTATAATTCTTTTTATAAAAAAGGTAAGAATAGGAGGTACACACATTTAAAATTCTCATTTTATTTAAGAAATGATCTATCTTTTTATCTATTTAGTCTATTTTTTTTTTTTAATTGTAAGCTTAGTATTATAATCAATAAAACACACACTAGATAAAAAAGATGCTAAATATGCCTTTTTAGGTTCTCTTAGAAGTACCGCTTCAATGATCTCTTATGAATTAATCTTAAGTTCAGCTATTTTAATTATTATTATACTAACCGGTTCATTTAATTTTAGTCATATTATAGAACATCAACAAGCTGTATGGTTGATAGTACCCTTATTGCCAGTTTTTATTTTTTACTTTATTTCAATTCTAGCTGAAACTTCACGTACACCTTTTGATCTTCAAGAGGCTTTTTCTTAAATAATATTATAATATTAATTCACAGATTCGGTCTCTATAAATTTGGCTATATGCTGGAAACACCTAAAGCTTTAATTACTCTTAAACAAAAATATTTTAAGATATCACAATGGTCAATCAGCAGGTAATCATACGTTTTTTTAATCTCCTTTCCTCTCCATATAATTACAGCCCCCAGAGGAAAGATACTAGCTTATAATAACTGTTTAGTCCATATAGAGTTTAGTTAGATAGTAGGAGATAAAAATAAAGATAAACCTCATAGAATACACGCAAAAATTGTCAGATTTTACTCACCTTGCAATAAGATATATTCAATAACTTAGTTCAAAGCCTAAGCTAAAAGGAAAAAATTTGGCGTTTATACTTAATTATTCTTTTTTTTATATTAATTTTATCCATAACAATGGCTAAATTTAGTCATTGGTCTTGGAATTAATATTTTATTTAGCTCTGCTCCTATACTTTCTCCACTTAAAATTTCTAAATATTTATCTAAGTCGGAGGATTTAAAATCAGATCTTAAAAGGTTGGAGGCGTATATGGATTTATCAATCTTAAAGATGGTAAACAATATATAGGTTCAAGTTTGAATCTTTATGAAAGATTTACAGATCATGTTAAAGGAGTCAGTTCAAATATTAGATTACAAAGAAGTATTTCTAAATATGGTTTAAACCATTTTATTTTTTAATTTATTATTATCATAAAGACCCAGCTGTATTTATCACTGACATGGAAACAGAAATTATTAAAAGTGTTCCTTTTGAAGACTTATATAATTTTAAAAAGGAGGCTAATACTATGTTAGGCTACAAACATACAGCTGATGCTATCGCAAAAATGAAACTTAGACTAGCTAATAAATCAAATCACCCTATGTATGATAAATAAAATACTTATGAGGCTCTACAAGCTATTAGAAAACCTGGAAAATTAAATCCTATGTTTAACAAAACACATAAAATTGAATCTAGACAAAAAATTTCTATTGCTCTAAGTAAGACACCATTAGGCTTATATAACATAGAAAATAATCTAGTCAAATCATTTAAAAGTCAAGTAGAATTAGCAGCTGAATTTAGTATTTTTAAAGGTACAATAGGTCGGTATATAAAATAAGGTAAACTGTTCTTAGGAAAATATTATATACGAAAACTAAATAATTAAATTTGTCCTTAATTTTCCATTTTTACTCACTATACTAATATAATACAGGAATCTGAATTAGTAGCTGGTTTCTTTACTGAGCACTCATCTGTACCATTTGTATTTTTTTTCCTTAAATGCTTACTTAAATCTGTTATTATTGTTTTCTCTCTCATTGTCCTTAATGCAATTAGCTTATGGTCAGAAAATATTCTCTAACCATTTATACTTCGGACACAGCTAAAATACGAGAGCCTGATAAAAATATAACAATTTAAATTTCTAAAGAGCAGGGGACTATTCTTAAAACAATAAACATCGTTTAAAATAGTTTATTTGCCTATATGCTGGAACTACTTAAATATAATACTAAAAAGATAAGTAATAATTTCATATTTGTAAAGTATACCAGCAAGAATAAAAAACTTCAACGACTAACATGGCAAAGTTTTTAACTTAAAGTTAAATTCGTGAGAGAGTCTTAAATTTTAAATAAATTAATTAGTTAAAAAAAATGAGTTCCTTATAAGAAAAAGTAATTAGATAGTGGATCAATAAGTTTTTCCGCGTAAGCCGATCCACCCTGTTATCTTATGCATTTATAACAGATTAATGACAGAATTAATTTATATAAATTTAGCGTTGAATATAGTTCTTTTTTTAGTTTAAAAATTTTACATTCTTTATTTGAAAGTACTTTAATTTTTATTTCAAGTAAACATTTTCCTAGTAATTTATATTTTAAAGATATAAATATTATATCACTTCTCGTACCTAATAATAAAAAAGACTTTTCTGATTTCAAGGATCCTAACAAAATTAAAGGAAATCTTGTCGTTTCAATAATTGAAAAAAATATATCTAATGTGTTAGTAGGTCCTATGCCTCATAATAGACATATCAATAAGGCACGTGAAACTTTAATTTTTATGATTAATAATTTACCTATAGATAACATAATTTATTCTTTTATTATGAAAAATATTAGTAGAGTTTATACTTTTAATGCAAAGGTAGTAGCTGGTAAATTAGTCCCTAATTATTCTTACTCTTGGATAGAAATAGACCTTTATTCTTTACCTATTTATGAAGGCGGGACATATTTATTTCGTCAAATACTTACAGGAAATGAATATATAGGTTCAGCATCTAGTCATAGTGATAGAGCTATTCAGCACATTTAACAGTTTAGAGGTATTAATCCTAGATCTCTTCATATACAAGAAAAAGATAATTATGAGTCTCTAATGTTTTCTATAATTCATGAAATACCTAGTTTTTTTAAATTATTTCGCAAGAACCATCCTACATATTCACTAAGTCAGGGACAATATGATATATTATTAGCTTTCACTCTTTACCCTGTTCGTATTTTATAACAAGATTTCATTTATCAATTTCATCCTATTATAAATGGTAAAGGAGGTGAATATGATACTACTTTTTATCATAAATGACAAGTTGGTCAGTCTCTATTCTAGATAAATAAAATTTTAGTTTTCAAGGTTCAATTCCTGTTAATATTTATAATTTAGATGGTTCTTTAGATTATCCAGCTAATTCATTAAATGATGCTCGTAAGAATTTACAAATGAGTTATAGAACTATCCCTTTATATCTTAACAATGCTAAACCTTTTTTTAGTCCAAAGCTAAACAGATCGGTACTGTAACGAGAACCTGATTTTACAGGATAATTAAAATTGAGTACAATTGAACACACGCTTAAAAATACTGAAGTATTAAGTTTACCTAATAAAATTTTAGATGAACTATCCACTCTTTTTTTATATTTTTTTAATGCGGATAAAAAAACCTTTACTACTTTTTTCACTCTAACCGAAGCCTATCGTAAATTATTTCCAAACAAAACTAAACACTTAATTGAAAATAATAAAACATTAACTGGACCCTATAATTATATTAGAAATAGGATAAACATAGATGTACCAGTCTTAAGCGAAAACGGGAATCATTACTATTTTGCAAAAAATCCAAATAGAAACGATACTTAAATTAGAGATAATTCAGTAATATGGGTAATAAGTAACAAAAATTTTAAGTGCTAAATTGTTTCCTAATTTACCTAAAGCAGTAGATTATTACTCTGATTCGGTTTCTAATTTAACTCTAAGAAAATGTAATTACTATAAAAATACAGGAAAAATGTATAGAGAGTATTTATTTTACTCTTATGTGGAATTTATTAGTATTATCCCTAAAGCTGATAAGCCAGGTCTGGATGAAATAAAACTAACGGAAAAACAAGTGGCACAATTAATAAAAATAGTAGCCTTAGTGTTTCGGTTTTATTTTTTATCAATTTCACCTTGGGTAATAGAGTTTACCACCTCTCTAATGAAAATACCGCGCCTCACATTTGGATAAATCATTTATAGTGGGATAATAATTAATTAATAGTAAGTTTATTATTTATCCTTTTCTTAAGCCTAGTCAGCATAAATTCTTTTTTTTTTAGGATAAAATTTAGGCCAAATAAAAAAATCTAGTCACTCGTTTCCCTTTGGGGTGGTAGGATGTAGTCTTATTGCTAATAAATGCCGGTTTTTAATTTATTCAATTATTCACTTACTTAATTAATTTATATAAAATATTAGTGCAGAATATAGTTCAATTGTTTTATTTAGTACAATTACTGCTATTTTTTTCTTGGGTGGTTATAATTTCCCTGAAATATTTGTAAATGAATCTTTTATAAATTTACAAGCTGTCATTTTAGGTTTAAAAACTTGTATTTTTTGTTTTATGTTTGTTCTATTCAGAGCGACATTGCCTAGATTACGGTATGATGGTTTAATCGAATTATGTTGGCTAAACCTATTACCAATTGCTGTGGCTCTAATTCTTTTAGTGCCGAGTATTTTAGTTGCATTCGATATAGCTCCTTACTAATCTTGAAAAATACTTTTTATTATTTAACTATAAAGTTTACCCCTTTATTAGACTAATTTTTTTTTAATAAAAAAAATGGATATCCCTAAATAAAGGAGATAGGTAAATCAGAGATATTAGAGATACGATTAGTGATGCTGAATTCTATGAATGGTTTAGATGTCTTTTTTTTTTAATGCCCTCCTAAGCTAGAGGGTTTAGACTAAAGTAAGTAAATGCTTACATTAAATTCAGATCTCAAATAACACTTATCTCGCTGACCTTAAGCGCCCTATTTGGGCCTGTTACGATTTCCCATTCTTATAAAATTTAAACTAAATTGAATCTAGGCACAGTTTCTCCTTAAAATAAGGAGTCAATCACTGATTCATCGGAATGGATAGTTTTTTCTGAAAAATATTTAAGATCATTAATACGATATTTTGATATTACTTCTTTAAATATGACTAAACACTTTGATTACGTTCATTGGCTCAATGCTTTTTATTATATACTTAAATTATAAAATTATGGAAGGATATCCAAACAAAACCCCTAGAAAATGATAAGATTAGAGGTAAACAGTGAAAGATCGAGGTTATAAATATTTTATTTTTGCAAATAATGTTTGCAAGCTAATTTGAACAATCAAAGATCATTTTTTTTAACCAGCTCCGAGATGATCCATTATCCCGCTCTACCCCTTTCCCCCTATTTATCTCCCCTATGTCTATTAGGTGATAATATTTGTCGTCATAGAAGGATCAGGTCATTTTTTTTTTTAATAATAGTCCAGATAATTATATAGGGTTTCTTATTTAGATAAACTATTTTATCCCAAATCTGTAATTGAATCAATTTCAATGTGTTTAAAAAGCTAGCAGCTAATAATGTTTATTAGTTTAAAAGATAAAAAAACCAAATATAAAATAATCAGCATTAGTGGATAATCAGAAAGGGGTAATAGTCGAGCTTAATTTATAATTAGTATTAGGAATCTAAAATTTATTTAAGTCTCCTCCTTCTCGCCAATAATAAGCCTAGCCAATTATAATCCATGCGGAGGTGAGGCGGAAGTATTAATACCTTTTTTTTGATGACTTAATCTTTTTTTTTTAACAAATGTGAGATTATGAAGATTGGAAATAGTCACCTTAATTAGGTTAAAGAAGAAGTATTTAAACACTGAAGGTAAATAAATCATAACATTGATTTGCTCTAAAATGAATAAGAATAGATTATCTACTATATTAATCCTTTGAATAGTCTAAACCAAATGAAATGAAAGAAATTGAGAATAAAATAGTAAAAGTATTATCCGAATCAAATTCTGAAGTATGGGGTATGAATATGATTAATGGGTAGAAGTAGAAGTGGAAGGATCGCCGTTAAATAATTTTAGTTTGACTTAATTACTTCTGCTTGTAAAGGTGGATGGTTTGGTCCTATATTTTCTTATTTAGATCGCAGTAAATTAGTCACTAACAATGTTTAATTTCATTATAAGCGTCATTAAAAGATGGGTCACTACTAAAGGTTCCGTACCTCTTATGACTATACTTAAGGAATTTAAATTATCTTATCTTACTCTGATGAACGATTATTATAAATATTATGGTTTCGTTTAACCTTGCCTAGATTACAATACAATGGCTTAAAAATGACTTTGCTGGTTTACTTTTTAACTCAAATGTAAACGGGTAATGGGTTAGGATACGGGGCTTTACTTTACTTTTAAGTCTAGTCTAGTCTAGTATCGTTTATCTCACATAATAAGTACCTAAAATCAGGGTAGCTTTCTATTTTACACCTTATTAATTTAAACGTTGCAGTCTTGATTCTTGATTTAATTAATTAGTTCACCTCATTTGGTCATTTTTATTAAACAACTTATACTATATTTTCTTATTTAGGTTTAATTATTAGCCTTTATCTACTAGTCCAGATAATTATTTTATTATTTTATCCTTACACCCTCCAAAATAACAGAGTATAACTATCAAAGATGTTAAACTTTGTTCATATTTCTTCTCTTTTTATTATTAACTAAATTATTACTATTATATTACTTTAATTTTTAAGAACAATACTTAGTTTTTTAAATATTTTAATCATATTTTACTTTAAGTATATTATTTATAGTTAATCTTAATTGGATATTTACTTTATTATCCTTTTAGCCTTGTTACCTTTCTTTAATAATGTTTTATTTTTAGAGGAATTCTTTATTTTATAAGACTAGGCGGCGCATAAGCAAGGGGCTCACTAATATCCTTTAATAATATGACCTATAATGCAGATTAAGAACCAGCCACTCAATTATGCCTATTTTATTTTACCACTCTGTTTTTTTTAATCATACACAAAGAGCCATCCTCAGGTCTCCTTCTAGACATAAATAAAATAAGATAGAACCTTTAGCTCCTTTCTCTTTATTACCAATGGATGTTTAAAATTTTCTCCTAATGAACATACTCAGAACATTAAATTCTAAACTTAAGGATTTATTATTAAAAAAAGAAACTGGTCACATCCTTTCTATTTTATTATTAATAATTTATTATTAGACTTATTGGCCTTTGCTTCTGTCTTTTCAAGCATCTTGGTTATCACTTCTAAAAATCCGGTTGTAGCAGTAATATATTTAATCTCTGTATTTTTAAATGCTGCAGGTTATCTTTTAATTTTAGGTGTAGGTTTTGTAGGAATATCTTATATTATTTTATATGTTGGTGCTATAACAGTATTGTTTCTGTTTGTTCTTATGTCAATAAATATAAAACTTACTGATATTCTTGAAGCGGGTACTCAATATACTAAAAATATACCGTTAGCTTTTACTATTGGTCTTTTATTCTCTTATGAATTCATTAGTCATTTCCCTCGATCTGTGATAAGTTTACAAGGAGGAAGTAATCTATTTGGGCCAGGTATTGTTTTAGAAGAAGGGAATTTCACTTTTTTAACTTATCCTGTAGAATGGTTTAAAACACTTAACCAGTCTTTCTTAGGTGGACTTACCCAATATGATATAACTGCTGTTTCACCTGTTTATTCTTCATTGAACCCTTCTTCGATGGATACTAAAATCTCTTCTTTTTTACAAATAGAGTCTTTAGGTCAAGAGCTTTACACTCACGGTGCTTCATGGTTAATCTTATGTAGTTTAATTTTATTACTTTCTCTAGTTGCTCCTATATTTATTTCTAGAAACAATAATAATATTTATTTATCATCCTCAAATAGGGTTGAATAATTATTTTATCTCTTTTTAAATGACTCCCTTCCTGCTAACCTCCGAAGAGATCAAAGCCTAAAAATGGAAAATAAAAGATCTTTTTTTTTAATTAAGGAAATTCTTCTATAGGATTTTATCTTAATAGATTAGCAATAAATAAATCATCTCAGCCTACTTAATTATTTAAACTAACATTTTCTAGTTCTATGGGAGTTCGAGTCCTAACAAAATAACTTTTACTAGAATAAGTATGAATAAAATGAAGTAATGGTTCTTCGATGTAAATTCTTAATTAAAAGTAATAAAAAAGAAAGATCACAAAGTAAAGGGATAAAAATAAATATCACTTTTTTTTATATCTCTTTTCAAATTTAAAGTTCTTTAATTTAAGGGTGGGACGTGCTGGCCTTTTTTCCTAAAAAAATTTACAGTAGTATATGAGAGTCCTTCCTTCGTCCTCCCTTCGTCCCGCCGCTATTAAAATCCTTGATTCTTTATCAGGGGCCTAATTAAGCCTCTAAATATTCTATTACTATTATGAATTTCTTTTTATATCCTATTTATCTTTAGCTTTAATAATTTCTCTGTATTTTTAGTATTCTTGTAGCGCCTCCGTCTTCTAATAGGCCCTATATTGTTTGTAATTTCTATAAATATCAGATTTTATCCTTTTACTAGGTGACATAGTCACAGGTTAATTTACTCCAGAACACTTAAAGGTTTTTTTTTTTTAAATATGTTTTAAACTTTTGAAGCTCTAGTGAATTTATATTTATTTAAATTGTTTCACTCTTTCCAGAGGAAACATAGTATAATTAAAGAGAGTTGAATTAATTTTGATTAATCTTATATTCTTAATAGCTCATACCCAAGAACCCTAAAAACACAGAGAACAGGTTTATAATATGTATTTAATTGAATAGTCTTACTTAAATAAATACTGATCTTTTTATATTTTTTATCTATTCTTACTTAAAATATTTTGTTAACTATTGATCTTGATTGTTCAATTTTAATTTCACTTCAAATAAAGTCGTCAAATCTAATTTAATAGAATTAAAGTAAGTCATTAATTGTGTAACGCGGAATAAAAATAATTCCATTTAATATGTGATGCGTGAAGCGATAAACTTGTTGTAGTTTTATTCATTTTTTAATACTTTTAATAAGAGACTAAATTTAAAAAGGATAGTTTACCTTATTTAAAGGTCTTTAATTATAAATAATAATGATTATTCCTTACACTTAGACAAAGGAATGGGTCATATTAAATAGCGTCATTTGATGATTTATTTTATTTAAAAAGGGATTAGTTAAATAAAAAAATAAAAAAAGGATATAATAAAGATAACACTAGTCTAAGCAAAACAATAAAGAGATTTTTATCATTTAGTTTAAACTAAATACAAATAAAACCTAAAAAAAAGGAATAAGAAATGACCTTTAAATAATTATCACGAGATCACTATTTCTTCAAAGGTCTTAGCTAATAGATTAAAATGATACAAATAGAGCTATAATAAAAACAGACTAATATAAATAGGGTTAATTCAGCCCTTACCTTCATTATAGGACTACCCTTTTCCTCCTTCCATCCTAACAAAATAAAGAAACTCCCTCCCGTTAGGGGTAAGGGACCGCGCGCCTCACCATTAACAGACCCCTCAGGTCGTCCTTTATAAATAGGAGCCCTTTTTATTTTTAAGGGGGCAAAGTCTCGGGTTTAGATAAAGGGAGGGAGCGATAAGATCATTTTGTTTTATAAGATCATCTTTTTTGCTTTGCTTAAATTTAATTAAGCAAAAGAAGGGTACTATCAAGGGATCCTATATACAAAATATAAAATACAAGTAATAAAATGATGAAAGTATTTTTATTCTATTAAACCACTAATATCTAAACAATATCCTATACTTTACTCCTAAAAAAAAAGTTATTTTTTTTTTTTTCTTAAAGAGTTTGAGTTTATTAAAGAAAAGAAAGATAAAAATATAAGAAGAACAAAAAAAGTCAGTTTTCTATTTATAAATAGATTAGTAAAAAAAAAAATAAATTTCTTTTTATGCGATTATTGAAAGGTCATGTAATATTAAGATTATTAAATTCTTACTTAGTGGACTCTCCTCAACCTGCCAATATTTCTTATTTATGGAATTTTGGTTCTTTACTTGGAATTTGTTTAGTGTTACAAATTTTAACTGGTGTTTTCTTAGCAATGCACTACCAACCACATGTTGATTTTGCTTTTAGTTCTGTAGAACATATTATGAGAGATGTAAATGCAGGTTGGGCATTAAGATATGCACATGCTAATACTGCATCCTTTTTTTTCATTTTTGTGTATGCTCACATTGCTAGAGGATTATATTATAGTTCTTATAGAGAACCCAGAGTATTGTTATGGTCAATTGGAGTCATAATTTTAGTACTTATGATGGCTACAGCATTTTTGGGTTATGTTTTACCATATGGTCAAATGAGTTTATGGGGTGAAGTATTTTGCCCTACATGTTACAATAAACAATGGTGTACCGATTTAAATTATATGGCTTTTTCACCTACTTTCTGTGTGTGTTACCTTTCTTCGGCTTCGAGTCTTTCTTTATTTAATAGCCCATCTATTATACCTTCTTTATCTTTTAATATAATCACACTGCCATTTAATTCTACTAAAGTCAGAGCTTTAAAAAGAATAGGTCCTCATAATTATGATATTCTTTCGATCATTTTTGGTTCTCTGTTAGGTGATGGTTATGCTGAAAAACATGGAGAAGGTTCTAGAATTTGTTTCCAACAAGAAGGGTCACATACTGGCTATTTATTATGGTTTCATAATTCTCTATCCAGATTAGGTTATTGTAGTCAAACTAAACCTAAGTTAAAAAATAGGCTAGCTCTTCATGGTAAAATAATAAAAATATCACGATTTAAAACGTTTACATTTTCTAGTTTTAATTGGATAGAAGAATGTTTTTATATACAGGATAAGGTTTTAAACCGTCGAATTAAGGTTATTCCTTCTTGCATCGAAGAATTTTTATCTCCATTAGCTTTAGCTATTTGGATTATGGATGATGGAGGTAAAGTATCAGGAGGACTAACACTTTCTACTAATAATTTTTCTAAAGAAGAAGTTTTATTATTATGTACTATTTTAAATAAAAAGTTTGATTTAAAAGTAACCGTTCAATCAGCAGGAGTTAAAAGAGTTCATTATTTAACTGAAGAAGTTAAGAAAGATCAATACATATTATATATATCTAAACTGTCTATGGTTAAATTAATTGAAATAGTGGGACCTTATATACACCCTTCTATGAAATATAAATTAAATGGGTATTTATAAATTTAAAGTAATATAGTCATATCCTTTATCTATAGCAATTAACACAAAGAATTAGATAAAATTTTAAGGGTATTATACTAATCTTTTAGTATTAAGTAGTTAATAATGATTAGTATAAAAAAAATTATACTATCTTAAATTAAACAACTTGGCGATATCGGTGAAAACAAGGTTAATAAAATTTTCCGTTTAAAGACCGTGGGTTATGTGTTTGATCCCTACAGACTGGTTCACCGGTAGGTTTCTGAAATGATGCTTAATGTACAGTCGAAGTTTCAACTTAGTCATTTCTAAGTACACAAGGCTTTAACTAACGACTTATTTAACTTTGCGACTTAACAAATGTATATATGTTTTAATGCTTAATCATTTTCCATCTATACAGCAGAGTGGTCAGCAAGTCGGTAAACTGGCAGGAACACAGTTACAAATAAAAAAAAGATCCTTTTTTTTTAAGTTAAAGTACAGGGGTTTAATTATGGAAAATTTTAGATTTATCTTTTCTTCTTTGGAGTCAGTTTAGCTAGTCTCTATTAATAAAATAGATTAGTTTTAGTTAACCCTATTTATATAAGTGAGATTATCTTCAATAGGGGTAGCTATCTCTCCCTCTTATCCTAAGGTAGGGGTCGGCGCTCAAGGACCTTTAGGCCCTCCTGGACCTAAAGGGACAGAAGAGATAGATGAATAATTAAATTTAGAAACTTGGCAACAGTTATTACAAATTTATTAAGTGCAGTTCCAGTTTTTGGGAAAGACTTAGTGGAATTAATTTGGGGTGGATTTTCAGTTTCAAATGCCACATTAAATAGATTCTTTTCTCTTCATTTTCTATTACCATTTGTACTAGCAGCCTTAGTGGCTGGACACTTCTTAGCTCTTCATGAGCATGGCTCAAGTAATCCTAATGGTGTTACAGGTAATGGGGATAGATATACAATGCATCCTTATTTCATTTTCAAAGATTTTGTCACAGTTTTCTTATTCTTACTGGCACTATCTATAATTGTTTGTTTTTATCCTAATCTATTAGGTCACTCAGATAATTACGTCCCAGCTAACCCTATGCAAACACCACCTTCAATAGTACCTGAATGGTAATAATAAATACCATGCTTGAGAGTAATCTCTTGAATAAAACTCTACTATATGCTGGAATCTTAAAACAAACTATTTAAGTCATCCGCAGGTAAAAAATGGTTTATACCTTAGAGACTTTACGCAGAGTACCTAAAATTTATCAGTTTAGGATAAAGATAAAGTCCAATAATCTTTAATATTCTAAAACTATACAAAAAATAATAAGATTATTAAGATTACTTTGATCTGACAACTTATTTAAGTTTAGTAAGCATTCGATATTATGCCTCTTCCGGTAAAAGATTAACGCGAAGTGAAAGGTCAAATTTCAGTGTTAGTAACATAGAAAATTTAATTCTTATTGGTTTATTATTAAGAGATGGACATATATCTCAAAGATCTGTAAAATTTCATTGTAGTTTTATTTTCGGACAGAGTGCTATGCGAACATAGCATATTTATTACTTTCATCACGTTAATAGTCTCTTTAAATAAAAAGTTGTCCCAGATTTAATACCGAACTTTAAATTCTGGACAGATAAGCATTCTCAGACTAATTATCGATCTTCTAGTTTTACTACTTTATTTTTACCGTATTTTAATGTGTTTAAAGAGTGATTTTATTTTAAAGGTAAAAAGATAGTACCTCAATGTATAGATGAATTATTAACATATAGAGGCTTAACTTATTGGATAATGGATGATGGTTTAATAAAAATAAAGGTTTGCATTGCATCTTAACACATATGGGTTTTCGGATGAGGATGTAGAATTTTTACTAAATACATTGAAAATAAAATTCCTACTTAAATTTTCGATACATAAGCATAAAGCTGGAAAAATGAGATACATATGGGAATAAAGAATGGAGTCTTTACGCATAAACCTGTTAGAATACACTCATAAGTATATGTGATATAAAATGGGTATTTTGTTTTAAATATTAATGATTATATTTTGATTTATTACCGTACTATGCGATATTAAGATCGATTCCTAATAAATCGCTTGGAGTTTTAGCTATGTTTGGATCATTATTAATTTTATTAATTTTACCTTTCACAGATTTATCTCGAGTTAGAGGAAGCCAATTTAGACCTGCTATGAAATTAGCTCATTGGTTATTTTTTGTTAATTTCTTTATATTACTGTGGATAGGTAGTCAACACCCAAATCCTCCTTTTGTTGAAATAGGACAGATTTCTACAGCATTTTATTTTGCTTGGTTTTTATTAATTGTACCAGTTGTAGGAGTATTTGAGAATAGTGTATTTGATCTTGCAGTAGAAAAGTAAATAAACCACAATTTGCAAAAAAAGATCATTTTTCACTTAATACTCTCACTCTAATCCAAACTTACTCTTTTATATTTTTATTTTATAAATTTATTATTGGTTAGTTTTAAGGAATAAGTTTAAATAGATGCCTCTTTTCTATTTAGCCTCTTTCGCTTAAATCTTATATTTTACCTATTTCGCCTTAGGGTCATAAGTTTAAAATGTGAGATCCTAAATCAAAGTTTACTATATTTAATATTTTGGGGGAATAATTTTCTCCTTACCCAAGCATTATTATTCGCTATTTAAGAGCTTACCTTTTTACCTTTTTGCCCTATGCTCTTTTTTTATTTTTCGGAATAGCCACAGGTAAGAAGGAAGTAATTTAAGGATATCTTTTTTATAAACTAAAATAAAATGTTTCTAATTAGAGAGTTGAATTCATCAAATTTAAATTTGTTGTTTTAATTATAATAAATAGCAATCCAATAGGTTTCATTTCAATTCCGCATAAGTCATTTTAAATAAGGGTACTCTGATACCAGCAAAAAGTAGTAGGATCGATCCGTTCATTACATTTTTTATATTAAATATGTTATGTTACTTCACCATTAAAAAAAGGTTTTTATATTTAGATTTATTTAGGTAATTAATCCCGTAATTGGGTGCGATAGATAAATTCGCTTAACTTGATTTATATATTATAATATAAGATCTTAAATTTAAGAATATAATAAACTTTAAATTTAATAGAAAAAATAAAAAGAGGTTTGAATAAAATTAAAAAAAAACTTTGAATTAAAAAAAAAAATGAATTTATAAATATAAAAGAGATTTAAAAGATTGTATTAAACATATAAAATTCGACATAATAATCATAAATACTCTTACTTTTCTTATAATATCGGATAATAGTACTGGTTTTGAGCTTTTATTATTATAAAATAAAAAAACAGAGACTTATCATTTTCTGTTTTTTTATATCCTGCAAAGTATTAGTAATTTATTTTTGTCTCATTATAAGCAAGAATTTAATTTTGGTTCCGATTGAACGCTTTCCAGTAGTTTAAGGCATGCAAATTTTTATTTAACAAATGTTAACTAAAGTGTAGGGGTGAGGATATTAAATAAGATACACTATAATCTTCAGAAATAGAAGATATTAAAAAAGGAAATTTTCTGTTATAGAATTCTATTTAATTCGATTAGGTAGTTGATAGGGTAAAAGCCTACCAAGCCAACGATCGATAGCCATGTTTTACAGATCATATGGCCACATTGGGAATGAAATATCCCAAGTAGAGTACTCTACCAGCAGTCGAGAATATTAGTCAATGCTCGCCAGAGTGAACTAGCTAACTGGAATCATGAATGTGTCATTTGTGATAACGTAAAGGAAAAATTATGATGTCACTTTACTATTAGTGTTGTCAAAGTCTGGTGCCAGAAGACTCGGTAAGGCCAGAGACGCTAGCGTTAATCATCTTGATCAGGCGTAAAGGGTTTGTAGGCGGCTTAAATTAAAAATAACAGCTAGAATCAGATAGAGGTCACCGTGAGAGAACACTTGGAGTAGGGTTGATATCTGTAGATACCAATGTGGAATTCTAATTAGCGAAGGCTCTTTTCCAAATAATGATTGACGCTGATAAACGAAGGTGAGGAACGACAATAGGATTAGATACCCTGGCATCCCTCTCTGTCAACGATGAATGGTAGTAGCTAGTTCTAATGAGCTAGTGGCGAGGTTAACACGTTAACCATTCCGCCTTGTGAGTACAATTGCAAAGTTGAAAACAAAAAAATTAGTCGGTTTCGGAGCAAACGAAGTGAAGCATGTTATTTAATACGATACCCCGCGTAAAACCTTACCAGTTCTTGTATAACAAACTTTCTGATTTTAATTAAAGTTAAATTTGAAAGGGATTGTTTATTTTAAAATAAATTTCTCTAGTTACAGGTGTTGCATGGCTGTCGTCAGTCCGTATTTTGAGAAGTGAGGTTAATTCCGCTAACGGACGAAATCCCTGTTTTTAATTTATACTTAATTACTAATGATTCTGATAGAGTTTCATTTGGGGCTAAGACAAGTCGTTATGGCTCTCATGAACTGGGCTATAGACGTGCCGCAAAAACTTTTACAAAGTGACGCAAACCTGCCTGAAAACTTAACCTTTTTCTTCTTATTAACCGATGAGGTGAATTAAAAATTAAAATTTAAGAGTTTAACAGGTATAAGGAAGAGCTAATCATAAAAGAAAGTTAAAATATACACTTTTTCAAACGAATTGTCATCTGCAATTCGATGACATGAAGAAGGAATTTCGAGTAATCGTTGATCACTAGGCGCAACGGTGAATGTGGAATCCGTGATGAACTAACTGTCTGTCGCTGGGAAGAAGTTTGGGTAGGAGGAAAAAGGGGCGAAGTTCTCTCTTTTTCAAGAGACTGTTTAAGTAATTTGTGACTAAGAATTGAGCGAATTTATTTATCTCATATGCATATAATATGCGCGGAGCGTAAAAGGTATTAGCCTCTAAGGGTAATCTCTTTTTTTTTTCTGTCATTTTTCCTTTTTTTTAACTAATCATCCCATTTTAATAAATAGGTTTAAGATATGTAAGGAAAATTCAACTTATTACTAGACATCTTTTGTTAAGCTAATTAGCTTTTTTTAATTCACTTAGATAACATCTCAAAAGTCATAGCAAGGTAGCCGTACCGGAAGGTGCTGCTGTAAATTAAACATACATTTAACCCCCATCCAATAACAAAGCCTTTCTCCCTGTTGTCTATCTATGGTCTCTGCGGTAGCAGTAATAAAAAAAAAAATAGATCTTTTATTTAATTATAAATAGCTGGATTTCGATCACTCCCCTCTTCTCCCCTATAGTCGTCATATGAATTTAAGTGGTGGTATTAATTTTAATTGATTTAACCATTATATAAAGTAACGGATTCATCTCCCTCCTTTAAGGTATACATCTTGCTCCATTTTTATTCTTTTGGCTAAACGCTTTTAGTTTAATTTTGTTATGTTAATTAAAAAAAAACAAAACAACAAAGCTTCCTTTATGCCCTCCCTTGGTCACTTAGCTAAAGTAAAAGGATCCTTCTTAAAAATAAGTCTTAAATGGGCATAGGTCTTTTCTTGTTTTTATAACACAAACTACCTAAAAATATAGTAACATAGAATATAATGTCTAAAAAAACACAAACCCTTTTAACATGGAACTATTTTATAGTTTTATTACATAATTTCCTTAAATTAAGCTCTGATCATTATTATCCTAGCAAAATAAATATCACTTTTTATTTATAAACTATAACTTTCCACCCTCTAACTCTTCTTGCTTTTCCGCCTTAATTTTAAAAGGTCGGGAGCCATCCACTCTATTTTCCCGCTTTTTCTCCCTATCTTTATTGAGGCTTATACTTGGAAGTGAGGTCGGGAGACTAAATCTCTATTTTTGATGTTCATGTTTAAACAAAATATTCATTATTTTGAAGTCTTATTTGGATTAATTTTTATTTGGATGTCTCATGTTTTAATATTTATGTCGTACTAAAGGGGCTAACGTTTACACAAATAATAGACTTTTATGCAAAACACAAAGAATACAAATTTAATATTGATTATCTCTAGATTCTCTTTTTTTTTAATTAATTATTCCCTGTGAAGAATAAAATGAGAATAAATATAAAAATCCTTTACTTCATATAGTAAAAAAAAAACAGATAGCAATTGCACAAAAATAAAATGCTAAAAAAAATGAAAATTCAATTCGCTCAATATTAAAATTTAAGGAATAGTAATAATAATTCAAAATTTAAAAAACTAGTATTAATTCCTGTATTATATCTCACTATCTTATTTTAATCGGTTAATTTTTAATATAAATATTACAGATCTTTTTATTTTCTTACTCATGACTATTATTGGTTCTTTAAGGGTTAATTACTTTTTTAGTAAAGGTGCTATTTAATGACTATTTTTAAGTTAGTACTGGTAATTTTTATTATATTTGTTTTAGATTAACTATACTATCTTAGACTATCATTAGATTACAAAAAAGGGGGTTAGCTGAGTGGTTTAGCAGTAAATTTACACTTTACAGACAGGGTTTCGATTACTCTACCCCTTAAATATTTCTTTTTATAGTATATATAATTTCTCGCTCCACGCTTCATTGAAATAGATGAATAATAATATTTACAGGCTTACTTTTTAATTTCCAGGCTTATATTCTTTTACATAATAAAAATGGATTAACAGAAATCATCACTCTTAACTTACAAAATATTAATACTAGCCTCTACTAATATTTTTATTGCTTAATTAAACAAACTTAAACCTTTTACCTCTAACAAATTTGCGTATATATAAATGGCACAAGGAAATTAAACTAGATTTATAATATAAACATGAAAAGGTCCTTACTTATAGTAGAATTTACTATGACTAAGACTATAACTAAACAAAAAAAATATTTTATGTTAACAATATTAGCGATTATGACGAAATTTGGTAGCCGTGTGAATCTTAGGAATTCATGATCTTTTGATTGTAAGAGTTCGAGTCTCTTTAATCGTAACTATATTATATACTATTTAAAAATGTTTATATCCTTAAATAAAATAAAAAGATAGTTTTTTTTAAATTTAGGGTACGTCCTTTTTCCTTAAAATTGGCCCTTTATAGGCTCCCTTACGGGTGGCATTATAGCTATGGCAATAGTCATGTTAATGGTGACAGTAATAGGCAGCACCCCTCCTCCTCATAAGGTCATTTTTTTATTATTTACCTTTTTTTAAGGGTGGAGGTAGGTATATAAAGGATAGTGATATAAATCATTTCTAGTCATTTTTCACTTTTTTAATCTAATCTTAACTCAAGATATAAAGAATATTAGATTAGCCAAATATAAAAAATAAAATAATCATGATATAAGTTAAAATTAAAAATATACACTTATTTTGGGGGCTTTATGACTCCTTGATAACTCCTTTGAGTTATTTATTTTCCGCTGTATAGGTAAAAAATATTAAGTCTATTTTTATCCTTAGATTTTAAGTGATAAAAATAACTATACTAATTTTAATAAATCTGGATTTCACATTTTAATTATTAGGATTAGAATTTTATATTTTTCTCTAGCTCAGGCATTTTCTTAATTTAAATTAAAACATCTTTAGCTGAATTGGTAAAGCATTTGCCTTCGAAGCAACAGTTTATTGGTTCGAGTCCAATAGGATGTAAATCTAGATTTACAAATCTAACAAATCTCCTTTAGTTGGTAAAAAACTGACACAGCTAATAAATTAAACTTAAGACTTTCAACTAAAAAAAAATATAAATATTTAATAAAATGATTTATTACTTTTAAGAGGTATAACTTTTTAAATTAGAATAAATAACTATAACACGAACACCATTTATTAATCACTTTAATTAGTAAAGTTTTAAATTAAATTATAAAACCAAATGTAGTTTTTAATGTTAGTGATTTTTTTTTAATCCTTTTTTTTTAATTATATAAAATATAAAATTCAATCCTTATATCTTTTGTCAAATCGAAACAAAAAAATAAAATAATATATGTATATCTATGGTATTATCATATCCGTTTTACAATTCAAATCCTTGCATGTGGGTAAGTAGTATGATAAAATCAGCCGGTTCTATTTTCTATTTTATAAATTCCTTTATAATAGATTTTATAAGTAACTAACAAAGTTTGAATTCGAGGTTTAATACATGATGACTTAATATAATAACCCTTACTGATTTATTATTAAGTGTTAAAACCCCTGTGGATATTCCAGTTTAAAAAGGACTAGGATTTATCCCAGACAATTCTCTTTTTATAAATATCTCTTCATTTTCTTTTTCTACGTTCCAAATCCTGGACAATCAATGAAGAGGACAGCATAAAAAATGGATCTATACCGACTGCTTAAATCCAATACCAACGTGACAATGATAAGTCTTTTCTTACTTAAAATTCTATAATCTTAGATAGAAATTTTGGGATTAGTGAGATTCTTATTTGACTCACTTAAATAATAAGAAAAATCTCTATTTATCCTTCTGGTTTCGGTTTAAACCCCTGTAGTTGAATTAGAAGAGTTAATAGATATTCCATATTTACCGTAAAAAAATGAATAATACAGATAAGGTCTTAAAAGATCTTATCCATAAAATAATCCAATAAAATAATCCTTTGGTCTTCAATAAAATTAGATAAAATAAAAATTAACCCCTTTATGGCTCTTTTATTGAAAATGTTTACATTCTTTTTTTTTTAGAGTGGACATTTGATATGATTGATATTCTAATATAGTGAATATATTATTGTGTTTTTTTTTTATAGGGGTTTATGGCTTATGCTCTTAACCCTTTAGCCTTCCATATTTATCTTTTATTTGAATCAACCTCCCCCCCTTGTGACTATCCCTTAAAATAAGACAGCTTTATGATTTAAATAAGGATCCTAAGAAAAAAAAAAATGTTTGTATATTCTCCTTTAGAACAATTTGAAGTAGTTTCTTTAATTTCTTTAAACGCTCCTGTTATCGGTTATTTAAATCTTAGCCTAACAAATTTAGCTCTTTACTCTTTAATCATCTTCATTTTAGTCATTGGTTTACACTTAGCTTTTAAAGGTACAAATGGTGGGACACTAAATGATACTAAATTAATCCCTTCAACCTGGTCTATCGCTTTAGAAAGTTCATTTGCAAGCATCAATGCTATCGTGCGAGAACAAATAGGACTGCGAAATGAAATCTATTTACCTTTTATTTATTCATTGTTTTTTTTTATAATTATTGCTAATTTAATTGGAAACACTCCTTATTCTTTTACAATCACTACTTCTATAGTGTTATCTGTGGGATTAAGCTTTACTATCTTTATTGGAGTTACTGTAATAGGATTCGCTAAACATGGTTTACATTTTTTTTCATTCTTCATCCCTTCTGGAACACCTTTAGCATTAGTACCCTTACTTGTTTTAATTGAAGTCACTTCTTATTTAGCTAGAGCACTTTCTTTAGGGGTTCGTTTATTTGCGAATGTGACAGCAGGGCATACTTTATTAAAAATACTTTCCACTTTCTTGTACCAATTGTTTAGTAGTAGTATTGTTGTGGCATTATTCACTTTAGTACCTTACTCTATTTTTATAGCATTAATTGGACTAGAAATAGCAGTATCTATAATACAAAGTTATGTTTTCATATTACTGACTGCTTCTTATATTAAAGATGCTCTTGAATTACATTAATAAAATAAAATAAATTTAACTAATCCTTTCCTTATACCTTTTATAATAGACCTCCGAAAATTATCCTATGCGGGAATATTCTCCTTGGCAATATTATAAATTAAAGATCATCCTAACACTAGCAGCCCTGGTAAACCTCACCGATGCTTGAAAGATGGTATTTCAATAAACACATTTTTTTTGTCATCTTATCCTGTAAAACCTACAAAAACATTTTAAAAGTGTTATAAAGCAATCTAAAGTCTTTCGGTGTCCTTTTGAATAAATATTATTCTTAACTTTTAGAATTAGTCTCTCTTATACTAATAAGACAAACTCTAAATTTTCATCTTTTAACAGTCTGCTTTACCGAATAAAATAACTTTACCTAATAAACACAAAAATCGGCTATAACAAATTCATTAATCTAAAAATTATAAAATAAAAAAATATCTTTTTTTAGCAACGGATTTGACACTACCTCCTTTAACTTTATGTGCTCCGGATATAGTTAACGTCTTTGAACAAAAAACCAATAAGCACACCAATGACTAACCAAACAAAAAAATAAAAAAGTGAACACCGAAAGCTGCATATCATGTTTAATTTTCTTTAATAACACTCCCTCTTTATTCCATTTTCATTTTTCACCTCTTAATCCCTTAGTAAGGTAATAATAGGAACAAACATTCAGTTCACTTAAGTATAAAACCTTGTCTCATTTCTAAGATGAGGGCTATTACATTTCTTTTTATCACTTTCCATATTTAGAAATTATTTCATTATTTTATATATTTAATGTATTTTTCCTCGCCTCTCTCCTATTTGTCTATAACGACTATTAGCTTATTAATCTTATAACGTATCTTTCGCTTATTACACCTATCTCTCTCTCCATCCCTGCCCCCTCTTAAAACCCAACCATTTATTTATACTCCGCCTCGTACCTACAAAGATCTCTTTCTAATAATAATAATAACACATGTATTTAAAATAAACAATTTAAACACACATTTTTTTATCTATACCCTTTAAATTATGTTTCAATCTCCTTTTTGTTTGTTTGTGAAATCTCTAAAAATACTATTATTATTCTTTTTAGTGTTCATAGTAGAATATTAAGAATAAGATTAACTAAAGAATTAAACCTTATTGCTTTTAAAAAAAAAAAGACAAAGGTAGATTTATCACATTAAAAATGCTGGCTCCGCCGCCTCGAAAAAAATTTAAAGATCAAAAAAATTCAACTTTCTTCCACTTATTCTGTGTGTTTTTTTTAATAAATGCATTTATTAAATAATTTATAGGTATAAAATAAGGTATAAACACGATCACTGTAAATTGAATAATAAGGATCTGTGGCAGAGCGGTTGAATGCACTCGTCTTGAAAACGAGAACCTTTTAAAATAGGTCGTGAGTTCAAATCTCACCAGGTCCGTTAAATTTTCATTAGTACTATGTCTATTTTTATTTGACTAGTAAAATTATGAATCTTTTGCTTTTAGCTTTAGGGAAATTAAATAAGTTTAACGATTATTTTTAACAGGAATACTGAATATTTACTTATTTTTTTTTTTATCTTATTAAACTAAAGCCTTTAATTGCTAAAGTACTGTTATCAATCTGTTAGCCCTTTTTTTAATTATATTTTCAATTCAATTTATTGAATTGAGTTATAATTAATTCTCTAAATTATAATTAATTCTATAAGGGTACTGAGTTTCTATTTTTTAAGATCCTCTTTTTAAATTTGGATCAGAAAGGATAACTGGTAGCAAACAAATTGGTTTGTTGCTTACTTTGGGAGTAAGATCTTGCTCGTTCGAATCGGGCCTACCAGACACTATTTAACTCTGATCTTCACATTATAATGTGATATAAAATGGCAATTATCACTGACTATACACAAATTTAAAATGGACTATTCTCGTAGTCTTTGTCTTTGGTTAAAACACTAAAGGTCAATCCCCATATTCCTACTAAATTTAATATTTTTTATTTAAGGTATAGGTCGTAAATCCTAATCCACGCGATCCCTACTTATAACTAAGACTATAAGCTAGAAACAGACAAAACAAATATTTTGGTTAAGAATCACACTCGTTAACTTCTATCTCAATTTTAATTAATAACACATATTTTTTTTTACACTTAAACTTTTGCAAAGTCTATCCCTTTACTTTATTATTTTCACATTTAGCTCTTGCTACGCTGACATGTAAATACTTGTCTTGTCTTGTTAATAATAACAGAGTGAATAAACACTCTTAATCTGCTAAATATCCAGAAATATTAAAAATATTATTCACAAACTCAGATTATAAATTAATTTACTTATAAAAATATTATTCACAAATTCAGAGTATAAATTAACTTACTTATAGATATTTTTTAATAAAAAATAAAAGCTAAAGTTAATCGTAAAATTCTAAAAAAAAAATAATTATATATAAAAATGAAAAATCTTTATAATAATCAACTTAAATATTTAAGTTTTCACACAAAAATAAATAATGTCCCCGTGGCCTGTCAGGGGATAGCATTTTCATCTGTAAGCTATTCGTCAATGGCTAGCCATATTATAAGTAGGCCTTCGCTTTTAAAAAATACAAATCTCCTTAATTTAACTAAACATAAGTATGGGTTAATTAACATGTATACTCATTTTTCGACAAATACTCTTACTGAAGGTAATTGAAGAGAAATTTGGTCCCGTAAATTTAAAAAAATACTTCGTTTAGGTTTTTATACTCCAGATCTATGAGACAAACTCTTATTCGTTTTTTTGAACGAACAAAAAGAAAATATACAGTCAAAATATACTTTCAATAAAATTTTATCTGGTTCTCAATTAATAAGTTATAATTTTAATAAGAATATTAAGAAAGTAGATTTAAATTCTCTTTATAATTATTTAAACTCTTTTTTTAAAACTCTGTCAAGTTTAATAAGTTTACCTGTATTAGAAGTTTATCCCGATAAAGTAAAAATACGGTTGTTTTATTATGTCGTACCTTCAAAAAAAAAACAACACATTCATAAAATTTTACACAAATACATAAGAAACGATGAAAAATTATATAAAGAAATCATTCTTAGAAGAAATTTTAAAAGAAAAATGGAACAATTTAAAATGAAACTATTTATTGCTAAATGGAAAGAAGATCCTCATTTTATACGTATACCTCAACCTATTTCATTTTTCAAAGGATTCACTTTAGGACTAGTTAATGTTCCTCTTAATGAAGATTCTTATTTAGAAAAAGAGACCTATAGCTACGATAGCTTGGAAGATACAAATATAAAATTAAGCGCAGATCACTCCTGGTTAGGTTTACAACAAAAAGGCGTGGGGTATACTTTAAACACTCCTAATTATAAATTTAATAAATCTAATGAGTATAATACATCACTGGATCTGTTAAAATTGGATTTTTCTAAATTATCTCAGCAAGACGATAAATTAGAGTCCTTATTAATAGATCTACACAATATAACACAAGATAAAAATAGTATAATGACAAACATACCTGGAAAAATACTTGAAAATAATCTTCACATTAACAAGCCTGAAGCTGAAGAATTACAATATCAAACTATGAGCCCAGTCATTAATAGCTCCGCGCCCCATAAGATGTTAGTAGGGGACAGTGTTATATCACTCTCAAACTATTTGAATGAACCGATGTTAGAGGAACCTTTATCTTTCAACCTAAAAAATAGCCCTACCCCATTAGCCGTTAGCCCGGTAGACAGTCTTAAGACTTTAAAAGATAGAAAAGTGTCTACAATCGTTTCTTTAAATAAAGTGAAATTTAAATATTTCATTTTTACTTTAGAAAAATTGTTTAAAAAAACAATCATATTGGATTTAGTCAGATTAAAATATCCTTACCATGAAAGCAACATTCTTGCACAAGTTTTAAGCTTAAGTTGTAAAACTAAAGACTTTAGACAAATTATGCGTAAATTATTATATACTGCCACTATTAGTAATCCTTCTAAGATGATTAGAAAACAAAATATAACTATTATACCTTCATATTTATCAGGTATAAAAGTCAGATTAGGTGGACGTCTTATCACACAAAGAGTGGTTCCAAGATTTACAGTACAATCTCTTCAAATTGGAAGTTTAGCCAGAGGAAAAGTTAACTTTACTGATTCTTCTAGAATAACTCTTAAAAATAAAAGAGGTGCTTTTAGTTTTACAGTGACAACTAGTCATATTTTTTAAACCAAACTAACACATTAGTCTCCTCCGGCTCCGTTAGTTTATCAAACATTGACATAATAAAGATTTAACAATGACACACTTTCATTAATAAAAATGAACGGGGTTAAAAGTATTGTATTTAAAAGAATTTAAGCTCTTTTTATCACTCTGTCAATACTTTCTCTGTAAGCCATAAAACAAACAGATGACTAAAATATTAATATTACTATTTAGTGGAAGAGAGATATAATGACTTTTCTCATTTTTAATTAAAATATAGAAAGTTAGCGGTTATGGATAAAAATTTTAACCGTTTTTAAACTAAACAAAATATCCGTAATTGAAAAATTAAAATCGGTGATCTTACGATATAATGGACTCCCTAGGCTCTAAACCTCTCATCTTTTACTAAACAAATTTTTCGCCCGTCCTCAAAAAAAAACATACCTTGTATTTATATCACATGTCTTAAATTTTTCGTATTTACTTAAGGGTTGCAAGGCAGGTTAAACATCTAAATTTTAAATTTAACAATATACACTTTTTTTTTTTATTCTGGACTTTTTTATTATCTAGGTGATTTTTAATTTTAGACGCGATCAAAAAATAATATTTTCACATTATAATGTTAGCAGCAGCAAAATACATTGGAGCAGGTTTAGCCACTATTGGTTTAGCAGGAGCTGGAGTTGGAATTGGAGTTGTTTTCTCTGGGCTAATAACAGCTACAGCTAGAAACCCTCAATTAAGACCACAATTATTCGCTTACGCAATCTTAGGTTTCGCCTTAGCGGAAGCTACTGGATTATTTAGCTTAATGATGGCTTTCTTAATACTATATACATAATTCTTCTGTTTTTTTTTTTATATTTATATTTAACCCCTTGTCAGTTCCTAAATTTTTATTTATTTTAGAACCAGAACTTTGATGATCTTTATCAACACAAAGTGGATTTCTCTCATTATTCTAGCTCTAGCTATCTTTCGCCTTTAACCTTTATTCTTTCTATATAAAAATAAACATGTTTAAATAAATGTCTAAAAAAAAACATATGCCTGAAAAGTATATTCCTGACTTCGATTTCGATGTCACTAAACACAAAAGAGAGCAGGCTGGGGATGGATTAACTTCTTACCTCTAACTAGCTCATTAAAAATTCTGGATCTTTAAAAACCTGGACCCTTTAAAGTCCTATGAATACTACTTAAATCTTCTTCTATGGTCCGTTCTATTTGGTCATTAATCCTTATAAATGAGGTTTCCTATAAATCTTAAAACTATATCCTTACTCCTTAAAGAATAGTGTGACCTTTTTATAATATCTGATAATAGTACCGAAAAAAACAGATAAAAGAATTAAAAAAAACACGCCGTTTTATAAAATTAGGTCCAATTTCTTAATGCTTACATACTGTCTAATAATAAAAATAATAGAACAAACATTTTTTTTATTCATTTTATTTAAATCATGTCTTTGTCGGTTAGGAAAAGAAAAAGAGCGATAATTTATATGAAGAGATGGCTCTTTTCTACTAATGCTAAAGACATAGGTACACTTTATTTAATCTTTGCTGTTTTTGCTGGTATGATTGGAACAGCTTTTTCTGTTCTTATTAGATTAGAATTATCAGCACCAGGAGTACAGTTTTTACAAGGAGATCACCAATTGTTTAATGTAATAGTCACAGCTCATGCATTTATTATGATTTTCTTTATGGTTAATTTAATTTGCACTATAGATATCAAACTTATAAATAATTTAGGTTATCTTATTTCTTACAATATTCACTGTTTAGAATCTGCTTTTTGTTCTTCTTTTTATTTTTTAAGTGCTTTATCAAATAAAATAAATGTGGCTTATTATAGTGTTCGCTCTGATTCTGAAGAAACTCTTTTACCTAGTAATAACAGTTCAGAAGATCCTGAACATTCGTATTATGATAAAATAGTCATATTAGATCCATTAAATAATCGTTCAAAAATAGCAGAGGTTGCTAAAGGTGCTAAAGGTGTGTTCATCTTTGAAGAGCTTGAGAGTAATAATGTATACGTAGGCAGTTCTATTAATTTATATAATAGAGTTTGTTCTTATTTTATGCCTTCCATATTAGCTAAATCTGATCGACGAGTGCTTCGATATTTTAATAAATATGGGTTTAAAAAGGTAAGGCTTACCCTTTTAATTATAAAACCTTCTTCTTCTTGGAATCAAGTAATAGAATTAGAAAAAAGTTATATAGATTTAATCTCTCCAAATCTTAATGTAGACTTAGTGGCTGGAGGTTATAATGGTTATCATACGCCAATGTCCCCAGATGCTTGTAATATCCTTCGAACATTACGTGGGATACCTATTTATATTTATGACACTCTGACTAAGTCATTAATTTATTTCTCTGATTCAAAAGAATGGTTATACGATACAATTGGAATTCATCATGTCACCTTAAGTAATTGTATTAATAATGGAAGTTTATATTTAAATAGATTTTTTTTATCTTTAGATGTCATTTCAGAGTTTCCTTATGAATCTATAATAAGTTCAGATGAATTAGAATTATTAATGATAAAGGCTCGAACTCAGTACACTCCCAAACAACCAGCAAGTAAACACGTTTTAGCTGAAAATTTAATTAAGCCAGATTTAAATCGAAGTTTTACTAGTATTGGTGAACTAGCTCGATGCTTGAAAGGAGATAGAGGAACTATAAGAAATTACATTTCTGGCAAATCTACAGGTTTATATCGTAAACAATGGAAATTTACTCTTATCGAGTGTCCTTCATCTGAAAAAACATAATGTTAAATTATTTTAGGTTTTATATTTTATTTTAAAAGCAAAGGCATGGCCGGGGTACTTAGTAATAGGTATCTTTCTTCTTGCTATTTGCTGGAACCTCCTTAGAGTTCTGCTAACTAGGCCTACCTAAAAGTAGGAAACAGTAACATAATAGAAATTGGAAAATCAGCAGGAAACCAAAAGACTATATAAGTAGAAAGAACCTAATGTTTAAATTAATCACTTAAAAAGTAAATAACTTAAACAAAATATTCTGTGGCAAGGTTTCTTGTTCCGCCATTTTTTTAGGCCTAAATCTGTTTTTACCATAGGCTGGCGGAGCCCCCCCTATAAAGAGCTTAAATCCCCTAAATAATTTTAAATTTAAACGTTCTGGCTTTTATAATGTAGTTCTGAGTAGGATCCTCAGAGACTATACGCGAGATACCCTTTCAAAATTGGGTTTAAATATGGAAAGGGATAAAGATATAGTCCAGCTCTATTAGAAATATTAGAGGAATGGTATGCCTGCAATGGTAGGGGGATTTGGTAACTATCTAGTACCTGTACAATTAGGAGCTCCAGATATGGCAAATTTAAAAATAAACACTAATTCTGGTAGTGAAAATTATCATTCTAAACAACTAAATTCTAATTTAAATTTAGGATCTTATCTAGCTGGTTTATATGAAGGAGATGGTCATATCTCTATGTCTAAAATAGATAGCCTTCATCCATATTCACCTAGATTTAATATTACATTTAATTTAAAAGAGAAACCTTTAGCTGATAGATTATTATATTTAATTCAAAAGTATAGTGGGATAGACTCAGGCTTTATTAGAATAAAAGAGAATGAAAATGCTTGTATAATAACTATTTCAAATCGAGAAAGTTTAATCTTTATAGTAAATCTTATAAATGGTAAATTAAGAGGACCTAAAATACATACTTTTCATAAATTAATAGATTGGCTTAATTCAAATATTCAATTAAATATACCAAAATTAGGTCTAAATTCTAATCTCTTATCTAAGGATGGTTGGTTAGCTGGTTTTGTAGATGCTGATGGTTGTTTTTATATACGTAATACTCCATTGACTTCTAAAAGTAAACGGAGAATAGCTTGTCGATTTACTCTTGAACAACGGATGGTAGATCCCACAAGTAAGGACATATATGAGAACTTATTTATGCTAATAGCCCATTTTTTACAAACCAAATTAAATGTGCGTAATCAATCTGTAAGTCATCGTCAATATTATATAATTTCTGTATCAGGGCTTAACAATATACCTATACTTTTAGAATATTTTTCAGTTCATCCATTATTTAGCTCTAAATATTTAGATTATAAAGATTGGGAAACAGCTGCAAAATACACATTAAACAGAGAACAGTATGATAAACTAGAAATTATTGACTCTTTAAAGAGTCAAATGAATAATAAAAGAACTAAATTTAATTGGGATCATTTAGAGAACTTAAATTAGATAAATAAACTATCAAATAGGGAATGCCGTTTAACTATTAATTAGTTATATTATTATATTACTATAAGCATGTAAATCAATAAAATAATGTAACCATTGGGTAATGTTTAGTTATTTTCTTTAAATAATTATACTAAATATATAAGAGATTGTGCTGGAAATATTTATATTCCTCAAAGACTAAACGTAATATTTCCAAGTATAACTGGAAAAAGTCATAGTCTATCTATTTATATAAAACAAAAATTAAAATAAAAATAAATAGAAATTGATTTCCTAGATTAAATAATGTTTCATTTTGGCTTTTACCTCCTTCACTAATATTATTACTTTTAAGCTCATTAGTTGAAAACGGTGCTGGTACAGGTTGGACGGTTTATCCTCCTTTAGCTTCTATACAATCTCACTCTGGAGGTTCAGTAGATTTAGCTATATTTAGTTTACACCTTGCTGGAGTATCATCATTATTAGGTGCAATAAACTTTATTACTACTGTCATTAATATGAGAACAATTGGTATGTCATTACATACGTTACCGTTATTTGTTTGGGCTATATTTGTAACAGCTATACTCTTATTATTATCATTGCCAGTATTAGCCGGTAAATTAAATATTGTGCCGGCTTTAAATTTGGCCAATTGCTGGGAACTGTTACATATACAAAGAATAACACAATCAGCAGGAAACCTAATAGAATTAACTTTATTAGGGCTCTTCAGAGACTATACGCCAGAATTCATCTATTGTTTAAATTTACCTTTTGTCTTACAAGAACAAGTGCTTCGCTCCGTACGGAGCGATAATAATCACTTATTTAAATTTTCTTACTATTTAACAGGTTTAATCGAAGGGGATGGTACAATATTTGTGCCAAAAACTGACAGGTCTATAAAAGGAAAGCTAAATTACCCTTCAATACAAATAGTGTTTCATTTAAAAGATTTGCCTTTAGCTTTATTAATCCAGAAAAATTTAGGTTATGGATCTATTTCACGTAAAAAAGGTGTAAATGCTTATATTTTAACTATTAACAATATTGAAGGATTAATCTGAATTGTCCATCTAATTAACGGTAAATTAAGAACACCTAAAATTTATGCTTTCCAAAATTTAATAGACTGGTTAAATAATAAAAATTCAAAATTAAATCTTAAAAAACAAGAATTAGATAGTAGTTCTTTAATGTCTAATAGTTGGCTATCAGGATTTATTGAAGCAGATGGTCATTTTTCAGTTCGAACTTCAATGGCTTCTCGTTATCCTAAATTAGAATGTAAATTTGAATTGTCTCAAAGACAAAGTGATCACAATGGTAGACATAATCTTTATTTTTTAGAAGATATCGCTATTTTTTTATTAACTGTAGTAAAATCTATTAGAATGAATAAGCCTAATCCCCAATATCGTATTAGAACTACTAGCTTAAAGGGGAATATATTTTTAGTCCATTATCTTAGTAATTACCCTTTATTCGGTACAAAATATTTAGATTATAAAGACTGGTTGGAGGTTCTAAACTCTTTTAAATTAGGTGAACACTCTAATAAATCAGCGATAGAAAAAATAATTTCTATAAAGTCTAATATGAATGATAAAAGAATTCATTTTATTTGGGATCATCTACAAAATTTTTACAATTTAGATAAATAAGATATAGTCCAAACTAATATGTGAATATTAGAGCGCTCACCTTGAGTATAAATTTAATCATAATAAATTAAGAATAGTGTCATACTTCTCATTTTTATTTTCTTTCTTATCAAATTAAAAGACTCATTACTTCTCTCCCTTAATGTCTACCATAAGGTCTATCCTAACATATATACTAAGGGAAAAAGGACGGGGTAAACAACTAAAGTGAGAGAAGATTTTAGAATATCTTATATTTTTAATTTAGTCTTTTTACTCTTGAGTTAACTTAATAAAGTTTAACATATTCTTCTATGAAAGTGAGACAATCTAAAGGCAATTACAATGCTTCTAACAGATAGAAACTTCAATACTAGTTTCTACGACCCTGCTGGAGGAGGTGATCCAATACTTTATCAACACCTTTTCTTTAAAATACAAAATAGTTTTCATCCATTTATTTTTCTTTATAAAGCTTCTAAACAAAACGATCACTTTTTTTCAAAAAACATTTATGGATCCCTCATCTACAGGTCCTCAGGGCGCATAGCTCATTTAAAATATGATAATACTGACAGGTCTTTTAATATGACTTTTTTTATAAACGAATATGAACGATTACTAAATAAAAAGGCCCCTGATTTTTTATTTTTAACTTGGTTAATAGGGTTTACCGAAGGAGATGGAAGTTTTATTACAGCAAAAAGAGGAGATTTCTCTTTTGTAATTACTCAAGATACTCGTGATATTCAATTACTCAATATGATCCAAAAAATATTAGGATTTGGAAAAGTGATAAAACAAGGAAAAACTACCTCTCGTTTTGTGGTTCAAGATAAAAAAGGGTTATATCTTATTGCCGCACTTTTTAATAATAATTTAGTAACATGTAGTAAAATATCTCAATTTCACACATTTTTATTATTACTTAATATTTATAATCAAAAAGGAATTATCAAATACCCTATTATAACTAATTCTTCATCTTTAAAATATAATCTGGGTATCTTGCCCACTTTACAAGATGATTGGATTTGTGGTTTTACAGATAGTGAAGGTTGTTTTTCAGTTTCTATTTCTAATTTAAATAAAAAATATAAGATTGTATTTGATATAGCCCAAAGTAAAATTGAAAATAAATATATCCTAGATCATTTTATTTCATTATTTTTTGTTGGTTATGTGAGACATCATTATTCTAAAAATACTTATTTTTATAGAGTAGGAGGACTTAATGATTTAACTAAATTATTCCCTTATTTCGATTCCCATCCTTTAAAAAGTAAAAAATTAAAAAGCTATATTTTATGGAAAGATCTTCATAAAAAAATAGAAAATAAAGATCATTTAAATCCTACATTAAGAGAATCGTTGAAAGTTTTAGCAAGTAAGGTTAATAATAATTGGGATTAATTTAAAATTTTGTTTACTTTAGGAAAAAAGGAAAGATTAAATCGTAAGATTTTCTTTAAATAAAGAGCAGGTGTGCCTTTATAATATCTATTATTATAAGGTTTATTCAAGTTTACTTAATTAAGACTCTTTATGCAAATTTCTTTTCTAGTCCTAACAATTAGATTTATATAACTATTAGAAGAAAGTAAATTTTCCTTATTACTATTATAAGGAAAAGTTGTTAACTTTTCCTGACAGGGAAGGGATACAGAAATAAATAAGTCATAATGTTTCTGTTGGGCGATGCTAGTGTTTTAACGGTCAATAGAATTTCTCAACTAAAGACCGTCAATTGTCTAATAAATTGCTACAGACTGGGTCACTAGTGGGTACCTGAAACGGTGCTTAATGTACAGTCGGTTTCTCCTTCATTACTTTTTAATAGATTAAAATTATAATGAACACAAGGCTATTTAAGAAGCTAAATTTAAACTAAATTTGACCGTTTTAGGGGATGATTTAGTAGAGATAGTACAGGGTCCTAATGTGAGATATATTATTTATTAATATTTAAGTTGGGTTTGGAGAAATGGGTTTTTCGGTCATCCGGAAGTTTATATTTTAATCATTCCAGGATTTGGTGTGATATCACATGTAGTTTCAGCATTCTCTGGTAAACCAGTTTTTGGTTATATTGGTATGGTCAAATTAGGCCTTCTAAATAAAATTTCAGATAAACTTTACTGTATTTCTGAGAATATTCTTAAAATCTTTAAGTACTTATAGTAAAAATTTTTAAAGAATTCAAATTAAATAAGAGAATAGATCAGAAGGCACAAAATATATCTTTTGTTTTTCAGCCTTAGAGACTTCACGTAAAGAATTTTTTTTAATAATTAAGATAAAGTCCAGCTCTAAAATTCAAGTCAGCCCTTATAGTGTCTAAATTTTTTTGAATCAGCTTAGCCCTTAGTGTATTTATTTTATTAATGTCTAATAATAAGGGATCCTTTTTGGTCAGGCTAAATCTTTTACTATTTAATACTCTTTTTCAAGAACAGATTAAAGAGTCATTGAAGTAATATAAATAAATAATAGTGAATATAGGTGTAAGTAAAATATAAATTGTGAATTATTTCTAATAACACCTTTCTTAAACTAAATAAGGTTAGATGATGATCTGAAAAATAGAGTGAGTTTTTAATTAGTAAGGTCATACTTTATTCAAAATTTTAAAAATTTGAAGATAGATTCTTTAGTCATATTAAACGACTTTTTAGCAGTAAAAATCCTAAAGATCCAATAAAACCATTAAATACTCTGCCTTCAAATTGGATTACTGGTTTCTTTTATGCTGAAGGTTGTTTTACTGTAATAATAATGAAGCGTTCTAATTTAAGTTGGCGAGTTATAGTAAGTTTTTAAATTAATTTACACATTAAAGACATTGCAATTTTATATCAAATCAAATCATATTTTGGTGTGGGACTAGTTTCGACTAGACTAGATAGATCTAAGTGCGTGTTCCGTGTTAAAAAATAGAAGATCTTATTAATGTCATTATTCCACATTTTGAAGCTTACCCTTTACTAACTCAAAAGAAATGTGATTTTTTATTATGGTATAAAGTAGTTCAATTAATGTCTACAAAACAACATTTGACATCTTCAGGTTTTACTAAGATTCTAAGCTATAATGCATCTATTAATAGAGGAGTTTTATCAGTCATTTAAAAAGCTTTTCCCGACATTATAGGAGCAGAAATACCTCTTATATTACTCCCTGATAAGTTAAATCCTTATTGGGTTTCGGGGTTTATAGCAGGTTATTGATACATTTTAATAGGAATTAGCCCAGATACAAATAATTTATTTTAGATTTCATATAACTCAACATTCACGTGATAGTGAATTAATGAATTTATTTGTCACATATTTTGGTTGTGGAAAAATAAATATCCGTACTAATAAAGATCGCTGTGATTTTTATGTACAAGATTTTATTAAAATTTATTAAAAGATTCTTCCCCACTTTTATAAGTACCCTCTTTATAATATCCAAAATTTATATTATTTAAGTTTTAAGAAAGCAGCTGACTTATTCAAATTGGATAGGAACAAAAATATTGAGTCTATCAGATAAATCATTTCTAACATGAATACTAAAAGGGGAAATGAATAAATTCGGACTATTAAATGTTAGTCTTGCTATTATATAAGGTAATAATTTTAGTGAAATAAAATAAGGTTATCACAAATTATTAGTAGTAATTTAAGAACTTGAGTTTTATTTGCTGCTATGCCATGTTCTCAATTGGAATATTAGGATTCATTGTATGGTCTCACCATATGTATTCCGTAGGTCTAGATGTAGATACTTTCCTTGTGTCGTTAGTTCTGGTAACAGATCTGTTTATAATTAGGCTGTTTGCTGGAAATTTTATTATTTTAATAGAGAATATAAGTCCCCCTACGTTTAGCGTAGTTGGAAAAATCTTAATTTCTTTTTCAACCTTAACATTGTTAACCTCTCCATGCCACACAGGCAAGGTAGATATAACTAAAGTAAGTATTGAACATAAAGTATCAGCAGGTAATCCCTTTTCATTTACAATTTTTCATATTTTTTATAACATAAAGAATGTAAATGAAAATGTAGAAGTCTTATTCGATTTTGATAAATCCTTAATAAGTACAGAAAATTTTATTAGTGATCATTTAAAAAAACACATTAAACCTGAAACTGATGAAGATTTTGGTTACTATTTAGCAGGATTAATCGAAGGCGATGGTTTTTTTGGAGATAGCAGATTTGAAATAGCTTTTCATATGGATAATATTAGTTCTGCTTATTATATTAAAAAACGTATCGGATACGGAAGTGTCCTTTTTTTAAAAAATCAAAATTCCGTTCGATATGTTTTACGACATAATGTAGGATTAAAAATAGTTTTATCCTTAATTAACGGCAAATTATTAGGTCAAGATAAAATAGATCAAATAATTAAGCATAAATATAGTGAAAAATACAATATCTCTATCTTACCTAAAGCTAATTTTTATCTAAATGAAAATTATTGGTTAGCAGGATTTTCAGATGCTGACGGTTCGTTTGGTATTTTTATTAATAAAAGTAAAACTCATACTTCTGGATATAATATTACATTACCTTTCCGAATAAAACAAAAAAATCCGGAACTTTTAACTTTAATTAAAACACAATTCGGTGGTAATGTCTCTCAATTTAATGATGGGATATATTCCTATAGCTCTACTAGTTTTAAAATAGCTTATATATTCGCTAATTATTTTGATAAATATCATTTATTAAATGCTAGTAAATGGCTTAATTTCATTAAGTGGCGAAAAGCATATCGAATTGTTCAACGAAAAGAGCATTTAACTTTAGACGGATTAGCTAAAATTAGGAAACTTAAGGAGAACCTCAGAGACTAATACGCCTAACTCCTTTAAATTTAGTATTATCAAAAATATGACTCATTTTTAAATTCCTATTCTTTTAATTAAGAAAGGTTTAATGAATTAAAGGATGAAGATATAGTCCAAATAATTACACTCATTTTGGGTTTTATTATTGACAAGAGCATATTTCACAGCAGCTACTATGGTAATAGCTGTACCTACAGGGATAAAAATATTTAGTTGGTTGTCATTCTTCTTCAGCAAGAGAGATATGACCAGCAGAATTATTCATAAAAATAAAGAGACTTTAAATTTTTTAGACAGATTTCCTAGGTCAAATAGAAATTATTTACCAAATAATAACCAGTGTAAGGAGTTAGTTGTCTATGGTTCTAATTTACAGTCTACTGTAAATTATCCACCTTATACTTCAATAGTCAGACATATGGTCAAATTACCAAAAAGTGTGTTTCCTTTATTAGTAGGGCTTATAATATCGGATGGATGGTTACAAATAAATAAAGTTGGGAATACAAGATTTTTTTTTAAACAATCTACGGATAAATTAGAATATCTTTTTTATGTGTTTAATAAACTATCTCATTATTGTTCTAGTTACCCTTATATCACTAAAACTACGATTCATGATAAAATATTTACTGGAATCTCTTTTACTACTAGAACTTTGCCTTGTTTAACTGAATTATATCAAATGTTTTACGATAAAAATAAAAAAATAGTACCTTTAGATTTATATGAACTATTGACTTATGAAAGTTTAGCACATTGGATAATGGGTGATGGTACTAAGGCTCATAAAGGTCTTGTTTTACAAACGCAATCTTTTACAATAAAAGAGGTTGTTTTCATTATAAACATCTTAATATATAAATTTAATTTAAAATGTAGTATTCATATGCAAAGAAATCAACCTACTATTTTTATTTCATATAAGTCTATGATTAAAATTCAACCCTATATTCTTCCTTATTTTTTTAATTCTATGAGATATAAATGGAATATTACAGAATAATTCTGATGTGGCAAACTCGAGGGAAGTCCTAAATTAAAAAAGAAATAATTCTAGGATCATCGTCGAACTAAATCACGATTGGGAAACTGTCGTGTAAAAGCGTAGAGGCCAGACGCCACATAATCTCTAAGTATAAATTCTTATTTTTTTTATAAGAGGTTACAAGGAATGGTCCAGTTCACCGGTAACGGATTTTAGGTTTAAAATTTTTAATAATAGAATTTTCTTACCTAAATAAAGTATAAATATTTTTAATTTAATTATTTTTTATACTGAGAAGATAAGCTAGCTGAACCTGAAATGGTTAAAGGCTGAACCCTGAGCAACACTATATGGTGGATCTTTACGATTTACAACTCCTTTATTATTTAGTTTAGGATTTATAGCGCTATTTACAATCGGAGGATTTAATTAGTTCTCGTTAAATATCACTATATGCTGGAATAATAAACCTAATTTTGTTTAATCAGCAGGAAATCTAAAAAAAAATAATTAGACCCTCAGAGGCTATACGCGATAACTTAATCCTTTTCTTTAAGTAAGAAAGAGTCCAAATTAACTAATAGTTAATAGTAAAATATAACATAAAATGTGAGTATAATATTTTAACTCTTCACTCTATTCCTTTTTTACCTACTTCTGATTGGCTAAAATTTAGAGTTGAAGAACTTAAATCTCAACAAATCCCTTTTAAAGTTTATGCTAATTTTAAAAATGATAGAAGACAGTTACTTAAAGATCATAGAGGAATGAATAACATCTCAGGAATTTAGGACTTAATAAATTTAACAAATGGGCATAGTTACGTAGGAAGCTCTAAAATTTTAGGGTATCGTATGCAGAATAATCTTAATACTGGTTTACTAATGAGCAATAAAAATTATAACATGCCTATCACTAAAGCTTTATTAAAATATGGACATGATAAATTTTCAGTCGTAATAATTGAATATGTTGATTTAGATTTTTTGTTAGATAGATAAACTTTTTGGATTGTTAAATTAAAACCATATTATAATGTTTTGAAATATGGAGGGACTTCTGCAGGATATACACATTCAGAAATGACTAAAAAGAGGTTAGCAAATTTAGCTAAAAATAGAACACATTCGGAGGAAACTAAGGATTTAATTTCTTCCTCATTAAAAGGAACACTTAATCCTTTTTATAATAAAACTCATTCCTTGGAATCTTTAGCTAAAATGACAGTAGCTAATTCTTCAGGGGTAGTGTATGTTTATGACAGTTTAAAACAATTACAAGTAGTTTATCCGTCTGTTAAGACATTATCCCATGCAATTAAAGCTAATCCATCTTCAATTAAACAATCATTTAAAATTTATCATTGTTTAGAGGAGGTTGGTCTTTTATAGATAATCTTTATTCATCTTCAGTCGCGGATCGAGATCCTGTTTTTTTTCATACAATTTATGCTCTGAACTTATTACAGATATAATTAAAAATGCTAGTGTTAAAAAAGCAATTTTTGTATTTAATTTAAACGGAAATTATTTACATAAATATAAAGGGATATTAGAAGCTGACACTCATTTAGGTATACAACATGAAAAAATAAAACAACATGCCTTATCAAATCTACCTTGTCATTGTCCAGGAGTAGTTTTAGCAGAAAATGGGATTGAAGAATACATATTAAGTGACCATAGACTATTAGAATAATTTGTAACTGGAGTAGTTTTAGCTAATGCGTCATTGGACGTAAGTCTACACGATACAATAATAAAAGAATCTAACTATATAAAAAAATTTTGGGTTGGACTAATGGATGGAGATGGAAGCATACAAGTAAATCACTGGAGAAAAAAATATCTTCAGTACAGGTTGATCATTAAATTAAAATATTGTCCTGAAAATGTGTCAATGTTAACATTAATTAGAGTAAATATAGGAGGAAAAGTTAAAATATTAAAAGACAATAAAAGTGTCATCTGGGTAGTGGATTCTAGAGAATCTGTCCAGAAACTTTTAACTATATTTACTATTTATCCTCCTTTAACTTCTCGTTTACGAGCTCAAGTAAAGTTTATATTAGACTGTTTAAACCATAATAATGTGGAAAGATACTTAAAGTTAAGAGAGAATAAATACATAAAACGTGATACTTCTTTGGAGATCATAGATCTTTATTTTAATGAATGGTTATCTGGTTTCATTGAAGCCGAAGGATGTTTTTCAATTAGAACAAATGGTCATCATTCTTTTAGTATTGGACAAAATGATGATAAGTACTTAATTGATGCTATAAAATCTCATTTTAATATTCAAAGCGGAATAAGAAATCCTTATAAACATTTTTGGTGTATTGAAACTTATCGTGTGTTAACTTTACATAATATTATAACACATTTTAATAAATATCCTTTACTAGGTGAAAAATTAGTCTCTCTCAATCATTTTAAGGTTCATATGAAGTAAGTGTCGTGTTGTCTTGCCACTGTGGAATTTTTATAATTCCGGTTATTTAACCTTCAATTAAATCACGTCCAAGTTAAAAGTGACTGGTTTATAGAGATAAAAATTGAACAAATAAAATAGCTAACGGTGGAACCTTAATTAAGATCCCAGACTAGATTTTAAATTAACCATTAATTCAGGTAATACCGTGGAAACCAAAATATTTTATTTAAAATAAAAATATGAGTAGGATCCGTAGAGACTATACGTGGCAGTCGAAATTTAATTAAGTTTAATGATTAGATAAGATATAGTCCGATCCTCCTTGTGAAAGGAGCAAATTTGACTTATTATGTAGTAGCACATTTTCACTATGTTTTATCAATGGGGGCTGTGTTTGGCCTATTTGCTGGATTCTATTATTGGGCTCCTAAAATTGTTGGATTAACATACAATGAATTATTAGGAAAAATACATTTTTGGACACTTTTTGTGGGAGTAAATTTAACATTCTTCCCTCAACATTTCTTAGGTCTAGCGGGTAAATTTTTATTTAAAATATTTTAATGTTATCATTTTTTTTTTTTTAGTGACCTTTCTACATTAGGCACCTTATCCCAAGCCTTACTTATAATTCTGGGTCTCTTTTAGATTCTGGATATCCTTTAAATAACGGTAATTCTTTTACTCCTTGGTATCCTTGATAAGGTTTTGGGTTTAAAGGTCTCACAACCTTTAATAATATCTCTTATTTTATTTATCACTCTTATGCTTAACGACTTAATAGATTTAAATATTTTCATAGCAAATGTTGTACCTGTATCTATTTCTCTAAAACATAGAAATAAAAAAATGTTTAATTTTCCAAATGGACCACATATTAAACCAGAATGGTTGACTAAACCTGCACGAGTGTATGATAATCCTAATTTACATAGAAATTTAATAGGTTCTGATAATAAAAAAAGATCTATTATATATCAATGGATAAATCTTATTACAGGAAAAATGTACATAGGTAGTGCTTGGAATGGTTCCACCAGATTATTAAGTAATTGGACCCCTAGTATATTACGTAGAAAGTATCCTATTTATCCAAATATTCAAAATTATGGTATACATCATTTTAAATTAGCTATCCTTGAAGATCTGGGGATTGCGGGTGATGTTACAAAAGAATGGATTCTTTATAGAGAACAATACTATCTAAATTTATTATTTCTTAAATTTCTATTACAAATAATTAACTTGTCTAAAACAGCTGGTTCTATTAAACATTATAAGCATAAACCTGAATTTGGATCCAATAGAAGAGGAGTTTTGAATCCAATGTATGGATGTGTTAAATCCACAGAATTTATGGAAATGCAATCTCGAGATAAAAGTGGGATTAATAATCCTAATTATGGTCATATTAACACTTCTTCTACAATAGCTAAAATCACTAAATTAGTCTATGTTTATAATAGTTCAGGTATGTCTTTTATTGGAGAGTATCCTACTGTTAAATGTTATAAGCATTTTAATATGGGAAAAAATACATTAAGTAAATATATTAAAAACGGTCTTCCTTTCAAAGGTCACATTTTTAGTCGTAAAAAATGGCATTAATTTTAATAAAATAAAACAAACTTTTTTTGCCCCAGTAGTATATTGTAATAGATATATTATTTGAAAAATTGGGTGAATTGCAAGAAGACTCTCTAAGAGTTAATTTGCAGCTTATCTTATTACAACATAGAATTTGCTAAATTTCATAATAAGTAATAAGCGAGTTCAACGACTAACAGGTGAGTTATGTTAACAATAAACCTGATACAAGCGCCCAACAATTATTTAATTTTTATATGATTGATGACATAGTCTGAACCTAGTAGTGATATTAGGAAATAGGGTTTAAATTCCCCTATGATAACAAATTGATGCCTAGAAGAATCCCTGATTATGCAGATGCTTATGCTGAATGGAATGCAATTTCAAGTTTTGGATCTATAGTATCCGTTGTAGCTACTGTTTTATTTGGTTATATTATTTATGATCTATTTACAAATGGTCACCCAGTTAATCACTCTCCATGGGAGGAACTTGAATATTTTGACTCTAGATCAGAGTACTACGATGTATACGACTCTGAACAAACTATAGCTGAATCACTAGAATGGTCCATTAATAGCCCTGCACCTTTCCACGGATTTGAAGAAGTCCCTACTGAATTTGAGAAATTCTAATTTAAATTTTAGAAATTTCAATTTTTAGACCTCTATTAATACATTTTTTACTCCTAATAATTTATTCCGATATCGTAAAAAGGCACTAAACTTAAAAGTTTAGCTTACTTAATATGACTAATGTTTAAAAAGAGATCCTTTTGGCTACGGACTCCGTACCCCCTAATTTAAACAAATCATTTCTAATATTTACTACTATTATAAACCTTAACAAAATATTTAGAGTCAGAATTAGAATAAAAGTAATATTAATACTTAAACTGAGGTTTAAAGTAAAATGGATAAAAAATGGAAGTTTTTTTTAATAGAATATTTAAATTATATTTGCTTCATTTCTAATTTCTATGGGTGATTTAATCAAATTAACATGTTTAGATTTAATAATAGACTTTAAATAAAAAATATAATTAAAATAAAGTAGTTAGCTGTGTTAAGGCATACAAAGTTTCACTGTCTTAGATTTTAAATCTTTTTTTTATAACTATAACTATAAAAAATAAACATAGCGGTTTGGGTCCTAGCTCCATTTACCTTTAAGGAACCCTTAAGGGTGACTTTACTTAAGAGGATGATTTGGAGTCACATCTTACCATTTTAGCTAAATTTTAGATTATCACTAAACATTTTTTAAAAAAAAAATTAAAACGTTTCAGAGAGCCGGAGATAATAGAATTATTTAAAAAGATGATTTTAAAATAAATGGGATTTGGTTTATAGGTCCACATTTTTAGGATAGTGTTACTGATCTTAGTATAAAGATTTTATTTAATTTTAACCCTCTAATCTAGAAAGGATAATTTAAAAATTTAACAGAATAATTTAATCTTCTAAAATGAATAAAATAAATATTATGGCCCTGCCTACCTAGTTATAAAATAATCAGAATCTGTTATTTAGTGATTAGATTTCACCATTAATAAACACATATACATCAATGCCTAGCATTATATATTGCCTTATAGTATAATATCACCCTATTCTTCATTCTTTTTTTAAGGGATTCTTCGTTTAAATTTTATTCTTTTTTTTTATTTAAAAATTTTAAAAATAAGCGTAAGGAAAAGGGGTTTAAGGAAAAACGGATAGGTTTGGGATGAAGGTATAATTATTCAAAACAAAATTCATTGTTAAGTAAGATTGTAAACATGGATATTAAAAAAGTGATTAAGGACTTAATTGATACCCATAAAAATCATGATAGCATCACTCTTAATAATACCACTGATTGGTTGTTTATTATTACTACCTATCGAAGATAATTCTACTATTGCAAGAAATAAAATGAAAAAAATAGCATTGTCTATCTCTTTACTTAATTTAATGGTATCTATATTTATGTGGATTGAATTCGATGCTAACACCACTGAATATCAATTTGTATACGAATTTAAACAATTAAGTTTTTGTCACTTAAATGTAGGTATAGATGGGACTTCTTTATATTTTGTTATTTTAACTACTTTTATAACCCCATTATGTTTATTGTCTAATTGGGGAGATATTACACTTCCTCCGCTAAGGGATGGGGGTAAAATAAAATATTTTCTTATCTCTTTTTTAATATTAGAAACATTACAAATAGCAGTTTTTGTAGTATTAGATTTATTACTATTTTATATCTTTTTTGAAAGTGTATTAATCCCATTATTTATCATCATTTTAACCTGGGGAGCTAGTTTTTCTAGAATAAGAGCTGCTTACTTGTTATTTCTCTATACTCTTTTTGGTTCTTTATTTATGTTATTAGCTATAATGGCTATTCTTTATTTTGTAGGTTCTACGGATTTTCAATTGATTTCATTATCTGAAATAAGTTTAGAGAGTCAAAAATGGTTATGGTTGTCACTCTCTTTCAGCAAGAGAGATATGACCCACAGATTAATTCATTCAAGTAATAACACTTTAAATAATAAAAAGATTAGTGCCATTAATGATAATGTAAAAACGGAATGTAACAGTTTAGTAGTATATGGTTCTAATTTGAGTTCTACCTTAAAATATGAAGGTTTTAGTTCTAAACTTAGAGACATTTGTCAAATTCCTGTACATTTACATTCTATTCTCTTAGGAGTTTTATTGTCAGAGGGTTGGTTGTATAAAAATAAATCTTCTAAAACTTTATTAGCTTTAAAACAAACAAATTTTGAATATCTTTGGTTTGTTTATACTAAGTTAGCTCATTATTGTAGATCACTCCCTAGAGTAACTAGTACTCATCTTAATGGTAAAAAGTATTCAGATTTAGTCTTTTCTACTAGAGTTTATCCTTGTTTAACCGAATGGTATAATATTTTTTATGTTGATGGAAAAAAAAGAGTTCCTTTAGATTTATATAATATGTTAACCTATGAAGCATTCGCTCATTGGATAATGGGAGATGGTACCAAATCTAATAAAGGTCTAACACTCCAAACTCAATCTTTTACTATTCAAGAGTGTGTATTTATTATAAGCATATTAATATACAAATTTAATTTAAAATGCAGCATTCACATGCAAAGAAATCAACCGACTATTTATATTTCAAGAAAATCTATGAAAAAACTTAAACCACTTATATTACCATATATGTGTCCTAGTATGAAATATAAACTAAAAGATTTTGGATAAATTCGCACTCTTTTTTACAATACAGCACTCCTTGTTTAAAACTAATTTAAAGAACAATGATTTTATTACTATGAATTATTTCTGAGTGGCAAACTCGAGAGACCTCTTAAAGTTAGAAGGCCGAAGGCATAGTAATGACCTTAAGAATATCGTCGAACTAAATCAATGACTGGAAACTATCGTTGTAAAAGCGTAGAGGCCAAACGCCACATGAACCTCTAAGTAACCATAAAATGGTTATATGAGATTAGAAGAAATGGTCCGGTTCACCGGTGACGGATTTTAGATTAACACCTAAATAAGGTATGAATACCATATATGATTGTATTTATACTGAGAAAATAAGCTAGCTGAACCTGAAATGGTTAAAGGCTGAACCCTGAGCTTTTTTTTTAGCTTTTGCTATTAAGACTCCGATTTGGCCTTTAAATACTTGGTTAATTAAGGCACATGTAGAAGCACCCCTAGCAGGGAGTATAATATTAGCTGGAACTATTTTAAAATTAGCTACATATGGGTATCTTCGTGTATTAATTTCTATTTTACCAGATGCTACTAATTATTATATGCCTTTAGTTCAAGTGATCTCTTTATTATCCTTAATTTATGCTAGTTTAGCTACAATTAGACAGAATGATACTAAGGCTGTTATAGCATACAGTAGTGTTGCCCATATGGCGGTGGTTATGCTAGGATTGTTTTCTAATACAATACAAGGTATTGAGGGAGCTATTTTATTAAGCCTAGCTCATGGTTTTGTAAGTCCTGCTTTATTTGTTTGCTGTGGAGGTATAATATATAATCGGACTCATTCTAGAGTCATCGTCTACCATAGAGGATTAGCTTACTATATGCCAATCTTTACTATTTTTTTCTTAATTTTTACATTATTTAACACTGGAATTCCTCTTTCTCTAAACTTTGCAGGGGAAATAATGTCATTAATGGGTACTTGGTTTAGATCTCCTCTAATCGCTGCTTTAGGTGCAACAGGGATAGTTTTATCGGCTTGTTATTCTATTTTCTTTTATAATAGAATTTCTTACGGTTCTTACTCACCTTATTTATTACCTTTAAAGGATATAGATAGACGAGAGTTTATTTTACTAATTAGCTTACTTATCCCTACTCTAATTTTAGGAATTTTTCCTAACTTTATATTAAGCTCTCTTCATTCGTCTGTACCTTATTTTTTATATTATTTATAAATTAATGCATTTCTTTATATTATTAATAGATATATCTGGCTCTCATCCTCAGTAACTAACTCGCTACATTCGCTAAGTCACCTTTTTTAACCTTTATATAATTATCCTTACTCCTATTGTTATGATTATATTATAATATAATAAATAAGAGAACTTTAAAAGTCAGATCCATTAAAATAATGCTAGATATATGTAGACATATGCTAATGGAAAAAAATGTTCACTAAATTTAATACTTCAGATAACTTTTTTTTATCTTTATAAACAAATTTCTTTTATGATCCTAGATAAAAAAATAGTTCATTTTAAAATGAACTCTTTTTTATTGTTTAAAGGTGAATGGAGCCTAATATAAAATTTTAAGATGAGATGATTATGCTCTAATTATTTATTATCGACGTCTACGAGGATGACACTGTTCTCTGAATAGCTAAATAAAATGATAGTACCGCTCCTAGCTTAACTGATCTTGTCTAGTCTTGTCTGGTCTTAAATTTTCAATATTGGAAACCGTGATATTGAAAGATCTTACCTAGTAAAACCTTTCACATTTATCTTTTATTTCTCTCATATGACTCTCACTTAAAAAGATCTCGAATTATTCTATCAAGGGCAAATCTTATCTATTGAATTTCATTTTTTAATAAACAGATAGTGTACTTTTTATAAATTACCCTAATTTAAGCAACCAATCTTAATCTACTATGATTAAAATATGACATGAGAGGTCGCGGAACTTGAACTTTTCAAGTATCAAAATAAAGAATGACCTCGTTCTTTATTTTACCTAACACTCTCCTATCACTCTATATCTAATAGGCCTAATTTAAATAAGATGATTTAATTTAATACAGAGATTAGATTGTCAATATACCTTGGTATTTAATTTTATTATTTTATATTATTATGACGAATGTTAATAGAACACAATTTCAGGCTTTCCCATACCATTTAGTGGATCCATCTCCTTGGCCTTTATTGACCAGCTTTGCACTTTTTATTATGGCAGTGGGTGCTGTTTTGTACTTTCATGGTTTTGCTAATGGAGGTTCCCTTTTAACTTTAGGTTTCTTATTAACTGCTTCTGGAATGATTTTATGGTTCCGAGATGTAGTAGCTGAGGGTACCTATTTAGGTAATCACACAAAAGAGGTTCAAACTGGTTTGACAATAGGAGTTGCTTTATTTATTGTATCTGAAATATTTGCTTTCTTATCTATATTTTGGGCTTTTTTTCATTCTAGTTTAGCACCTGCTATTGAAATAGGAGCTAGTTGGCCTCCTTTTGGTATTGAAGCTTTAGATCCTTTTGCTATCCCTTTATTAAATACTATTTTACTTTTATCTTCAGGTGCATTTATTACATATGGTCACCATGCTTTAATACAAGGTAATAGATCTGGAGCAATCTTAGGTACTTTTTTAACTATTCTTTTTGCTATTCTTTTCACAGGTTTACAATATTTTGAATACTTAGAAGCAGGATTTACTATTGCAGATAGTGTTTACGGGAGTGTTTTCTTCTGTTCCACAGGATTACATGGGGCACATGTAATAGTAGGAACATTGTTTATTTTAGTGGGTTTTATTAGAATGATGAACTATCACTTGACTGACACACACCATCAAGGGTTTGAAGCTGCAATTCTTTACTGGCAAACTTTTACTTCTCCCTTTTATGTTTAATTTATAACTAGCGTATACTATAAGGGGATGAATTGCCCTTTAACTATGTGAATAGTCAAATTGAATTTCACTGTGTGCTGAATAGTCTTATTTCTTTTTCAATACCAATAATAGGTCATAATTTAAAGAGAGACAATTAGCAGGGCATTTGCCTTCAGAGACTTTACGTGAATAACTTATATAATATAAGTAATACACATTTTTATTAATAAATTTAAGTTAAAGAAAAAGTCCTTATCTCTATTCTACTATAGAGATTAAGTTTTATTTATTTATATCTACGTGACTTGGAATTTATTTTTTATCACTGACTATTCTTTGATAAACGGAGACGAAGCTTATTTATTTATAATAAGTCCAATCTATAAAAATATTAAGAATCGTAGTATTTCTAATCTAATATTTCTTTAGGGACATTATCAGGATCTGATACTTTATCTAATTCTGATAAGTTAGCTCCTGATGGATTAACTCCTCTTCCGGATTATATAGACCAAGCTTTAATCGGACTTTTATTAGGCGATGGTACTTTAGTTAATAAATATAAGGGTGGTGGAACTTATTTTAAATATGCTCAAGGAACTAATCATACTGATTATCTATATTCTGTGTTTAACTTATTTAAAGAGATGGAAATAGTTAATATGAATAAACTTTATTTTGGCACTAGTAAAGTAAAAGGAAAAATTTCTCATTATTATTCTTTTACTACCCTATCCTTAATAGTTTTTAATAATTTACAATCTATCTGGTATCTCTCAGGAGTTAAAATTATACCTGAACATCTATCTTCTGTTTTAAGTCCTATAAGTCTTGCTTACTGGCTAATGGATGATGGAGGTTGGACTAAAAAAGGTCTTCATCTTAATAAAAAATTTTTTTAATTTATCTGATGTCGAACGGCTAGTAGAAATTCTTGAAAATAAGTTCGGATTAAAATGTTCGGTTCATTCCCGAAACCGAGTTTACATTTGAACGGCTTCAGTACCTTTATTTATAGATATAGTTAGACCGTATATTCATGAGTCAATGATGATGAAGATAAATCCTTAATCTTTTATAAGTTTAATGTTCTCTTTGCACAGAGTGATTAAATTAGAACAGAGATAGATTTTGTAGATGTTGTTTGGCTATTCTTGTTTATTGCTGTATATTACTGGAGTGGTAATTAAAATTTTGATCCATTTAAGTACTCATTATCCCCTTTACCTTCTTCCTTAATGGTTTAATGTTTTTGGTGGGATTTATTTTACTTTAGATCATTTCACTTTAAAATAAACCGAGTCACATTTTATTCTAAGTCCTGATTAGCGCATGGAATGCATAATTGGGCTTATTTTTAAAATAGAATCTAATTAACAGTTCTTAAATAAAAATGTTTATATTTAGGTCAATGAGTAAGCCCTATTACTGCATAAGATTATCACTTATTCTTTATTTAGGTAAATACAAATCATTAAATATAAACAACATATAAAGAGGCATATCGAATAACAACCTCACTGTAGCAGACTCTCTTTTTTCTATTATACAAATCCTATGACTCCTCCTGTAAATGTAAATGTAACAGTAACAGAACCAAATAAACTCAGCGGATAATACACTTGTCTTTGAGTATTTAAACGCTAATTATGTAAACTCTCACATTTTTCATAAACATACTAAATTCTTCTTTGCTTTCTTTTTTACTCTATATTTAAAACTTGTTTAAAATTTATGTTATGCGTAGAACCTTTACTCGTCACTCTAATAATGTGTGATTAAATAGATTTATATTTGTGTTTAATGTAATGTTATTTTTTAATATCTCACGCGCCTTTAGCTTTATCCTGTATTGGTAATCTAAACCAAAAAAAATAAATTGCATCTATTAATATCTTTTTACTGCTATAAATGCGATTAATTCATATTTTAGTAAATGGTGTTTAGATTAAAAAGGCAGTCTTTTGTATTTTTTATAATATATTTTCTTTTTCTTATTTTTTTTTTTTATTTATTTTAAACCCTATTTTTTTTTACTATAATAATGTGTTAAATTTTTCTACTACCTAATATTTTAATTTATTTTAAGACATAGGCTATTAAAATAAACGAAATAATGTTTGTTTTAATTAAAATTTGTTTTTTAAGAATTTCATTTTTATAGGCCAAATATTTCCATTTTTTGTTTTCCCCTTGCTATTTCTCTTTAGCTTTTAGATTTTAGCTTACAAACTAAGGATATGATATATAACTTTCTCTTTCCTTTCTTCCGACACATTCTTATCAAATAACAGGTAAAGGTCATTACAAACCTTTTTCTGATTAATCTTATAAATCTAAAGCTTAAGACAATATAAACATTCAGACTTAGAATTAGACTTTTCTTATAACTAGAGTAAAGTTTAAAATACTCTATAATTTCGCATATCAAAATAAGTAGAATTTTTTTTAAAGTAAGATAATCTAATTAATCTAAGTTTTAATTATTGAACTATATAATTCATTTTTTGTACTTTTACTACCTTTAAAAGAGTCGAGTCATAATTAAAAGAAGTTGAAATATTGTTAACGTAAACAAAAAATTTTAATCCCATAAAAAAAACGTCACTTTAATTATTTTTATAAATATCACTACTTTCTTTCTAATGATTATTTGGTTATTTGTATCACTTTAATTACTTATTTTATCTCTATTATTATTATCCTTTTTAAATTATTTAAAATTTATGTCATTTTCATTTATCGCGCCATATCTTCTATTACTCATATTCTTTTTTTTTGGCTATAAATATAAAAATTTGGATATAAACAAAATATTAAGATGGACCGCCAATGAAACAAACATTTTTTTTCATAAAACAAACTAAAATATTCGTTTCTAATAACCTATCCTCTCTTTTTTTCACTTTAATTGTAACAAAATCCTATATCTAATCACTCTCTTAAGTTTTTTCTTTTTTCTTTTCTATATTTCTATACAAATTTATTTTTTTTCTCATAATGTCTCATTAAAACAGTGTTCTTATTTATTTCTTTTTTTATATTATATTAAACCCTTTATTTTCTTTTTTTTTTTAGCCATCTCTAATTAGAATATTTAATTATTATATAATTTAAAATTTTATTTTCTTTATTTTTTTTTATAACACTGCTACCTTCTTTAATACCTCTAACTCTTACTGGACTCTGATTAATGTGTTTATTAGCCGGCTATTATATTTAAAAAAATTTAGCTAGAAAATGACTTTAAATAGTTTCATTAAACAAAATCATTCAAATTAGGATTATTTATTTAACCTTTAAATCTCGGAAGAGTTTACTTAAATTATAAAAAAAAGATATGTTTATATTTATTTTATTTTAACTATAATAGTCACACTTACTATTTTATATCACTATATAAGGTCGAAATAATTAGAACTGAGTCGATTAAATTAAAAGTAGATAAATGTTAAAAAAAATTCTAGATTAATTCTATTATTATATTTTATCTTCATATTCTAATTAAGTGAGATCTATCTCTAAACATAAAATATAAATAAGGATCTCTATAAGTATAGGGTAGGTTTTTTATACACTGATTAATCCCACTTTCCCACAATATCCAGTCTTAAGAAATAATATGATTAATTAAGAGAATATTTACTATTTATAAAATAAAATAAAACTAACCAAAATGACTAACTCTGACTAAAGTCGTGAATTAGCAGAATCTTCTCTCTCTTTTTTGTTTAGTTTAATCATACAAATTTTTCATTTTATTTTTTCATACATAGATAGGAATTTTTAGATATCATAAAAAAAAGAAATTCGGCTTAGGAAAAACTATTGTACCTTATATTTATACTAATTTAATTTATCCTATTTATTCATTTTCATAAAAAAATGATAAAAAAATGATATAAAATAAAGGACAAATGTTAGATTAAAATAAAAATAGGGTGAGACAGCTTTTTATTTTTGTAATAAGATTTAGTTATTTCAATAACCTGGTTATACCTTTTCTAATCTTTCTACCTTTTTTGGATTGAATTTCCCGTGTTTATAATTTATTTTTTTTCCTGAATTTATGTTTAAAATTTAAGATTAGAGACACTCCCTAGTACCCTTTTTATTTTCTTTATAAAAAATGTATTTAAATATAATCAATCAGTGGAACTCTCCATCATCTTTATTATGGATTTTATATATAATTAAAGTATCGCTCGGTTTAGCTGGCTCTACTATTAATCCATTTTATCATGTTGCTTAATTAGTCAGTCAGTTATTTATCTGCCTTTTATCTCCTCTTTTCCTCTCTTATGCACCTAAACACACTTTTACCTTTACCTTTACCTTCCCTACTTGTCATTAGGGATGGTGTTTAGTCACCACATTTAATTTTCATTTAAAGAGTTTTCTAGCTAGTTCATTTTAAGAAGCTCTATCAGATCATATTTTATTATACCCATGCCCTCTTCGCCATAAAATCCCACTAATCTTAACCGAATATAATTTTAAATAAACACAATCTAAGGGTTTTTCTCCTCTATTGAATCTAAACTTAGAATATATAAATAGGATTCTATAGCTATTCTTTATTATTTTAAAGCATTTAATAAATTCAATTATGCCTCAACTATTACCATTTTTTTTTATAAATCAACTATCGTTTTCATTTTTAACATTATTAGCCTTGATTTATATCTTTTCTAAATACATTCTTCCGGTGTTTACATTTCAACAAGTAGTGAGAATGTATATTACTAAATTAAGCCCCAAATCATAGTTCTGTTTTAATATCTTCTTTTTTATTTATCTTAACCCCTTTTGGAAAAATCTACCTAGACCTTTATATTTTTTAATGTTTTCATTTTTTTTATATATAAGTTTAACTATAACTCTATTCCTTCGTCAATGTTCACATTTTTAAACAATATCTTTCGAATATATGTGATAGTTTAAGATGGTTTATAATGGTTCTATCGCCTTATGTCTATACCATAATTAAAGATTAACAAGGAAATAATAAGAGTGTAGTGCAATTGGTAGCACAGTGATCTCCAAAATCATTAGTAGGTGTTCAAATCTCCTCACTCTTGTAATAATAAACATAATTTAGTTTAAAATGACCTTTTTATTTATACTCTACTCTATTTTTATTTAAATTAATTGTCTTTATTTTTTTTATCACTCTTATGAGTACTAGATGCATAATCTTTATTTTTATTTATTTAAATTTTTTATTTACTATAAAAACAAACAAAGTTTTGGAACATTTTTGATTAGCCTTTTTTTTTTTAATTAAACTATCACTCTACTTAAGAAGAAGATCCAGCTTAAATATAAAAAAATTACAGTATACTTTACTTAACTTTTATCACTTTAAAGAATCAGACTAAAATTTAACATCATTTCTTACACATTACCTTAATAACAGTGAGGAAAATCATTTAACTTCGCCTTACCCTTCCGAGCTCTTTCAGTCCTTCTATCCTAAAATTCATTTTATTTTTGATGCACTATTTATATTATTTAAGACAAAAAAATATGTTTAATTAACTATTTCTGATTGTTGAATGATTTTATTTATTTTATAATAACTCATCTTATTTTTATTCTAATAGATATAGGCTTTTTTATTTTCTATGCAAGCAAGGTCAGAATTAAGCTTTTCTTCTATTTTGGTTTTAATCTAATAAATAAAGCATAACAAAAAATAGAATAAGAATAATTATAAGAATAAGAAATAAAGAATAAGAATAAAAAGAATTAAAAAAAAGTATAAATATATCCTTTTATTTAAAAGTAAAGGGCCCTTAGCTTAAAAGGTAGAGTACCTGATTGTCAATTAGGTTGGTCCCAGTTCGAATCTGGAAGGGCTCGGAAAAACAAATAATATTAAAACACTGTCTAATTTATCAAAGTTATTTGTGTCTAAAAAAAAGTAATAAAAAAAAAACAGACATTTTTTAAAATGTTTAAATCAGTCACCCTTATAGGATTAGCGAGTAGGAGGTTTTTAATTAAACACCACTTTATTTTCGGCGGCTAATGGGTATCTAGTGGTATAACTTCTTTAACTGATACCATTACACCTTTTCTTTTATTTATTTCCTTATTTCTTTATTTTATTTTATTAATGGTACCCTAAGGATATTAACAACACAATTATTATGAATTTGTCATTATTCTTATTTTTAATAGGCATATTAGGTTTTATTTTAAATAGAAAAAATCTTATATTACTTATAATTTCTATAGAAATAATGCTTTTATCTGTCACTTTATTAATTTTAATCTCTAGTTTTGGGTTTGATGATAATATAGGTCAAACGTTTGCAATTTATATAATAGCTATAGCAGGAGCTGAATCAGTTATTGGTTTAAGTATTCTAGTGGCTTATTACAGATTGAAGATGACTTTACTTTATAATCAAAATATTCATTTTTTTAAAGAAGGTTCTTGGTCAGTCAGTGAATTAAATAATAAAAAAATGTCATTTAATTAGAAGGCCTAAGGTCACGAATACAGAGATTGGAGAGATAAATTTTTTATATTTTAGTTATAATAAACCAAATATAACCGCTCATTCTAACCTTATAGAAGAGGTTTTTTATTTAAAATTGTTTAATTCCATCTTTACCCCTCGGGGACAGAGTGACGTCCTTTGTACTAAAAAAGAGATTAATGTAAGATATGACACCAATACTATAAGAAATTATGCTACTTGGTCAAATATGTCTAAACAAATAAAGATAAATTAAGTATATTTACCCTAAGTCTCGTTTAATAAAATTGAGTTCAAATACTTAAAAAAAAAATAGAATCAAATTCTACCTGTAAATCCATTGTAGTACGTGGTCAATGTCAAGGATCTACATTAGGGTTTAGGTTATCTCAAGAAATATTAAATAATCTCATTTTAACAAAAGAACAGCTAGAAATAATTATAGGTATTATGTTAGGTGATGCCTATATGCATAAAAATATTTTAACGGTAATCCCTTGATCCAATTTAATCAAGGTTTTTTTAATTTCCCTTATGTATTATTTTTAATGCAAAAATTAGCTCCACTTTTAACACATTATCCTTTATTGATTCAAGCACGTGATGGTTCTTTTTCTTTAAAATTATACACTCGATGTTTATTATCTCTTAATCCTTTTTTTGATTTATTTATTGTAAATGAAAAAAAAAAACAATATCTCCTGAAATAATAAAGAGTATTAGTCCACGATCTTTAGCTTTTGGGGCTATGGATGACGGTAGCATATCAGAAAGTGGCTTTTATTTTAATACTCATTCTTATTCAATAGAAGAACAAACTATTTTACAACAAATATTAAATTCTAAATTTCATTTAGAGACAAATGTTCATAAACATGGTAATAAATATAAACTTTATATAAAAGCTAAATCAATGCCTATTTTTAGGTTTATAGTTTATCCTTATTTTATTGAATCTTTCTATTATAAATTATATCCGAAAGCTCTAAAACCTGACGGGCAGGCGGAGCCAGACAAAGTAAGCAACTCTATCTAAACAGTGATACGGTAAAAAATAGGCGGAGCCAGACAAATTAAGCCTTTATAACATTTATTTCTGGTAACTATATTAGTTATCCCGATTCCCTCTAATAAAAAATTTTTGATTAATAAAGTAAACTCTTGGTCCTTAATTTTAAAAATTAATGTATATAACTATAAGTTGGAACTCTTTAATAAAAATATAACTACAAGTTTTTAATAAAACATGTAAAAAGGTTATAAAATTTAATTATGAAGGTATATTACTATCTTAATATATAGCCTTATCATTTTTTTATGTTATTAGTGAGGCTAGCTAAGTCCTTGTATAATCCTACATCCCCTAATTACAAATAAATAAACCAGCTGAAAATTTAAAATTCTCAGAGACTATACGTTATACATTCTTATACAAATTAGTCATATCTAAGTTCTATATCTGTATAAAATAAGGTAGTACTTTTCGTGTTCTTTTAGGGGAAAGAAAAGTATTCTTAGAAATTGACAAAGAATGAACATATAGTACCAAGCTTATAAATTATTTTCTATACCTTTATTAGCTAATATAAAATTATCACTTACTATTGTCGTAAAGTAAATAAGATACTTATGTATTATTAAGAACAAACTATATGACCATACGGGTAAGGTTTTTATAATTCTCTTGCTTTTTTTTTTTCTGAAGGTATAATATAAAATTATTAGGTTCGTCGTGGAGCCAGATCCACTATCTGCTCTAATAATAGGAATAGATCTTTTTCGAAAAATAAAAATAACACACTTCATCTTTTTATACTTAATATGAAATAATTTATAATCTCTGTAAGAGGAAGTATATCACTAAGAACATAATGTATCTATCAATATTAATATTGCCTTTATTAGGTTCAATTGTTTCAGGCTTAATGGGTCGAAAAGTAGGAGTTACTGGTTCACATGTGATTACAATATCATGTTTATTTTTATCCTCTTTTCTTGCTTCTATCTCTTTTTATGAAGTAGGTGTTTGTGGTTCTCCTGTTTCAATACAGTTATTTAGTTGGATTGATTCTGAAAATATGTTTGTCTCATGGGAATTTTTATTTGATTCTCTTACAGTATCAATGTTTATCCCTGTTTTGTATATTTCGACATTAATTCACCTATTCTCAGTTAATTATATGGGTGAAGATCCACACAATCAAAGATTTTTCTCTTACTTGTCTTTATTCACTTTCTTTATGTTAGTTTTAGTTTCAGGAGCTAACTTTTTTGTGTTATTTGTAGGTTGGGAAGGTATAGGAGTAGCTTCTTATCTATTAATTAACTTTTGGTGGACTCGTATCCAAGCTAATAAAGCAGCAATGCTTGCTTTTACTATGAATAGAGTAGGTGCTTTGTGGAGTAGGATTTCACTATTGTGCCTAAAACTATCAAACTCCGGGGACATCCTAAAATTTATGATACCAAGCTATAGTCGAAAGGCTATATGTGGATGAAGTAATTACTCATGTAAGGTAATAAGTCATAAAATGAGTGAAAACGAAATGGAATATCGCGGATCTAAGTCAGTATTTATAGCGAATACTGTAAAAGAGCAACGAGTAGACGGTAGTTGGCTTCTAATAAAATTAGCTGTTCTAATTAGAAGCTTAAGGTGTACTCTAATGGGTTTCGAAAGAAATTCTCAAATCAAAATCCTTTCTAAACAATTAAATAAAAACAAAAGAAATTTTTCTACTTTAGTTCAAAATATTAAGATTAATCCATGATTTGTCACAGGGTTTTGCGATGGCGAAGCATCTTTCGGTGTTTCAATCTATATAGATAAAATAATAAAAGGAAGACTAGGTTGAGCCGTAAAACCGAGCTTTCAAATATCTTTAAATTCTAAGGATATAAACTTATTATTACAATTGCAATAATTTATTGGTTGCGGAGTAATCGTGAACAAAAACACTCGAAATGAAGCTAGCTTTAGAGTAAATTCGCTTACAGATTTAACAAATATTATAATTCCACATTTTTCAAATTATCCATTACTTTCTCAAAAAGCTGCTGATTTACTTTTATTTACAAAAATGGTTAAACTGATATACAATAAGGTGCACTTGACTGAAGATGGATTACAGCAAATAATTAATCTTAGAGCTTCAATGAATTTAGGTTTATCTGATCTGCATAAGTCTAAATTTCCTAATTATAATCCAGTGGCTCGGCCAATAATTAGTACTACTGAAATTCCAGATCCTTATTGAATTGCGGGTTTTTCAAGCGGTGAAGCTAGCTTCTTTTTGAGTATTTTTAAATCTAATGAAAATAAAATGGGTCATGCTGTTCAATTAATATTTAAACTTACGCAACATAAAAGAGACAAATAATTATTATAATTAATCGCTAAAGTTTTGAATTGTGGAGCTGTTTACTCTCACAGTGAAAATGCTTTCGTTTTCAATGTTACTAATTTTGCAGACATAATAAAACTAATTATCCCAATGTTTAAAGTCCATCCAATTCAAGGCATAAAACAGTGAGATTTTAAAGATTTCTGTAAAGTTGCTGCTTTAATAGATAAAAAGAAACATCTTAGCCAAAAAGGATTCTCTCAAATTTTATTAATCAAAGATAGAATGAACACGAAAAGAAAATTTCCAAAATTTTCATTTAATTGCATGATAAATTTGAGTGCCATGGATATGGGATTAAGTATTGGATTTTTTGCAATTTTTGCATTATTTGGATCTTTAGATTATGCTACTGTTTTTAGCTTAGTTCCTTTTATGAATGAAACAGCTATAACCATTATTGGATTATTATTACTTACTGGTGCTATGGCTAAATCTGCACAAATACCTCTGCACAGCTGGTTACCTGGAAGTATGGAAGGGCCCACTCCTGTTTCAGCCTTAATTCATGCTGCTACATTGGTAACTGCAGGTTTATATCTATTAGTAAGAACTAGTCCTATATTAGAATACAGCCCTACTGCCTTATTAGTGATCACTTTAACTGGTTCGATAACAGCTTTTGTAGCGGCATTATGTGGTCTAGTACAAAATGATATAAAAAGAATAATAGCATTTTCAACTATTTCTCAGTTAGGATACATGGTATTAGCTGTAGGTTTAAGTAAATATGATGTAAGCCTTTTCCACGTTATAAATCATGCTTTCTTTATTAATAGTCAAACTATTAAGAGTAAGAGAGAGCCTTTTTATCCTAAGTCCTAAAAATGATGGTTTAAGAATAGTCATTACTAGTTCTTAACTATTCTATTCTTTCTTATTTAATCTTATGACTAGGACTCACGATGCAAAGAAAACAGATCCATATGTCTCTGGAATTTTAATATAAATAATAAATACTTTAGTCATTTTCAGACCAAAATTTTAGATAAATCTAAAGTCTTTAAAGATTCCTATTCTTATAAGGTTTTACTAAATAAAAAATCTATGCGAGATAGGAAAATACGTAAAGTTAAAATTTTATTATGCCCGTATAATCCTTAACAAAAATCGTAAGACTTATGCGTGGCTTATTAATAATAAATTAATAATTAAAGAATCAGCAAGAAATTATAATAACTTCAACGACTATACGATCTGATTAAATCTTTTAATATTATATAGTCTACTAAATTTATTTTAGCGTCTTTATTTTAAGTCCGTCAAATAAAAATATAAATTTAAACAAATTATGTTATTCTAACAATCTTAAAATGCCAATGAAAAATGTTATGTCGAATGATAGTAAATTGGGCCTTCATAATAGACTTAAGTTTCTTTCATTAACAAATATGAATCTCCCTTTTGTTTCGGCTATGGTAATCCACTTTTAAAAATTAGAAGTTATAGTGATATTAGTAGTACAAAAAATTTAGGTGAAAAAGTGTTAAGCCATTTTATTACTACGCTCCAAACGACCACAGAAATAAAACCTGACATTCTCTTATCAAAGCAAGGAAATTTAGCTTCATAAATTTAATAAATATGATAAACTATCTTGAATCTAAAGGTGACCTTATCCAGGCTAATCTAACAAATATGAATAATAATAAGTTATTCTATTTTATAAAAAAATATTATAAATTACCCATTTTAGTCGTAAGTAGAGAGATAGATGGTAAATTGTATAGTCAATTTGAATGTAATTTACCTTTTAATTTTAAGAATTCTCCTTTCTTTTCAGATTATACTTTAACTAATAAAATAAAGGAGTCTGGTCTTTATATATTTCGCCATGACACTGGTAAAATAGCTTTAGGTTCAGCCATGAATTTTCAACGTAGATTAAGAGATCATATAAACTCTTTTAATAATCACAGAGTACCAGAAAATCTTCATAAATTTTTTCAAGTCAACGGAGGTATAAACTTTTTATTTGAGGATCAGTAGTGATTACACCTAACTTTTATCCATTGTTTTTATCGCTTAATCTTAATTATATATGTTCTAAAGGATAAATCCAAATTCTAGTAACGTTAACACAATTTATGCCTAGAGTATTAGAGCAAGCCTATTTAACTCATTATAAACCTGAACTAAAGGGTCATAAAATTAAAAATGACCAAATCATATTTAATTTATTAAATTGGGATAGTACTTCATTAAATATCAATATGGCGGGAAAAGATATAATAGAGTTCAGTTCTGAAGAGAATATTCAAAATTTAGGTTCTAACTATTTAGCTAAAAATGCACTTAATAATACAGTAGCTTCTTCTAATTCTATGAATGGCTTAGCTTCATTATTAGGTATTAGTGTCCCAGGCTTAAAATATCATTTAAATCAATAAAGTTTTTTTCTTGCGAAATCATTAGGTTTAAATGTTAGCATTAACCTAGATGGGATAAAGCCTCAAGGTCAGCCAATGGACAATTATAAAACAACAAAAATAAATAGAGGAGAATTAAAACTATCCAAAGATTTCTCTTCATTAGAAATGGGTAATATATTAATTTACGATCTAGACAAAGAAAAAGTAGTAGCTAAAAAACCAACTGCTCCTTTAGTTTTTAAAATTTTAAACCCTAAATTAGCTTTAAAACTAAATACTCGAGAATTAAAATTTAAAGTGGATAATATGGCCACCTATCTCAATAAATAAATTATATATTCTTCAGAATTAGGTGATGACTATTTAGCTAAAAATCCTAATTATGCTATAAATGCTAAATCTTCTGTAATTTTAATAGACATTAATACTCATCAAGGGACTCTTTGTAGTAGCAAAAGAGAATGCGCACGTATATTGTAAAAATATTAGAGATAAGTATTCAATTAGGAACCTTGTCTAGAAATCATTTTTTAGATAGTGGAAATATTATAAACTATAATGAGGCAAAATATCTCTTATTAACTAAGTCTCTTTTTACTTCTTTAATTCCAGAAAATTTACTTGTGGATAATTCATTTTAGGTTTTGCCATGCCAAAAAGTCAAAGATTTTAATGTAGATAAGGAATTATTGGGTTTAAAACCATATGCTCGATTTATTGAAGAGTATATTTCCTTTAATAATAAAAATAACTAAATATTTTAAAATACTTTTCATTTTGACGGAGCCTTATTTCTATATTATAATCTAATTTTGCTAAACATTAGTGTTTATATTATATAACATTCACCGACTCCCTAACCGTTCTAACTCTTCTATTATGGATAATGATGTAGCATATAAATTCATTGTTTTTTAAGATCTTATTCCTTCTTTAAATCAATAAAAATGTGTCATCGCAAGGAATGATTAAAAATTTAACATCATTTACACATTATATTTAGTTGCGAAATAGAGATTATTTAAAATAAATTAGTGTCTTCAAAGCCTTATTATTCCTTTCAGCCGGTTCTGTTATACATAGCATGGCAGATCAACAAGATATAAGACGATTAGGAGGTTTAATTAATTTCTTACCTTTTACTTATACAATTATGTTAATAGGTAGTTTATCATTATTAGCTACACCATGGCTTACTGGTTTCTATTCTAAAGACTTGATAATAGAATTAGGTTATGCTCAATATGGATTTAGTGGATTTTTTGCATATATTTTAGGAAGCCTAACTGCTGGTTTAACTGCTTTTTATTCTTTTAGATTAATCTCATTAACTTTTTTAACTTATCCGAATGCTAAACGTACTGATTATTTAAATAGTCATGAGGCTAGCCTTAGTGTAGTCATTCCTTTGACAGTTCTTGCTTTATTTAGTATTTTTTTTGGTTTTGTATTTTCAGATCTATTTGTAGGAGTTGGTTCAGATTTCCTTTCTAATAGTATATTTGTTCACCCTAACCATCTCACTCTAATAGAAGCAGAGTTCAGTTTACCAATATTGATAAAACTATTACCTGCTATTTTATCTTTATTAGGAGCTATCACTGGATTATTTGTATATCATAAAACTCCTGAATTTATAATAAGTTTAACTGAAACATCCTCTCCTAAAACCTCCCTTTTTTGAGCTGGACGGACAGTTTACACCTTTTTAAATAGTAAATTTTTATTTGATGTTTTATATAATAAATATATTATATCTGGAGGACTTAAACTAGGATATACTATTTCTAAGGTTTTAGACAAAGGAGTTATTGAAGTAGTAGGACCTCATGGTCTTTCTTCAGTACTAACTAAAACAGGATTAAATGTAGCTAAATTAGATACAGGAGTAGTTACAACATACTCATTATATATATGTCTAGGTTTACTCACTTTATTATTTATAGTATGTGCTCCAGTCTTACTAGACACTTCATTACTGAGTGAAATCAGATTATTTCTAATTTATCTTTCATCATTAGTATTAGTATTTAAAACTTCTACTAAGTAAACACACTAGTCCAAATTTTGGTAAAGTCACTAGCCCTATTAAATTTATCTTACTTTTATTTTAATTATTTATGTTAACCCCCAGCCTACATTTTCTTTCTTCTATTAATAGTCGAAATTTAATAATATCTTAAAATTTTCGCTCTTTTTTTACCGTTCTCACCTTCATCCCTCCCTTCATAGGGCCCATAAGGATTTAATTTTATAAGCATAACATAAATAAAAGTATTTAAGGGGAACAGGGATAGGGGATAATTCTTTAGTCTTTTCATTTTAAGATCACATATTTTTTATTGTACTGTTACTACTGATTGACACTTAAATTAATGATATTAATCTAATAATAATAACAGAAAATAAAATTTATAAAAAAAAGAATTGTTTTAATATTTTCTAAATATGGACTAAATAAGATTAAAAATTAAATAACATAACTGTTTCACATTTTCAAACGGTGACCTTTTGCTTTTAAATTTAAAATTTTACTAGTGATTAATTTAAAATTTTAAAAGTTTCTTTTTATGCTCTTTCACCTATTAGGATTTTATACCATTAAATCGTATTACACTCTTAATTTTCCGACTCCACAAAACACTCATGTTTATTCGTTTATTCCCTTTTAATCAAATGACCACTTCCACTTAATAGGTTAAATTATCACTTTCTTATTTATGTCTAAGATTTATATTTAAAATACTAAAAAAAATGATTCTTTTTTCATTCTTTTTAAGTATTCTTTTTTTTAGTGCTACGCTTATTAAGGGTGTTACTATTAATTTTATCATAATTTATAAAATAAATTTATTTAAAATTAAATTTAAGGCATTATAGCAAAGTGGTTATGCGAGGTACTGTTAATACTTTAAACAGAGGTTCGAATCCTCTTAATGCCTAAATTAAAATGAATAAGCTAGTCTAAATTAATAAGCTATTCTTTTTACAGTTTACTCTTTTAAGTTAAAGTTATCGCTCTTTTTTTTAACCCCATTCAACCTTCCCTCCCTACCGTCTTTAAGGGTGTTTATAAATGCCAAATCCATAAAGGTATGGGTTTAAAGGGGAACAGGGACAGGTGATTATACTATGTTTCTATTCATACAAATAAATTGAGTCAAGGTTATATTTCAATATTAAACCCTAAATTAAACACTGACAAACAAACTCAAAAAAAAAGATCATTTAAATCTTGATTTGTTATTCTTTTCTTTTCTTCAAATTTATAATAAATATTCATTCTCTTGATTTCTTATAAATATAATTCCTCCTCCACGTACCTGCGTAGTGCTAAAATTCACAATCTTAATAAAATTAGCGTAACGATAAAATTCACACTCTTCTCTTTAAATAATCTATAAATTTAGAACTTATAATATAGGTTATATTTACTATAACTATTAAATATACATAAAAATCTATAGAAAGATTCAAATATTAAAAAAAAATAACATTAGTCATTTTTTAGCCATTATTAGGAACATAGATTTTTTATAAATTAATAATAGGTTTAGGATTTTATTTGCTAACTAAACTAATTTTTTATTTATTAATAATAAAATAAGATGCTATAATTTAATTTTTCATAAATAAAAAGGTCAGTAATTATCACTACGATAAATCTGGCTACTTGTTAAGCCGCATTTTTAATCTTTACTTTAAAGATTTAATAAATTCTTAAGTTTTACTGATATAATTCTCTTTCGATGCTCTAACTCTTTCGACACTTGTATTATTGTGTTAATAACAGATTCCGTTTGTTTTCGCGAATTGGAAACATGTATTCTATTTAGGTACTAACATAAAAATATGGATAAAGGTTTATTTTTTCCTTATCCTTAAAGATCATCGTTTTTTTAAGAATGGATATGGGGGTTTTAAGGGTTAAGTTTACAGAAGGGTGTCTGTTATCGAATTGCAAATTTGATTTATAGGGTTCAAGTCCCTCTTAACTCTAATTTTTTTTTCTACACCTATACAAATAGTTTTTTTTTTAATAAAAATTTCAAATTGATTTAATTCATTGGATTAAGGATATAATAATGTGTAATTAGAATATGTCAGTGTATTATAGTCTCTTTATGTGTTAGTCATTTTTTTTAATGTCATTAAAGTGAGATAAATAGTAATTAACTAACCTTACAAATTGTTATGTTATTGTAAAAATATCCTATTTTTTGTTTGTTTAATACTTAAAAATAATCAATACTTTTAATTAATGTATTAAATTTATAATTCAAACAAACAAAATCAATATTAATCTAAAAAAAGCAAGCAATTTAATTTTATCTATTCTTTTTTTTTAATAAAAATAACTAGTACTAAATAACAAACCATCAGTAATTTATATTTATATTTATTAGGTTAATTCGACATTATTCAGTAATTAGGAATTTATTTAATCGATTGAATTGTTTTAGAAACTATAAAAAAAATATATTTTATTCTAAATAATATACATTGGTTGAAATAATATGCATGGGTTGTTTTTAAGGTAAATAATTTTAACTTTTTTTTTAGTTAATCTCTCAGGCAAAGATATAAACTGTTTATCTAAAATATCTTGAGTTGATCCACCAGTAGTCATTATAAGTGATTATAAGGATTCCTCTTCATCTTCTGTAAAAACATAAATAAACATAAATTAACAGAACAGATAAACTAAATTTATATAAAATAAATTTTCTAATCTAAATTAAAAAAAAACACACACAGAATCTTCTTAGTTCAAGGGTAGAACAGTATTCTTCTAAAATACTTATTTTGGTTCAAATCCAAAAGAGGATTACACTTTTGACATATGTTTTAAATCTAAAAAAATTAGTCATTTATTTCATTTTTTTTTTAATAGATTTTTATTAAATTATTTAATATGGAGTGTTCAAATTATACTAAGTTTTTTTTACATTTTTATTTGACTAATAAATGTAGATTATTATATCATCGCCTTGCTCGCAGTCTCCCTTAACCTTATAACCGGGTAATATGTTAGCCTAAGCCAGCATTTAAAATTAAATCGAGAGGAGCGGTAGTTTAATATTTTATAATTCATAATGTTTTATTAAGTGACTATTAACTTAATAAATGATCGAATAAATAAATTAGCGTCTATTACTAATAAATAACCGCATTTTATTAATAACTAATTATAATTAGTCTTTGAGATTAGTAGAATCGTATAATAATCTCAGAATTTATCACTATCAGCTTTATGATTTAATGTCGCAAATGGCTAATAAAAAAAAATGTTGTCTTCATAAGAAAGGCTGCCGGATCTTAAAAAGAATCATTCGATTCGATAAACAGAATAAGATTAATTTAAATTTTAATTTAACCAGTTTTTCAAGTTAATAATTTTTAGATAACGATTATATAGTTTATTAATGATGTACACCGTTTTAATAGAATGATCATTATTTTTACTTATAAATTCTATATTACTCCCTCCCTTAACCATAAAAGGTCTAATTACTTTTACTTTTTATTAACACACAAAAATAGGCGATTAATAAACTAAGCAAGCCACAAAACTCGTAGAGGGGGGTATACCGTATCATAAACCTCTTTGGAAATTAATGACATCCCCTTATGGAGGAAATGAGTCTAACCACATTAAATTATTTCTTAGAATAAACCTAATAATTTTTTTCTCATTATTCTTCATTTTCTAAGATATTCAATATTATTCAAATATTTTTATCTGTTTAGATATTGATTGAAGTAGATTAGTTATTAGAGGTATTATTATTCTTTTCTTTAATGTCTGCAATTATCTTATAGCCTCTTTTTTTTTTAAACAAACACTAAAAATAAATGAAAATGACTATTTTACAAATGTGGTTCGTAATAAATAACATAATTTTATATTTTAATGATACGCTTCTTTTTTCGGCGGAATCAGTGAAATATTTAGCTTCTTTAATTTACTTCGACGGTTTAAAAATATTTATTTTTAGTATAGCCATAATAAACATTGCTTCATTTATTTTCACTTCTAAAAAATATGTGTTAGGTACAGCAGCTAAAATAGTGGGTATAGTGGCAGGTACTACTGTAACAGCTATAAATCTCATTGACGGTTTAACATCTTTATCTAGTGGTAATAGTTCAAGTACTAATACTACATCATCTGGTAGTAACAGTACTTCATCATCTGGCACTTTATCATCATCTGAGGTCACCACTTAAAATTTTATTAACAGTGAGTCAGGATACAGTGGTTAATTTATTAAAGTATATACATTTAATTGCGGTATGACTACTTAAAGAAAAAATAATAAATAATTTAAAGAATAAGTTGATTATTAATTTGATTCAAGTACCCTATATTAATTTGATAAAAAAATATAAAAGTATAAGACAGAATATAAAAATAAATATTATTAGCAGTTCAATGTCTCATTCTTTTTTTCTTCCTTTTATTTTAAGTAAATTAGATTTGAACCCACCTAAGGATGTGACATTGGTTAGCGACTATGCTTTAGGTGTATTTATTTTATCTTTAATTGTATTCTTTTGTTTTATTAATGTAAGTGGTTATTTTATAGTTCAATACTATATTAAAAAATATGACATTGAAGATAAATATCCTAAATTTAAAAAAATGATAAAATACTATGAACGTATGTCCTTATTCAGTATCGCGATCGAATTATCTTTAGGGTTAGTTTCTTTATTAATCATTATCTGTGGTTCATTTATTATAGCTGGAATACCCTTTTTCTTTTTTTGAGAATAAAGTGAGAATAAACTTATTAAAAATAAATGTTTAATAAGTTTATTTTCAAAAGTAAAATAAACTTTTACACAGAGGAAGGGAGAGTGGTATTAAGATTCCGGATCTAGACAGTCTAGAGATACTTTGTATAAATTATAAAATGATCATAATAAAAAACAAAAAATGTGGACTACCTAAATTACCGTATATTACTATATCTCTATTATTCAAATATAAAAGTATCGGTGACGATATGATAATAACACCAAAAATTTTAATTACGATTAATTAAAAAAAAGTAATTTAAAGGGGCTATTAAGGATACTAAGGCAAATTTATAAAAAAGGAGGTAATATTACCAAAACACTCTATTAAAAAAGAGTAGAATCCTATGGGAAAACTTCAATTAAGCTATTTATCTCAAACGTTCTTAAACTATCCATCATAAAATAAAGGTCAGCCATATTATCTTAAACTTATCATTTTATATTGTGGCTTACTAATCCCTTACAAATAACCCTGCCTTAGGTATTGGGAATCTTTTTTTATAGATAGTATACTTTTAACTTCCTGAAGTAAATCATTTTATTAAGGAAAGGAAAGGAAATCAACCGAGACTCCGAAAGTAATGGTGAGTGAAATCGGATTAGCCTTAATAACTAACAAAAAAATGAATTTGTTCGCTTTTATTTTTTTTTTCTTATTCTTATTTTATTTTCCTTTTAATACTAGAACCATCTTATAAATAAAGCGAAAATAAAATATCAAATATTCTCCTATAAGGGGTTATTGGGTAGGTGAGGGAATATAAATTTAAAAGTAATAAACCAAAGAAGGTAAATTTTATTTAAATGTCCTGTAGTTTTTTATTTTTAAGTTATTAATAAAGTACGATGAGATTAAACTTGTCGGAATATAGGGGTACCATCCTCTAAGGCTAAGTATGATAAATTTAGCGATAGCGAAAAGTACTGTAAAGGAATAGTAATAGAAGTGGTGGACTTCTAGTTAGAATTAGTAGCTCTATAAGCAGTCGAAATTTTTAAAATAATTACGGCGTACCTTTTGCATAATGGGTCAGCAAGTTAATGGGAGTAGCAAGGTTAAAAGCCCTAGCGAAAGCGACTGTATTATTAACATTGAATAGATAAAATTTACATTAAATATAGTCATCTATATTAAACGTAAAATGTAAAAGTTTTACATACTGTATAGTGTTGTATTATTATCTGGCTTAGTCCTTTATCTTATTTATTATTAAGGGGTATTTTATCGTATTACGTTTACCTTCCTCTAAAATTTAGCCCCATTGGTTTAGCCTTTGGGGGGAGGTTAGCCTTTAATTTAAGTTTAAAGATATATTTTATATAAAAATTTCTAATAGGTTATTTTTTTATAAACCTCACTGGGTCAATATGTAATCTATTTCTTTTAATAATGTTGGATTAGTTACTTCTATTAGACCCGAAGCCAGGTGATCTTTCCATGGCCAGATTTATAACGGATCGTACGGGTGAATGTTGCAAAATTCTCCGATGAGCTTTGGAAAGTTGTGAAATGCAAACCTAACCTGGTGATAGCTGGTTTTCTACGAAACATATTTAAGTATGACGTCTACACAAGATTTATGATGGTACAGTACGGCAGTTTCAAAATAGTCATCATTTCATCACATTATTATGACTTAAGTATGAGGGGGCCTAGAAATCTTACCGTTGGAAGTGAAACTCGAAATAACATAAATTGATGGTAGACTTTCAGACTGCTCATGCGAAGTTGGGTAGTCCAGACGAAAACAGTCGAGAGCACGAATTTAAGGTCCCGAATGATGACTTAGTGAAATTAAGGATGTAGCATATTGAATGCAGCTGTAAAGTGAGCCTGAAAATTAAAATAAATGACTATCGGGCTCTCAATAAAAAATTAACTAATATGCAGGAAAGTCCTAAAGATGTTAAAATGAATATTAATTACAAAAATAACATATGTTAATGGGTGATCTGCAAGAAAATAAATATAATTTTCTTCAACGACTAACAAAGTAGAAATCTGAATTTCTCTAATAAATAAGATTTATGACATAGTCTTCCAACTATGAAAATAGTGGATTAAAGTATGTTTAGAAAGGAATGGACATACATAGATTATCTTTATATCCTTTCGTTTATTTTAATAAGTAACTAGGAGGTTGTTGGTTTTACTTGGAAAATAATCCTTTACCACTAAATAAGGCTAGCACCCTATCCTTTAGTAAAAGAGTGAAAATGACTTATTCTATAAAGATAAACAAACAAATTTAATAATAATACATGCTACAAAAACAATGAAAACAATGAACCATAATTTATTTATGTCAGGAGGTTATATGACTGGTCTAACTCAAACAGATGGTTCTTTCTTTTGTTCTATTATATTATCTCCTAAACATCGTTTTGGACTTCAATTTAGACCTAAATTTATAATAACAGCTGACTTAAATTCAAAATATGTATTAGATAGTATACATTCTTATTTTGGATGCGGTAAAGTAACTATAAAGAATAAAAATAATACTGCTGAGTATGAGGTAGTTAAAGTTGAAGATCTAAAAAATAAAATCATTCCTCATTTTAATGAGTATCCTGTTTTTTTGAGAAGGTAGAAGAGAACTATTAAAAATGGCACTATCTATGAATGCTACTACAAATAGAACAGAGGATCATATAGATCTATTATTTTCTTTATTAGATGTAAAAGATGAGATATCTGAATTTTTAATTCCTAATACCATTACTGCGATAGATACCCCAGTTACTTCTAATAATCTTTCAGGAATTATTGATGGTAGTCTTTTTATTTATTTTCAGACAGATGGTACTATAAAAACCGGTTTTAATATTACTAGCGATAGATTATCTAGACCATTATTAGAGAATATAAAAAAGTATTAAAAGGTATAGGTTCAATAAATGAGGGGACTAAAAATGATTTAGTCTTTACAGTTTCTGGACTACATCAAATAACAGACGTATTAATACCATTTATTGATAGTAATCCATTATTTTAAGAACGAGCTTTACATTATTAAAAATTTAAAACAGTCAGTTTATTATTGAGAAGTGAACAACCTTTAATGTTAGAAAATAAATTAAAAATAGTGGAATTAGCTTATAATATGAATAAAGAAGGGAAACATCGTCGTTTAAATAAAACAGAATATATTTACCTACTTTTCTCCTTAGATAAGACGTAGTAAATATTAATATCTGTATTTAATCTTCTTATGATATTTATGTTTAACTCCATTTTATTAATAAGACAAAGTAGAATAATCATCCTTCGTCTAACCTCTATGCTATGGGTAAAGGTAAACATGGTATTAATAAATAAAAAGAGATTAATTTAACATATTCATTGTAAGATTTTAGCATATTATTAGAAAATAAAAAGTAGATAAGGGTAGTCGCTACTTTTAATGAACGTATAGTAACAACGCATCAGCCCAAACCTTATATAATTTATTAATAATATTATAAGTTATTAGGCAAGATTGTGGCACCGAAAATTTAACGGGTCTAAGTAATCAACCGATATCGTGCTGCTTTATTTCATATATTAATAGAATAACAGTTAATTAATTTAGTGTAATAAAGTGAGGTAGTAGAACATTCAGAACGATTGAAAAATAGTGTTTCATTGTTTTGACGTAACTGAAGAGAGAATGCTGACATGAGTAACGAAAAAAGAAGTTATAATACTTCTCGCCGAATGCGAAAGGGTTTCAGGGTAAGATTAAATCACCACTGAGTAAATGCGGCCTCTAAGAATTAAAACCAAAGTTTTATTCGATGAGTAATAAACAGAAAGTCCTTATAGTAAACTAAAAATAAGATTAGTTTAAAACTGTCTATTTTTAGAATTAGGGCCTAGAAAATAATGTTTAAAATGACTACCGTACCCTAAACCGACACTGGTTCGCTGGTTGAGAATACTAAGGCGTAGAGCGAAGACTTGTTAAGGAACTCGGCAAGAACCCTTCAAAAGTTAGGCGAAAAGAAGGACCACTTTTACTTCACTTAGCTATAAGTGAATATTTCAGGTGGTGGCACAAAATCGGAGGCCCCGACTGTTTACTTAAAACATAAGAATCTGCAATGATTAATATCGTGGTATAGGTTCTGAAATTTGCCCAATGCCATTAATATAAGTGCGGTTATGAAAGTAACTAATCGAATGTCTGGTTAATAGCGGTCTTAACTATGAGGATCCAAAGGTAGCAAAATAAGTTGGCCATTAAATGTGGTCTTGTATCAATAATAAACAAAATCGTTATGTTATTGTAAAATTATCCTATTTGTTTGGGAATACTTAAGACTATTAATACTAACAAATTTAAGTAAGTTAAAATTTCATAGACATGGTAGACTAACAGCAAAGACATTTTTTTTAATTTATAAGACATCTCTTTTTTATTCACATTGATTTCTTATTAGGAGAAAACAAAAGTATGCTAATAACCTTTTAAAGTATATTAGTTAATTTTGTTGTTTTATTTTATTTAAATATGATAGAGTATCAAAGCCTGGCAATATTACATTTATTTATTTATCCAAATGTCTCATTAAAAAATACAATTTATTATAATGTCTTAATTTTAAAAAGGACTATATTTTGAATTCGTTATTGTACCCTTTAATAAAATGTACCTTTTAATTAAAGTGAAAGGGTGAGACAGCTTTTTATTTTTGTTTTAATAAGAAATACTTATTAAAATTTTAAAGCATTTAAATAAAAAAAAATATGAATAAACAAATCACCTTAAAAGACGAAATCACCGTAAAGGGAAAAATTTTCAAGTTGTCATTGTAGTATATTCTAGGGTTTTATGAAGGAGATGGTTCTATAACTATACAACTAAAACCTAATTCTACTCATAAAACAGGAAAGCAGGTTGTTTTAATTTTTTAAATTCACCAACATGCTATTGACATAGACTTATTGAAAGCAATTTCTCTATTTTTAGGTTGTGGTAAAGTTGAAATAGGCAGAAAAATAGGTGAACCTGAATCTTGGGTTTATAGATTAAGAATATCTACTCAAACTGATCTTTTAAAGATTTTATTACCTATTTTGCGTAATCAATCAATGGTTTTCAAGAAACGAAATCATGATCTTCTCTTGTTTATTAGAGCTTGTTTATTAGTAGAAAATAAAAAACATACGAGTATTGAAGGAACAAAAAAAAAAATAGCCGAAATTTCGTCCAATTTATCTAGTAATTTAAGCTAAGATGAAAAATTAAAATGACCTCAGACTGACAAATAATTAAATTCAGACTGGGTAACTGGAATAACCGACGCTGAAGGTTATTTTTCTGTTTCAATTTATACTTCTAAGCTAAAACATAAACAAAAAGAGGTCATTTTTAGATTTAGTATAACTCAAGAAAATTCAGAAATAACATTTTTAAATAATCTTGTCAAATTCTTTGGATGTGGTAATGTACACACTGATAAAGAAGGTGGAGGAGTTTTTACAGTTAATAAAAAAAGAGGACTTGGTAAATAAAATTATTCCCTTTTTTGAATTAAATGAATTACAATCTACTAAACAATACTCTTTTCTACGCTTTAAGAAAGCACTTTATATTTTTATTAATAATAAACCTTTACTCCCTAATCACTTTTAAGAATTGAATACCATTAATTCCGATTTAACCGGAAAAAACCCAAAACGTGTCAATCTTAAACAATTTAAATTATAAAAATCTTTTACCCCCATCTCCTTCGGTAACTTTTAATTTATGACATGAACACTACACAAAATTGGAAAATGTTTTAGATGTTCTAAATTTGGTATGTAACTTACATTTATGAAATGAAATGAAATAAATAAAAAAAATATGCTTAGAGACTATACGGATAATAGCTAATCATTTCCAATTCATTAGTAAAGATATAGTCCAAAATGGCTAAGCAACTATTTTTAACATGGTTTAACTATGTTATCATCTGTTAAAGTTTAAAGTTAAAAAAAAAAGCTTAATCGTTTTTATTGGTAACGATGGCCTCACTGTCTCTACAAGTCGCTCAGTGAAATTGAATTGTGAGTGCAGATGCTCACTACCTCCGGGGGGACGGGAAGACCCTATGCAGCTTTACTGTAGTTAGTTATCACATTAATCTACAACAGGGCTGGTCAATAGTGATTAGGGATGTCGATAGACGAAATATGGAAAACCTTCCGATCAGAACTGGGTTAATGTTTACCTTGATATCGTAAGGAGTTGAGGGAGAATTGACTAATTGACAGTTTGACTGGGGCGGTCGTCTTTAATAGAGTAGCAAAGTACATCCGATTATATTTTTTTTAATTTGACCAAATTCACATTGTTTAATCCATTTTAATCTTAAGTATAATTATAATTCTAAGCCTAAATGGCTCTCAACTTAAATTTTAGTTTTTATGTGAGGTTTTAATAAAAGCCCAATCATTCAAATAATACAAATATTATATATTAATAGATAAAAGGAATTTAAACAGTGCACCAATAGTAGCGCTTCCACCATAGAGATGGGGTAAGGATTAAATTTCGTACCGATTATTGTGTGAAAAAATAATTATATCATAATTATCAAAAAAATACAAACTAAAATTAATTAATAATACTGATTTTTTTTTTATATAACAATTTTTTAAATGGAAAGATAAACTTATAAAAATAGAATAAGAGAATTAAATTAATTTTACTGAACTTTATTTTCACTTTTCTTTCATTTTTTTATTTAAAAAGGTAGAGCTAGAAATTGAATGGGGATCAATCTGCCAGTGAAACGGCGGCGGAAAGAGCGTAATGGCGGAAAGCATGCCTAACTGAAAGACCTATAAGTCGCACAGATACGTAAGTAGGGCATAGTGACCCCTCGATATAAAATGGGATAGACGGGGATCAATAGATAAAAGTTACGCTAGGGATAACAGGCTGATAGTCCGCGAGAGTACACATTGTCCGGACTGATTGGCACCTTGAAAAAATTCACTAATACTTAAAATCTAACATTAACAAAATAAACACATAAAAAAAGTGTTTAATTTATATTTTTTATTCATGGATATTAAAAAAGTTATTAAGGACTTTTAAATTTATTATTATGAGTAAAAGATTTAGAGATATGTTAGTAGGAGTTATTTTAGGAGATGCTCATTTAGGTAGAACTGGAGAAAATCAGGCTTTTATTACTTTTGAACAATCATGACAAAAAATCGGAATATTTAAACTTTTAACATAAAATTGTATTGGAAGAAGGTATTGAATCAGAAGAACCTAGAACGTATACAAGAACTGATAAAAGATATAATATTACAAATAAATCTTTATATTTTAGAACTAAATCTCTTGAAGAATTAAAACCTTTTGCAGATAGATTTTTAAACAGTGAAGGGAATAAAATGATACCTTCTAATATATCTGAACTTTTAAGTCCTAGAAGTTTAGCTTTTTGGATAATGGATGACGGTCAACAAGTTAAAAAAGGAGGAGTAACCTTATGTACGGATAGCTTTAATTCATAAGCAATAAGTCTTTTAAGAAAAGTGTTAGAAAGTAATTTTAATATTATGACTTCTATTCACAAAAAAAGAGGTAAAAGTAATATGATTTATGAAAGAATTTATATAAATAAATATTATTTAGAAGAAATAAAGCCTTCCCTAACAGAACATATGCATAATTCAATGCTTTATAAAATAAATGAGAAACCATAAGTAATATATACAGAAAGTGTGGGTGATCTCTCTGATTCTAGTGAAGACATCGGGGAATTTTAATAGAAATATTAATTTAGAAATTTTCTATATGCTGAAACCTCCTTAGAGTTCTAAAATCTAAAAATCTTAGATAAAAATAATCTTTAGAAATTGGAAAATCAGCAGGGAAACTTTTAATTTTAGTAAAGGAATTTGACATCTCTGTCTTTTTTTTTAAAAATATAAATACTTTCCCTCAACGATCAATACGGTGACATTCAGAGTATTTCATTCTACTCTTGAAACTGAATGAAGATATGATCTAAACTTAACTGAAAAGTGACTAATTCTTAGTATCATTGGTACTAATAAAATAAACAGCGATGTCGACTCAACCTATCCTCCGGGAGTAGGAGCTTGGAAGGGTTGGGCTGTTCGCCCATTAAAAGGTTACGTGAGTTGGGTTTAATACGACGTGTGATGAACAAAATAAATATGTTAAAAATTAAAAATAATCTTCGTTTAACACGAAATGTCAATACAAATCTTTATCTAATAAATCTCAAATTAACTGATGGACACCCAAATCTACTAAACTCTCGTCGTTATATAATGACAGAGCCTATAAGTAGTAATCCAGGACAAGGGCAATTTTAAGACAATTGGAAGCCGTCACTAGATTTCTTAGAACAAGTATTAATAGGTCTCTTACTAGGTGATGGCCATTTAGAAAAAGAAAGTAAAGGGTGATAATCTCAGTCCAGACTAAGAATAACTTTTGCTGCAAAGTATAAATAATTAGCAAATGAGATTGCTGATGTTTTTAGTCGTTATATGAGTCCTAAAGGGATTAGATATAGCGAGGTAAACAGTGGTCACTCTTCTAAGTTATATGGTAGAATCTCTTTAACTACTAAAGGATCCCCTTTGTTTAAGTATTATCATACATTATTTTATGTCAAATTATCTGACCTTAGTCTCTCTAATTGCACTAGTCAAACAGATGTTGCAAATTTAAAAAATAAATACATAAAAGTAATCCCTTCAAATATAGAAGAACTATTAACGCCTGTTGCCATAGCTTTTTTAATATATGGAGACGGAAATGACCATAAAACTAAACAAATCATTCGATTGTGTACGAATAATTTGACTAAAACAGAAGTAGACTTATTATCTAAAGCCTTATTAAATAAATTTAATATTAAATCTCGGCTAGAGCGTGTTCGTAATAATCAATTTCTTTTAATAATACGAAACACACAAGTACCTGTATTACAGAATCTTGTAAAAGACCATATACACCTTTCTATGTTATATAGAATAGGCCTAAATAGTATAAATTCTTAACTAGTGACACTTGTACCTGCTTTATAAATATAAAGAAAACACAGAATTCACACACTTTAAACCCCCGTCCGGAGTAAATGAGCAAATAAAAATAACTTTTTTTAATGACTTCATCATTTTTAATGAAAGACTCGCGTCTTATTTTTAAAAACAGAAAACTCTCTGTCTGGTACGATGCTTTTTCTAACTTGGAACTTCATTATAAAGTAAAATACCTAATAGAATAAGCTATTCTTACACATTTAAGATTAGCTAAATAAAATATTTACCAGCAGGAAATATAAATATTTCTTCAGAGACTATACGTTTTCATCCTACCCAGATGCGGTTAGTACTTTATTCATTTATGATACCGTATTAAGGATAAGAAATAGTCCATTTTAATCTAAACAGATTAAGGTCGAGTCAGTATGGTCCCTATCTTCCGGAGGGACAAAAAGTAAAAAGAGGTAGACCTTCTAGTACGAAAGGATCAATAGGCTGTGTTTCAATCGTGTACCAATTGTTAGATATTTTCGTGATATTGGCATAGTTGGGTAGCCACAAACATAACGGATAAGAGCTGAATGTATATTAAGCAGGAAACCGTCCTCTAGCTACTATCCATCATTATTTAAATTATAATTTGGATTTACAAATTTTTAATATTATATTTTGATAAGATAAGAAATAGAACATTTCTAAATAGGGTGCTAGTGTTTTGCTTTGAAGCAATAGAGCTAAGCATTAACTAATTTATCATTTGACTAGGAGTTACCATATCGTTAAAAATCTAAGAATCCTTTTAAATCACCTTTTCTTGTATGGCGTGCGTTGAGCGATAGCTTATATCGTAAACCTACTTAAACCTAAACAAACCTCTTTCATTTTCTCTGTTTGTTTTTTTAAGATCTCTTCTTTCATTTATTTTTAAATTAAGTAATGATTAATTATTAAAGATGATTAATTTTTTACTCCTTTAGTACAATTTAGGATACGATACTTTACTTTCATCTAGAATCTAAAAAAAAAGAAATAAAAGGGTTTAAATAGTCAATTCATTCTAAACAAAAACACAAAAATAAATAAATTGCTCCGCTTCCATAGGCACCATATACTATAAATTAAAATTATTCTTATAGCGTACACGTACCCACTATTCTAAACAAAATGAGTCTACATAACACTTAAGATTTTAGTTTAATTAAAGATAAAGATTATGCTATTAGTCTTCGAATAAAAAAAGAAGTGAAGGTCTCATTTTATTAAGAGGTTCGAATCCTCTTCTTCTTTGATTTTATTCTGGTATCATTCTGTTCACCATTCTCCCATAATATAAAAAGGATTAAATGGTGAAAAAGAATCACCTATCTAGAGCTAGGAATAAAAGAATATAAAAGTTATGCCTTAGGATCCTTTTTGTGATAAGGAAATAGAAATATCTAGCTCCAAAATTTCAGAGTCTATAAATAGTTAAATCATACTTCTAATTTCTTTTAAAATTCTGATCTTACTTATTCACTATAATTTATTGGTTTAGGTAAAGCCTGTGCTTAAAAAGACTCATTCACTCTAAATAATCACATATTAATAAGGCTAACCTTTGCCTTTTTCTTTTGCAGTAAGGTCTCCGCTTCAAAGGATTATTCTTCAACTTCAAATAGTCGCGATTTATGATCATTTATATTAAGAGTTTTGAGCAGTCATTGAGATAAAGGTCGTTTACCATGCCTCCCATTTTTCGCTCTATTTAGTAAGCATGTAAACAAATTTAAAACACCCCAAATTTTTTTTTAATGCTTATACTTATTGCGGTTTTTTAATCATTCACTACCTACTTTTTTTTTATTTTCTTTTTCTTAAAAGTAGCCTTTATTTAGTTAGTTATTAAATCTTTTTAAAATAACCTGGAATTTTAGTTAAATTTACTCCGTAGGTACCCCTAATATTTTTCCAAAATTAGCTTGATTCGTCGGTCACTAATGACTTGGCATGGGTATGTATGGTTAACCTTTTCCCTCCTTACATCCCAAACCTTTAGCCCATAAGATACATATCAGTTTTTGGGATGGTATGGAGCGTAAATTTAACATTTAACAGGAATAATGTATTTAACAGGAATAATGAACTAATTTCTTTTTATTTAAGCTGACCCTCCTAAGCTTAGTCTCTGATTAGATAGTAATATAAATCCTGATAACTTGAATTATTTAAAGAAAATCTTACGGTTAATGATATTTAACTGAGATAACAAATGAGGCCTTTATGAATGTAAAGTAGAGGGTATCCACTCTAAGGCGAAACTATTTAAAATTAAACATGTTCACTGTTTTATCTTTTTTAAATTCTATTTCTAATGATTTAGCTCAACCTTGGGAATTAGGATTTCAAGATGGGGCTTCACCGGGTTTTACAGGTATCGTCGATTTACATAATACTATCTTTTTTTATTTAGTCATAATATCAATAGGTGTTTTCTGGATATTAGGTTCTATAATTTATTTTTATAAGAATACAAGTTCTCTAATCGTTCATAAATACTTAAATCACGGTACTTTAAAGTGCCTACATGCATATACAAACCAAATTGTAACAAACAAACTTAAATTTAACGATAGCCACTTGATTTCTTTTGGCTGTGAAGGTCTTTTAAATCAAACTCTTTTTAAATTTAAACACTTTAATAAATTTGGCGTAGCCTTTCATTCGGTAAGACCAGACGTACAATATTTCAGTAGTATTGGTATATTTAGTACATAATAACAGTACCCAGAAATAGTAGAAAATGTAATCCCTTCGACTATTAAGTCTTAAAAATATTATGATGATATTTATACTATTAAATCAATAATTTTAAAGGAAAACAAAAATAAATCTGGAATTTATAGATTTAGTAATAAATTAAATGGAAATGTTTATATTGGAAGTTCAATTAATTTAAGTAAACGATTTTCAAATTATGTTCATTTTTCTTATATTTCTAAAGTTAAACCTAATTTAACCATTTCTCGAGCTTTAATCTAATATGGATCTCTAAATTTTACACTTGAGATATTAGAATACTGCGATTCTTCTGAGTTATTAATAAGAGAGCAATATTTAATAGAATTTTTAAAGCCTATAGAGAATATCGAAAAAATAGCTGGTTCTTCATTAGGAGTGGTCCGATCAGAAGACACAAAAGCTAAGATAAGTAAATATCTTAAAGGTGTTTATACAGGTTAAAAGATTGCTCTCTTTGGTGAGTCTCATACTGAAGATACTAAAATTTTAATGAGTAAAGCTAAAATAGGAACTAAAAATCCTCTTTACGGAAAGTCTCACACTGAAATAACTAAATAATTAATGAGTAAAGCAAAACTAGGTAAAATTCATGATGATAAAACAAAAGAGGCCATTTCTATTGCAAATGGTACCCCTGTCTATCTATATAAGATTACACCTGAACCAGAAAACTTTACGGGCGCGGAGCGAGAAAAGGAAAAACTAATCTTAGAAAAAACTGTTCATTCTGTTAGAGAAGCTGGTAAATTTTTAAAGATCAGTCATAGTACGGTCTCCAAATATTTAAAATCAGGCGCTTTATTTAAGATAATTTTAAAAATATGTAGTACTAAATTAAATGACTAATTTGATAAATCATCATTTATGATTTAGCTATTTACTACTGATAATTAACAGTCCGCTTACCATTCCCTTTTAAAAAAAAAGGATGTAATAATTTTTAAATCTTACCCTACACTCCTCTTTATATTTAGAGATAAAAAGGTGAAACAAATGCATGTAAAATTTCACTGTATGCCGGAAACTCCATTATCTTTAAGAACTTTAAAACTCTAAGTCATTCTCAGATTTTGAGTGTTATATAGTAAACACTTAATAAGGATAAAGGAATAATCGGCAGGAAAAAAAAAAAATAATTAGTAAGTCATTGATATTATTTTTAGTAGTTTCCTCATCGACTATATGTGAAATTACACTACCTTAAGGTAGAGAGGGAATTCCTCTAATAGTAAAAGAGATAGTACAACTTTCTTTAATTGATTTATTCACTATTTTTGCTCTTATAGCAATAGGGGAAATCAATAAGAAGTGACTTTAATTGAATTAATTTGGACCATTACTCCTGCTTTAATCTTGATTGCTATTGCTTTCCCTAGTTTCAGATTGCTTTATTTACTAGATGAAGTGACATCCCCTACAATCACTATAAAAGTGACAGGTTTTTTAACAAATGGCCTTAAATCATGTATATTAAATAAAATAAAAGACACCTGGATATACATACCAGGTAAAAAAAATATTATACATCAACTATATAAATTATTATTAATAATTATAACTATTATTGAATATATTCAGAAAATATATTATTCTGATCTTAACACGACTCCGACTCAAGTGACCAATAATGATACATCTTTTTATATTAAAAAAAAGATATCTTCAATACCTTTACATATGTCAAAATTACCATCTAAACCAGGAAAAAGAGGCTGGCACTCCCTATCTAAAGGTCCACTATTATTCTCCCAGTATAATGTCACTTGGTCAAATACTTTAGCTTTCTCTTATTATACTAAACAATCTTTTCATACTCAATGTAGAGCTATAAAGCGAATAGGTCCTCATAATTTGGATATGATATCAGTCCTTTTTGGATTATTATTAGGAGATGGTTATGCACAAAATAGAAGTGGTGAAGGAGTAAGAATTTCTATTAAACAAAGTAGTATACATAAAGAATATTTATTTAGTTTATATGAATTCTTTTTAAATAGAGGTTACACGCGAAATTCAGAACCGAGATTATATAATAATAATAAAGTAGGAAATAAAATTTATTCTATGTATGAATTTTATACTTATACCTTTAGAAGTTTTGTTTGGATATATAAATTATTCTATAATAAAGGAAAGAAGGTAGTTAAATTGGAATTACAAAAATATATTACTCCTCAGGCTTTAGCTGTATGGATAATGTCTAATGGTCAATTTATAAACGGAGGATTACAATTAAACACTTTTTTTCATACTAGTCAAGATATAGCTAAATTAATTAGTATGTTAAATAATAGTTATGGTTTAATTTCTTCTATGTATGAATATAAAAAAGGTTTTTATAGAATCGAGATAGCTAAAGAATCTATAGGTTCTTTAATAGCTATTGTGGATCCATTTATTATACCTAATATGAGAGTAAAAATGGATTTGTTTCTTCCGAGAGAAGCTATAGACTATAAAAATAGAACTTCAAGCTTAACTATAAATAGAAAAAGTCCAGGAGATTTATGTTTAAACTCTAAAGTTGTTACATTAACAAAAAGATCCACAAATTCTGTTTCTACTATTAATACATTTAATTAGCTTAATACTTTTGGGGTCACAGGTTTTTCTGAGGAATTCTACCAAATTTTCCTTGGGATAATAAAATCTAAACATTTTAAAAAGGGTTGGGGGTTTACATATTCTTTTTCTATAGAGTGACATAAAAAAGATTTAAAATGATTAAAATTAATTCAATCTTTTTTTTCTGTAGGTTCTTTAAGAGTTCGGTTAAGAGATGGACATATCATTTATTCAGTATATTCCTTAAAAGAATTAACAGAAGTTATCATACCTCATTTTAATAAATATCCTTTAAATACTAAAAAAAAAGCAGATTTTGAACTTTTTAAATTAGCTATAGAGTTGCTTAATAATAAAAAAAAAATATAAGATTAGCCATGAACTTATACTTAAAATTTTAGCAATAAAATCCAGTATGAATAAAGGTTTATCAGATATACTTTAAATTTCTTTTCCTAATATTATACCTGTGTTAAGACCTTCAATAGAATGACCTAAATTTCTGGATAATCATTAGATAGCTGGTGTAACTGACGCAGAAGGTTTATTTACTGTAAAATAAATTCATTCTAACACAACTAACACAGGTAAAGTAGTAAGTATAATATAAAAATTTTAGCCAAACTCACGCGATGCTCTTTTATTAGCTAAATTAAGTAAACAAACATTTTTTGGACATTTTATAGAAGATTCTAAAAGCCAGGTATGTATAATTTCTATCACTAAATGATAAGATTTATTGTTAAAAATCATACCATTGTTTAATGAATATCCCTTGCAAGGATCCAAAATTTTATTTTATGGATTTTTTAATATTGCCGAGTTATTGAAAAATAAAGCTCATTTTACTGAACAAGGATTAGACTTCATTTTCAAATTAAAAATGGAATGAATAAAGGTAGATAACAAAAAAATAATTTATCCCTAATTTATTGTAGTAATAATAAACCTAGAGAATATATAAATTTATTGTAGTAATAATAAACCTAGAGAATATATTAGAACAATTAAAGATATAAACAAAAAATATTATGGATCTGAATTTAATACGTTTACATTTAGGAGTTTTATGTGGATATATGAATTATTTTATAAAAAGGGTCAAAAAAGAGTCTCGTTTAATATAGAAAATTATATTACACCTTTAACATTAGCTATTTTAATAAGTGATGATTGATGTTTTATTTCTAGTAGCGGTGGTTTAAGGATCTCTTGTAATAGTTTTAGATTAGAAGAAGTAGAATACCTAACTAATCTTTTAAGACCCAAATTTGATTTAGATTGTACTATACAAAAAATATATCTTAAAGATAACTATTCTATTTATATTAAAAAAAATTCTATCACTAAATTAGAAAATTTAATTTTACCTTATTTACATATATCTATGCATTATAAATTAGGTTTACTTAATAAATAAACATAAATAATGTGTTTTATTTTTATATGATTTATATAGTTTTTTTGAGAGTAATGTATAATAAAGTTCTTTTAACTCGCTTATTTTTTATTAGTCATACATTCTTATGTTAAGGGATGTACTCATAATAAAAAAAATAAGCACATATATATGATAGTCGTGAGATATTTTAACCCTAATATCTCTTAGAATTCGACAGAATTCTTAAGGAATAGTATTTATATAATAATTATTTCATTTAATTTAAAATAATTTATAATATTTATTTCTTTGGCGACACTAGTGAAAACAGTTAAAACATTATTTAATTTTAATACCATTTTATAATATAAGACTGTCAGTAAGTGAGTTTTGTTTTTTATATCACTTGTTGCCACAGACTGGGTCACTGGTGGGTGATATGATAAAATAAATTGACTTCTTAAATATTTTAATACCTATTAAGTTTTTTATATAAATTATAAACAGATAAGTTAGCCCCCGCATAATATATATAAATATTCATTTATTTAAAAAATATAATTTCATATCGCTTAATGTACAGTCGATTAGACTTATTTCTTAAGTCTAGCATCAATGGTATTGGTCATACGAATATTCAGATTATTTAACTGAAAGTGGAGAGGCTATTGAATACGATAGCTATATGATTCCGGAATCAGATTTAGAATTAGGGCAATTTAGATTATTAGATGTGGATCAAAAAGTAATCATTCCTGTGGATACTCATATTAGATTAATAGTCACTGCTGCTGATGTTTTACATGATTATGCTGTTCCATCATTAGGTGTAAAATTGGATGCTGTTCCGGGTCGACTTAACCAAGCATCTATGTATGCTGAAAGAGAAGGAGTTTTTTATGGCCAATGCTCTGAAATTTGCGGTGTGTACCATGGATCATAGGCATGGGTCCATGTAAAATGTGACTATATTGCTGGAATATTCTTAGAACTTTTGATACTTAAATTATTCTAACCTTATAATGATTATAAAGTGAAGTATAATCATTATTTCGCTCCGCGTGATAAGGAGTGATTAATTTATTAGTTAGAATGATGAGTAATAATTCAATAGATTGGATGATCAGCAGGAAATAGATTATAATTAGCCTTAGAGACTATACGTCACAGACTAGCTAAATAGTCAATAAATAGCCCATTTAAAATAGAAATGTTTTAATAGTTGCCATTTTTCCTTAATTTTATTAACATGCTTTATAATTATGTAATTTCAGTACTGCTATTTTAACTCACAGTTTAGATAAAAATCCTAATATTTTAAAATTAAACACTAAATTAATAAAATCTACAGATGGCAGATCTGTTAACTTAGTTTTAGATAATTATGTAAAATCTGTAATAAGTGTCTCGTTAGAAGAATATTCGTTAAGATACCATCCTGCAAACAATAAGTGTGTAAAATCTGAACCATTGTCTAAATCTCCTAGTGGTAAATGGTCTGTTTTAAACATCTGTTATTTAACATATATTTTATTCAACATAAAAATCATGCTTTTAATAATAAAAATAAACATACATTATTTTATAATAAAGTGGTTAAATATGGTTGGAATTATTTTAAGTTTAACACACTTTATTTTTTACCTACTCATGTTCGCTTGTTTTCAGATAATAATTAAAAGAATACTATAATATAAAATCTCTATTAATATGACTGGATCTGATATCTTACGAGTTAACTATTGCTGAACAATTGGACTTAGATCATTATAAATCTAGCTTAAAGGATCATATTTGAGCTAATAGGTCCATAAATTATACAGGTGTTAAAGGGCCTATTCTAAGTTATGAAAAAAATGGATGAATTATCTTTATCTTTTTTAAATCGAAGCTTTACAGAGTACACTAAATAATTAAATAGAAAAAATTACACTGGTAAAATGTATGATTTATTTTACTAAACAAATTTGTCTAAAGGACATGGAGGGGTCCCTATAAATTTAGTCCATATAAATTCTAATTATTCTATAATAGGATTTAAGACAAAACATTACTCTGTAAAGAACTTAATATTAGCTTAAGAACTTTAGATAGATGGTTAGATGATAATAAAATACATTCAACACGCTCACTAAAATACCCTCGGGTAAAATTAATGTCATGCCTACAAGTGTAGAAAGTGTTAGTGCCGAAAAATACCTCTCTTGGCTTGATACTGACATGGGTTAATTCCTCCCCTTAGGTCTAGCTAAGGGCTCTAGGAAAATCAATAATAAAATTCAATAAGTATTAAACTATCTGGATTAAACAAAAATTTAAAATATTAATAGCAAATTTCAGATAATAATCTCTTATCTGTGGACTAAATTTAAAATTAAAATGTTTACTTTATGCTTTGCTTTAAAATATGTTTAACATAAACAAAAATAAAAAGAGAACATGATTTATCTTATTTTAGGGTAAGATTAGTGAGTTTATTTTACTTAAGGTGATTATTTTTTTTTTAATTAAAGCGGGAGACTCGGACTGGTTAAAGTTTTATTTATGGATACTTATTTAAACCAAACTATATAAACACACATAATTTGAATAAGGTCCAGACTGAAGGTTCCATAATAGTCATAGTGAGATCTAGTAAAACTTAAATGATCACTTATTGATTTATACTTTTTAAAGACTAAGTTAATTTCACATTTAATTTAAACACGGTCTTAATCCTTTTTTTATTTATATTAACCCCTAAGGATAAATATTTATATTAAAATTTTATATAACTATCATACTTTTATTTTATGGTAAGTTGGAAGGCAGACACAAATTTGGAATGGCGTCTTTTTTTTAATACATTCTCTCCTCTTTTTTTTACTCTATTTAATCATAAGTATAGTATTAGTATAAACCTAAGTAGATTTGCTATCCTTTTCGCTGGTTTTGTTTAATTTTTTATTGGGGGGGGGGTAAATAAAATTAATTTTCATTGAGGGACTAGGTTATACTCAGGCAATCGTTTAGCCATGTAATTCTGTAATTTTAATAAAGTCATTCATCTTTTTGGGATTCCACCAGATTACACCTAAAAAAAAAGTAATAGAAACATCCTTCAATCTAGATCTAGACAGATTCTCTATTTATAATAATAAAATATAATAAATATAAAATATTAGACTTCGCGGCGGAGCAGTTTACAGGAGAATCTTATGGTCATTAGATTTTTTCTTTTATATAACTTTAGTTATAAATTGCAAATCATTGAAGCATAAATATTTAAATTGTATAAGGTTAATCTGTTCATTTTTAATCTACAGATGTAGGATTCGGTATTTCTTTTTAATAAATTAAATTTATCCTTAGATTAGGGTTAGTTTTATTAGTTTCACCTCTAATTTATTTAATAAACTATATATTTAAAAGAGGTTAAATAAACATAAAATGAGACTAAAAAAAAAGGAAGGTTAAATAAAAAAATATGTTTAAAGATAAAAAGAGGGGGAATATGATAATGGTAATCAGTTGTACTTGCACTACAAAAATGAAAGTTCAACTCTTTCTTTCTCCAGACCATAATGCATGTCTGAACTAAAAAGTGAATATTTTATAACTTAGCTTGCTTTTTTTTTTAATGTGCGCATTGAATTTATTTCTTTATTTCGAGGTTTCCATTATTTTTATTTATTTAATCTAAAAAAAAAATGTTTTATTTTATTTTTGGAGGTTATCAGGTATATATTTACTTATTCAAACCTTTAATATACTAATTCAATTTTATGTTTAGTGGTGGGCTCAATAGTTTTCTTTTCGCCTTAGCGAAAAGAAAAGACACTAAATATAAAAAATGACACCACGCGTCTAGCTCACCTGGTTCCTAAAAACACCGGTTTCCTTATAAACAACAAAATAATTTAATGTATTTATCAAACAAAACAAACCTGCTTATATAGATTACCTCTTTTTTTATTTAAAATTTATTAAGTAGGATAAGTAGATCGCGCCGGTGTTATAAAAATATACTATAATTTTCCGCCTTCCTACTATTTTACGAATAAAAATAACTAATAATAATTCATGTTTACTTATTTATTTAAATTTAAGCTAAAATTAATAAGCTAAACACAGTCATAAAAAAAAATAAAATAATAAAAAAAAAAAATCCTTTTTTGCGGTTATTTTTTTAGTCAAATTATCGAGAATGAATTATAACTAAAATTTATCATTGATTTTTCCTCCTTACTTCACTCTATTTAAAAATAATCATGCTTCGTTTTAATTTTAACAGCTTCAGCTTCTCTGAATTCTACTTTCCCTTTGTATCCTACAATGGCTCATATGAGATCCATTGCTGTGGATAGAGGAACCATACCTAAATTTAAAGTAAAGTCCTAAAAATGATGGATGATCTATTTAATTCAGTTTTTTATTTTAGATAAAAAAAAAGATGCTTTAATATACTTAATATAATAAATATTTTAAACATTCTTTTCATATAGTTTAAGATGGAATCTTAAACTACAGTCATTAAATTTTGGATTAATTAGTGTTTCAATAGACTTCACTTATCTTTTAGTCACTTAATTCTTTTTTTTATGTCATTATTTAAGGATTTAGAGATCTTTTAATATTTTAAATTAAATTCAAAAAAATCTCTGCTTAGTAGATAAGTAAAGAGTAATGTCTTTTTAATCTTTTAAATTCTATTAAACAAAGCCTTGGTTGCTTAGTGGTAAAAGCCCTATTTTGAAGAAGTAGTGACGGTAGTTCAATTCTATCCCAAGGCAAAAAAAGGGACTTTACTTTTTTTAATCTTTATTTATTTCGATTATCTAATTGGACCTCTCTTTTACTTTTAAACAAATATCCTCCGTTAAGGTAGGTAGGGACATGGGCGCGCTTGTTTTTGTGTTTTGTGTTTTTATTTTTTTTTTTT